>Ga0209811_10000028_pt1 | contig 68957 bp, 72 predicted proteins | sample Coa_R1_6_FD_187161 | JGI IMG/M metagenome (GOLD analysis project Ga0209811, IMG submission 187161) | Surface soil microbial communities from Centralia Pennsylvania, which are recovering from an underground coalmine fire. - Coalmine... | ecosystem: Environmental > Terrestrial > Soil >... | reverse complement strand
CCATCGCGGGGGGAATGGGAGCGCGGCCAACGAAAGACGGCGTTTCCGGCGTGCACACCCACATGACGAATTCCCTGAACACACCGGCCGAGGCGTTGGAGTATGCGTACCCCTTGCGAGTGCGCCAGTACGGGTTGAGGCGAGGAAGTGGAGGCGGAGGCCGGCATCGCGGGGGAGACGGGGTGGTGCGCGAAATCGAAGTTCTTACCGACGTAGAGGTGACGCTGCTGGCGGACCGACGCGCGCGCGGCCCGTGGGCTTTGCAGGGTGGGGATGACGGTTCTCCAGGCAAAGCCGCCGTCGTCAGTACAGATGGCACGTGTCGCGATCTGCCCGGGAAATTCAATGTCCGACTGAAGAAGGGGGAACGCATTCGGATTGAATCTCCTGGTGCGGGTGGGTGGGGCAAGAAAGATTTGTGATGGCTTCGGGGCCCGCTTAAGGGGGGGCTGGGTAAATTGCCCCAAGAAGATGTTCATTGCAGTCCCGTAGGGACGGATCAACAGGTGCGCGGCGTTATCATAAGCGGTATGGACACCATCGCCTCGCATTACCTCGACGAAATCCGCCGGCAGCTGCGCGGACACAAGCGCCTGGTCGAAGGCGCTCTTACACAATTGAAAGACGAAGACTTTTTCGTCACGCTCGACCCCGAGTCGAATTCCATCGCGATCCTTATAAAGCACATTTCGGGCAACATGCGGTCGCGTTTTACCGACTTCCTCACCTCCGATGGTGAGAAGCCGGACCGCCATCGCGACGGCGAATTTGAGCTTTCCGACAAGACTACGCGCGGGGAATTGATGGGTTGGTGGGAGAGCGGTTGGATCGTTGTTTTCGCGGCGTTGGATTCACTTACGCCCGATGACGTGATGCGTACGATTTATATCCGCCAGGAACCCCATACGGTTGTGCAGGCGCTCAACCGGGCGATGGCTCACTATGCAACGCACCTTGGACAGATCGTGTTTCTTGCGAAACATTTCCGCTCGAACGAGTGGAAGACGCTGAGCGTTCCTCGCGGCAAGTCGGAGGAGTTTAACCGCATGTCCCTTGAGGAGCGGAAGCGTACGGGACATCCCCTGGCGACTCTGCAGTCTTCGAAGAAAGAGTGAGGCCGGGAGTCCGTGCCCGAATGGCCGGCGTTTGGGCTTCCCTTTCCCCAACGGCTTTTAATCGCGAAGACGCCCTTAAGTCCGCGAAGGGCGCGAAGCAGACTTTTCCGGTATTCGCTCTCGTCTCGCTGGCTATTTCAGGGAGGGCGCGTAATACCGATAATGTCCCGTGATCTTCCAGTGGAAGAGGACATCTTCCATCCGTGGTCCCTGGCCAATGTTGTGCACGATCATGTAACGGCCATCGGCTGCTTTCCGATCGACCACGATGCCGATGTGAGGAACGTTGCCACCTAAATCCCACGTCACGAGATCGCCTGGATGAAAGTCTGTCGCGTTAGTGCTGATCGGCAAAACTTCTCCGTGTCGCTGGAAGAAGACCATCAGGTTGGGCACCCGGCGGTGGTCGATGTTCGGGTCGGGCCGGTGTAGCAGCCAATTCCATTTCCGCGGGTAGGCGGAGTAGTTGGCCACCATGTCTTCGTGCACTTCTCTCTGCAGATCCACTCCGACGGCCCGGTACGAGCGGATGATTTCATCGGTACAGACGCCTGTGTCGGCGCTCACATCACCGCCGGGATACGGGATGCGAACATAAGCAGGGTCGTAGTGGACTGCATGGTGAGTGCGTTCGACCGCGGCCGCGACCAGCTGGTGCAGGAACTCCTGGCGAGCAACGGATTCATTCGCAGCGGGTTGTGTTTGCGAAGGCGCCGCGCACGCGATACCCACGATCAGCAGCGTCACCAGTATCGCGGAAGGGAAGCGCTCGTCGGCACAGAAACCACATCTCATCGTTTTGGCAGGGAATGATGGATTGTAGGCCGGAGCGCAGGGGCCCGCAAGCACCGATGTTAGAATCAATAGTTTGCGTTGATAGTGTCATGTTCATAAGGCAGCTCTCATGTCGAAAACCATGCTGGCGGTAGTGAAGCCGGAAGCCGCTCCAGGCGCCGATGTCCGCCAAGTAAAAGTCCCATCCTTCGGACGCACCGACGTCCTTGTGAAAGTGAAAGTCGCGTCTATCTGCGGAACCGATCTTCACATTTATGAATGGGATCGCTGGGCCCAGGGCCGCATCCATCCGCCGTTAGTGCCAGGCCACGAGTTCTGCGGAGAAGTCGTGGCTTACGGCGACGAAGTCACCAGCGTGAGAGAAGGCGACTTCGTTTCGGCTGAGATGCACGTGGCTTGTGGCAAGTGCCTTCAGTGCCGCACCGGCGAGGCGCATATCTGCCAGAACGTGAAGATTATCGGTGTCGACGCCGACGGCGCCTTCGCCGAATACGTGGTGATCCCCGAGTCAAATATCTGGAAACTCGATCCCGGCATTCCACTGGAGTACGCGTCCATACTCGATCCGTTGGGAAACGCCGTACACACAGTACTGGCGGGGGAAATCGCCGGAAAGAGTGTGGCGATCACGGGTTGCGGGCCAATCGGATTGTTCGCGATCGCGGTCGCGCGGGCTGTAGGTGCAGCTCAGGTATTTGCCATCGAGGTCAATGAGCACCGCCGTAACATCGCCAAGCAGATGAAGGCCGACTTCATCCTCGATCCCTCGAAAGATGACGTGAACGCGATCGTCATGGAAAAGACTGGCGGCGCAGGCGTCGACGTAGTGCTCGAGATGGCGGGACATCCTAGCGCCATTCGAACAGCCTTCGACATGATTCGTCGTGGCGGCAGAATTTCTCTCCTCGGACTGACCTCCAAGCCCGTCTCCCTGAACTTTTCCGAAGACATCATCTTCAAGGGGCTCACCATTCAAGGCATCAACGGACGCCGCATGTATCAGACCTGGTACCAGATGACCGCGCTCCTCAAAGCCGGGAAACTGGACCTGCACCCGGTGATCACCGACCGCATCGCGATGAAAGATTTTTCGAAGGCGATGGAGCGGTTGAAGACCGGAGAGGCGAGCAAGATTCTGGTTTATCCCAACGGGACGAAGTGACCGGTCGGCGGCAACACGTCAGCCGTCTCGCCGTTCGATTCTGAAGTCGTAGCAACCCGCCTCGGTATCGCGAACGTGCAGGTACTTCACTTCATCTTGCTCCAATAGGCGTGCAATGAGCGGTTCGACCTCGCCGTTTTCGACGTGCTCTTCGGAAATCACACGTCGCCCATCGCCGAACGCAGCTAATGTCAGCCTATGGCTCCGAAGGTCATCGGGAAAGCCAGCATCGTCCCGAAATCTTTCGCAGGCTTCTTCGTGAATGAAGATCGGTCCCGGTAAAGGCAGAGGCTCGATTCCGTGGAAGGGATCGTAGGTGAACAGAATCCTACGGTCCTTCCCAACCTTGAAGTCGCGCAAACAGTGGCGGCACGGACCATATCCGGTGGCGACTTCGGCATGAGCGGGATGGCCATAGCCGGGCGAGCGCATTGTTGCGCGAACGAGATCGGCAACCTTTGTGGGGATAGCGGCGACGCGGAAGGAATGTGGCATAGGCGCTCGCTTCAGAAGAGCTGTCGTGCTACACCAGACTTGCAGAGAACAACGAACTTGGGCTATCCGAAGCTTGTGGCCAAACTGAATTGTAGAAAAAGCGTGGGGCGGCTGAAGCGCTTAGCGCTTTCCCTTCGCTTTGGCTGGGGCCGGGGTGGGACTCGGCTTGGAACTTTCGACGGCCACTTTCTTCTGGGCGCTTAGCTTTTTGTCGCGAGCAGCCTGCGCCTGTCGGTCAGAGTAGGTTAGATTGCGATCTTTGGGCATGAGCCATCATTCCACAGAGCAGCGAACCGCGCCAGCCCTGGCCTCTTTCGCCCCGGACGACATGAACGAAGCCCGCGACGTTCCTCGAATCCGCCCCTCGGTATTAGACTGATAGGTCGAATCCGCTGGCCCATTGGCCTTGCGGAGAACTTCTTCGAGGTCGCGATGCCCACTGCTACCCGCACGAACCCGCTTTCCTACCTGACCGACCAGATTAACGACCTGAAAGCCAAGGGCACGCACTTTAACCTCCGCGTGCTTGAGGACGAGCAGGCGCCGGAATGTACGTTTGACGGCAAGAAGGTCATCAACCTCGCCTCGAATAATTATCTCGGGCTGACCACGCACCCCAAGCTGCGCGAGGCCGCGCTTGAGGCTACTCGCAAGTACGGCGTGGGGTCGGGCGCAGTGCGCACCATCGCCGGGACCATGAAGATTCACATGGAACTGGAGGAGAAGATCGCAGGCTTCAAGAATGTCGAAGCTTGCGTGGTCTTTCAGTCGGGTTTCGCGGCCAATGCGGGTACGGTTTCAGCCGTGCTTGGCAAAGAAGACTTCATTATCTCGGACCAACTTAACCATGCGTCGATCATCGACGGCGCTCGCTTGTCGCGTGCGAAGATTCTTGTTTTCAATCACAAAGATCTTGCCCACGCCGAAGAGCAACTGGCCAGTATCAAAGACCAGCCCGGCCGCAAGCTGCTCATCAGCGACGGTGTTTTTTCCATGGATGGCGACATCGGCCCGCTGCCTGGCCTGTGCGATCTTGCAGAGAAATACGGGGCCATCATGATGGTCGACGATGCGCATGCTTCGGGCGTGCTGGGCCGCGCGGGACGCGGTACCATCGATCATTTCAGCGTGCACGGCCGTGTCGACATCCAGGTGGGAACGTTGTCGAAAGCGATTGGCGCGCTGGGCGGATACGTTTGTGGCACTCGCGACCTGATCGACTATCTCTACCACCGCGCCCGGCCGTTCCTGTTCTCGACCTCACATCCCCCGTCGGTTGCGGCCACCTGCATTGCCGCTTTCGACGTGCTTCAGGATGAGCCCGAGCGCATCGAGAACTTGTGGGAGAACACGCGCTTCTGGAAAAAAGAGCTCGGCCTGCTCGGCTTCGAAATCGGCGGCAAAACCACGCCTGCCAGCGAGACCCCGATCACGCCGATCATCATCGGCGACGGCGCCCGTACCATGGAATTCTCTCGCGAACTGTTCAAGGAAGGCGTGCTGGGCACCGGCATCGCATTCCCCACGGTGCCGGAAGGTAAGGCGCGTATCCGCACGATCATGACCGCCACGCACACCGCGGAAGAATTGGAGCGGGCGCTGGATGTGCTAGAGAAAGTCGGGAAGAATATGGGGATACTGGGGTAGGGAATCGAACTTCGGACTTTGTAGCGCCGCCGTCCCGGCGGCAGTCCGGCGGGCTCTTCGCCCCGCCGCTACGAGGGCGAGGACGCCCTCGCGACTGCCGGCAAGATGCCGGCGCTACGGTTGTGGGCTATGGAGCGGCGGGTGTCCTCGCCCGTGCTTCTATCACGACTCCTCAAACACGAACCGGTCGCTCACTACAAAATTCAGAATCGAACAAGTCGCGATCGTTAAGATGTTCGCGAAAAAATAATTCAAACGTGCTCCGCCCACCAGAACCTTCATCACCAGCACGTTCCCTAGGATAGAAAACAAGCCAGTCGTGAGGTTGAATCGGAAGAACCGGGCCCACGAGCTTCCGCCCCTGCGGTCAGCCCACGTAAACCGCTCGTGCCAGAAGAAATTGTGGATGACCGCCGCCTCGACTGCTAGAGCCGTGGCAACAAGGTAGTCCAACCGCAAACCTGTCTTGAGCAAAGCCAACACCGCTAGCTGCACCACGATCCCGCCGGCCCCCACCGCGTTGAACTTCAGCCAGCGAATTCCCGTGCACGAAGCGCTCATTGAATCTGCTCCTCGCGGTACAGGCGATAGCCGTTCTTCAAGGTGAAAAACAGAATCATCAACGTCATCCCCGCTAATCCAATGGCCCCGCCGATATCAAACAGGCGATAGTGCCCGTGCAGCACGATCGGCCAGCGCAGCAATGCCAGATTCCCTACCGCCAGCAGCAGTCGCAACTCGGTCGGCCCACAGTTCCAGAAAGACAAATGAAATTCTCCCAGCGTGTAAGTGGCGAGATACGACTGAATCGACATCACCAGGAACGCGATCAACAGTCCGATTGCAATCCACGGATGCATATATCCTGACAGCGCCAGCCCGCCCATCATTCCAACCGCTCCGAAGCTGTCGACCATGTGGTCGACGTAAAATCCGTAACGCGGCCGCTGCCGCTGCCGAACGCGCGCCAACGTTCCGTCGAGCGAGTCGCCCAGCCAGTTCACCGCCAGGCTTCCGATCACCGCCAGCAGGTAATACTTATTCCAGCGCGAAAGGGCGTAGAACACCCCCGCCATGATCTGCCCTACGAACCCCAGGACGGTCAGGTGGTCGGAGTTGATCCACTCCGGCGTGCGCTCGGCCATCCAGATGAGCGTCTTTTTCTCGACGGTCGCCAGGAAACTCGCCTGCACCCGCTTCGTGTTTGTCACCGACGTGCCCACGCGCCGAATTTCCCTCAGCACTCCCGGATTCGCCTGCTCACAGTAATCCACCAGCGGACTCGCCATATCGCTGCCTCCTGCCTCGATCGCCACTTTCAGGCAACCCGATGCAGCCGGCAATGCACAGGCGGTCGCGCAGGCCACAAACCTCAATCATCAGCTAAGCGATTGCAATAAAGGTAGATAGAAGTCGATATCAACCGTGCGCTGATCTGCTTTCCAAAGGAGCGAAGCCACGTCTTACTCAGGGACTTGCGCAGACCTTCATTGTACAAGAGCATCTCATGCCCTCCAGAATCGCGCCCGCCCTGCTGACTTGCCTGTTGTTATGTCTACCCAGCATTGCCAGTGACAGCGACCCGGCGTGGTCGCCCGACGGCAAGACGGTCGTCTTCATGTCGGACCGGGACGGCGACATCGAAATCTACACTGCGAACGCCGACGGCACCCACCTCCAGCGCCTTACCCATTCCCCGGGGCGGGATGCTCATCCCGCGTTTTCGCGCGATGGGAAGAAGATTGCCTTCCAGTCACCCCGCGGAGATCGCCAGCCCCAGGTCTATCTCATGAACGCCGACGGTTCGAACCAGACGCGGCTCACCGACATGGCAGGATTCTCCGGCGTCCCGGACTGGTCGCCCGATGACCGCCAGATTATTTTTCAAGCCAACCTGAATCCGACGCTCGATCCCGCGCACTGGCAGATTTTTGTGATGAACTCCGATGGCAGCAACGTCCGGCAGATTACTCACGACACATTCAACGACCAGGTGCCGAAGTGGTCGCCTGACGGCAAGAGAATCCTATTCTTCTCCGACAAGACTGGACGGAACCAGATTTACACCATGCGGCCTGATGGGTCCGACTGGCAGCCTCTGTTCACCAGTTCGCGAGATGATCACGCGGCCTCGTGGTCCCACGACGGGCAGCGCATCTTGTTCACGTCTGACGCAGGTCACGGTCTGGATATCTATACGTTGGACTTGCGGACGAAAGAACTAAAGCAGCTGACCACCAACGCTCCGGGGCATGGCGTCCCGTACTGGTCGGCAGACGAGACGGTAATCCTTTTCACCCGTTACGAAGGCGAACAAAGTGACATCTATGTGATGATTTCCGATGGATCAAATCAGAAGAAAGCGCCGTTCTGATAAAAGCGCCGCGACGATGGAGCGACGGCGTCCCCGCCCGTCGGCCTTTTCGCGGGATGAATAAATGACAAAGGCGTGCCCCATTTAAGGACAACGAAGTTCGTCGGACAGGAGTGTCCGACCCACACTTTGTCGACCGGGAAGTTTGAAATGACTTGCGTTACGGTTCCAACGCAGTCTCTTTGGCGATCGGCTTCTGACCTACCGGGACCGCATTTCGCCGTCGCATTGTCTGCGGTAAATCGGATCGCAAGATCCATAATCCCGCAGCGACCGCCCCGGCCCACGTGATCGTGCTCAGGCCTAGCGACTCGAGATCCGCAGCCCGACTACCCCGCAGTGGAATAAACCGTCCGACCTGCCACGCGATGCTTCCTGCCGCGGCTGCTACGAAGATCGACTTGCCCAATTCCAGCCAGGGCAAATCGGAGAGCGACACCAGTTTCCGCCGGTGCAGCAGGATCGCTGCCACGATCGTATTCGCGATGATTCCGATGTCAGATGCGATCGCCAGCCCCACGACCGAGAACGAGTGAAACAACCACCGATATACCTCGATAGATGCAATCGTCACCAGCGTGCATGCCACCATCGGAGTCAGCGTGTCACCTGCGGCGTAGAATGCGCGCGCGTAGAGGCCCTGCGCGGCCCAGAACGCCAGCGACAGTGAGAACCAGAAGAAATACAACGCCGTTTCCTGGGAATCGCCGAACGAAAAGCGCCCGCGCCGGTAGACCAGGTCGATGAGCGGCAAAGCGGCAACCATCATCAATGCCGAACACAGAAACGAGAGAGCGGAGATGCGATAGACCGAACCGTTCACCGTCTCCGCGAACTCCTTCATGCGCTTCTCGCCAAAGAGTCTGGCGAAGAAGGGAAGCGATGCCTGCCCCGTGGCCTGTCCCAGCACCGCGATCGGCACAGCGAAGAGGCGCTTGGCGTAGTTGAGTCTCGCAATGTCGCCCACGCCGCTCGAAGCGAAATAGCGCAGGATCCAGTCGTCGGCCGTGACCAGTGATACGCCCAGCATCAGCGGGATCGACAACCGTACCCACTCGCGGAATGCCGGGTTGTTCAGATCGAATGAGGGACGATATCCCGTTCCGATGCGCGCCGCGCCGATCGCGTTGACGAGGAATGGACCGATGATCGCACCCGCCAGGGCTCCCCAAGCCAGTGAGGAGATTCCCAGCTGCTTTCCGGCGACGATGCCGCCCAAAATGATGAACACGTTGTAGAGCAGCGGCCCGAAGCTGGGGAACAGGAACATGCGATGCGACAGCAGTACCGCTCCCACCACGCCGCCCACGTAGAAGAAGATTTGCGCCGGCAGCAGAATTCGGGTGAGCGAGACGCAGAGCTTCATCTGCTCCGCTGAAAATCCGTGGAACATCCAGCCAACGAATTGCGGGGTGAAGATTTCTGCGACCAGAATGCCCGCGAGAAACACGGTGGTCATCACCGTGATGATTACCGAAAAGGTTTTTTCCGCATCCCCTTCGCGCTTCTCGGCCAGGAATCGTGTGTAGATGGAAATGAACGTGATCGATGCTGTGCCGCCAGCCAGAATGTAGTTCAGCCAGTCGGGCAAGGTGAAGGCCGCGACGTAGGCATCGGTCTGCCCACCCGCGCCGAAGGCATATGCGATGTACGCCTCGCGCAAATAGCCGATCACGCGTGACAGCATGACCGTCGTCATCAGCAGAACCGTTGCCGAGAACGCGGTGTGCTGGTGCGACGGTCGCAGAATCCGAAGGATGCGGGCGAACATGATGGAGGTGGTCGTTTCAGCCTATCAAAAGCCCGCCGGGAACCACGCCCGCACGTACCAAATCACAAAACGTTGGTCACTTCCGCCGAGCATGTGAAAAACGTGTCCGTCGACTTGGTGTACACTGTGTCGCTTCTGGTCAACCCCCGTTCATAGCCAGAAAGCCGCGCTGGACCGGCCATTCAGCGCCTCGACATATTTTTTGCCGAATATTCACCCGGCGTTAACCTCTGCCGCCTTCGTCGCAATTATTCTGCGCCCTCGTCCTAAAGGCTCAACTTCCAACCAGGAGGATCCTGTTGTATGCGACTCTCTCGTTTTGTGAATGGCCTGTTCGGCTTGCTGCTGGCGGGTGCGATATCCGCTTCGGCCGCATCGTGTCCGCTGAATTCCAACAGCGCGACTGTCCAACACGTGATCTACGTACAGTTCGATAACACGCATTTCACACGCGACAATCCTAACGTTCCTTCCGATCTCGAGCAGATGCCGCACCTGCTCAATTTCATTCGCGGAAACGGCACCTTAATCTCGAACCACCACACGCCGCTCATCTCGCACACGGCTACCGACATTCTTACTGCCATCACGGGTGTGTATGGCGACCGGCACGGCGTGCCCGTCAGCAACAGCTTCCGATACTTCAAGCCGGATGGGACTTCCAGCCTGGGAGTTTCGTTTGCCTACTGGACCGATCCGCTGTTTGACCCCACCACGACTGCCCCCACGGATACGAAGTTCAACATGCTGACCGCCGATGGCAAGAACGCCCCCGCCCCTTGGGTGCCGTTCACGCGCGCCGGCTGCAACTTCGGCGCGGTCGCCACGGCGAACACAATTCTTGAGAACATTCAGACTGACATCCCGACAGTGTTCGGCGCCGGCTCCCCGCAAGCACAAGAAGTTGCCACGAACCCCGGACAGGCGTTCGCCGATTTCGTCGGCATCGGCGTGCACTGCGCCGCGGGCGACGCCCTGTGCAGCGCGGCTAACGGAGGCGAGCCTGATCTGCTTCCCGACGAACCGGGCGGATACCCCGGATTCAATGGACTCTTCGGACACGTCTACGTCGCGCCCGTCGTCAGTCCGAACGGCCCGCTGACTGATCTGAACGGCGCAGTCATTCAGGATGCGACTGGACACATCGGTTTCCCCGGCTTCGATGGGATGGCGGCGAAAGTTTCCCTCTCTTACGTAGCGGCTTTGCAAGAACACGGTGTCCCCGTCACCTACGCTTATGTCTCCGACGCGCACGATAATCATCCCAGCGGCCCTGCCTTTGGTCCCGGCTCCGCCGGATACGTTGCGGCGCTGGCTGCTTACGACGACGCGTTTAATAAATTCTTCGAGCGTCTCGCGGCCGACGGCATTACGCGGGACAACACTTTATTTGTATTCACGGCCGATGAAGGCGATCACTTTGTCGGCGGTCCGCCTTCCCCGGCGAATTGCGACGGAGTGAACGTTCCCTGCACCTATGCGCAGATCGGCGAACTCAACACCAATCTGGCTGGACTGCTGGCCACCGAAGCGGGCATCACCACGCCTTTCACGGTTCACTCTGACGATGCGCCAACTATCTACATCACCGGCAATCCATCACGTACCGATCCCATTGCGCGCAGCTTCGAGCACGGCCTCGCCGCCCTCACCGCGCTGAATCCGATCACCGGCAACACCGACACCCTCACGCAGTTCATGGCCGATCCCGTGGAGATGAAGTTGCTCCACATGGTTACTGCCGATCCCGCGCGCACTCCCACCCTGACAATGTTCGCCAACCCCGACTACTTCCTTTTCGCGGGAGCGCCCAACTGCAACTCACCATGCGTCACCGAAAATCCCGGCTTCGCTTGGAATCACGGAGACGTGCAGAAGGACATCACCACGACTTGGCTCGGCATGGTCGGTCCCGGGGTGAGAAGGCAGGGGGTTGACCGGGAGACCTGGTCCGATCACACCGACATCCGGCCCACGATTCTTTCGTTGACCGGATTGCTTGATGACTACACGCACGACGGACGCGTCCTGGCCGAAGTCATGCGAAGCGGGTCTTTGCCCAGTGGCATTCGCCGGAATCCGCTGGCATTCACACTATTGGCTCAGGCTTACAAGCAATTGAACGCGCCTGTGGGGCAGTTTGGCCGTGCGACGCTGGCGACGTCCACCAAAGCGCTGGCGGGAGATGACCGGACCTACAACCGCCTGGAGAATCGGCTGGCGTCCTTGGGAAGTCAGCGCGACGCGCTGGCGGCCCAGATCATTCAAAAGCTGGAAGCGGCCGAGTTCAGCAATCAACCGCTGGATTGGCCGACTACGTTCGGACTATTAGCCCAGGCGAACCGCCTGATCGAACGCGCGAGCGGAGGCTAAAGAGGGCGATAACCACAGAGGACACACGGTTGCACAGAGGACTGCCTTTCTCTGTGGACCTCAGTGTCCTCTGTGGTAGTGTTTTGAAGTTTAATGCGACGCTCGCGATTGCGGTTCTTTCCAGCGTTGCTGCCCAATGGCCTCTTTCCCTTCTTCGATCAGGTAAAACTTGTCTGCATCCAGATTGCGGATCGTCTGCTTCTGGCCGCTTGGCCACGATACCTCGATGGTGTCGACCCGGGTCGTCTTGCCCAGTCCGAAATTCGCGCGCAGGTCGCTTTGCGAGAGATAGCTGCCCCCGCCTGCGATTTCGCGAATCTGTGAGATTCCTCCGGCAACGACTCGCACCCGAGCGCCCAAAGCGTCGCGATTGCTCTTGGTTCCCACCAGCTTGAAATTTACAAAATGATTGCCGTTCCCTCCGCTGTTGTGCAACAGCAAAGGCGAATCGCCATTGTTCCCCACCACCAGATCCATGAATCCATCGTTATCGAAATCGGCGAAAGCCACGCCGCGACCCACGTACGGCTTCTGAAACCCACTGCCTGCCTGCTTCGAGACCTCGGTGAACTTGCCGTTGCCTTCGTTGTGAAACAACGTGTTGGTCTGCTTGTAGTGAATCTCAGGCGTGGCCTGCTCCACCTCCGGATACACATGGCCATTCGCGATGAAGATATCCAGCCAGCCATCGTTGTCGTAGTCAAAGAATCCTCCACCGAAGCTGAGCACTTCGCGCGTGGGCACGGTGATTCCCGCCGGACCGCTCACTTCATCGAAGTATCCCTGCCCGCTGTTGTGCCAGAGATGATCTGACGACTTCTGGAAGTCTGAAATATAAAGATCCAGCCAGCCGTCGTTGTCGTAGTCACCCAACGAAATGCACATCGCCGCCATGATCTGTCCTTGACCGGCGACCGCCATACCTGCGGGTAGTCCCTGTTCCACGAAGGTACCGTTGTGTTCGTTATGGTAGAGGTACGCATATAGCCCGTCGTTCGCGACGAAGATATCCGGCCAGCCGTCATTGTCGTAGTCGGCCGCACCGACCGAAAGATTCTTACCTTCCGGTTGATAAAGCTTCGCGGTCTTGGTCCCGTTCGTGAACGTGCCGTCACCGTTGTTGTGATAGAGAACGTCGGGGCTGCCTTTGTAAGCGCTCGGCGGGCAACTGCTCTTTACACGTCCCAGATCGCAGTACCGCTTTGCGTCCGGACCCAGCGCCACGTAGCCGCCCACGTACAGATCGAGCTTCCCATCGCGGTCATAATCAAAGAAAGTCGCGCCTGCATGAAACAGAGTCCCGAACTCCATGCCCGCGACGCCGGCCTTGTCGGTCACGTCGGTGAAGGTGCCATCGCCATTATTGCGATAGAGAACGTTGCGCCCGAATTGCGTGACGTAGAGATCGGGGAAGCCGTCGTTGTCGTAGTCGCCCCAGACGCATCCCAGTCCGTAGCCGGTCCCGGGAACGTTGGCCTTTTCGGTGACGTCGGTGAACGTTCCGTTGCCGTTATTGCGATAAAGCGCATTGCGAACGGAAATACCGCGATCGTAGAGGTCGCGTCCGTTCACGAAGTAAATGTCCTGCCAGCCGTCGCCGTCAAAATCCGCCACGCACACGCCTGGACCAAATTCTTCTCGATTGATCGAGATGCCTTGATTTCCCTTGAAGTGGGTGAACTTGATTCCGGACTGCGCGGTTACGTCGGTGAACTGGATTGCCTTGGCGGTCTGCGCTTCCAGGAAGGGGTCGAGCGTAGAAAGGAAAAGAATGCCTGCCAGCAAGCCAACAGAATTCCGGTTGCGGGAGCCCCAGTTCATGCCACCGCAGCTTAACCTAGGGCGCGAGAAGTGAACAGGGTTTCCCCTCGACGCTCCTGTTTCTTCAAGCCGCCCGCAAACGCTCCGCGACGTCGATGTGCCCCTTTTCTTCGGCCACTTCGTCGGGCGTGCGGCCTTCGTCATTTTTCGCGTTGGGGTTTGCGCCGTGCTTCAACAGCACCTCGACCATGGGCTTGTCGCCGTGCTGCGCAGCCGCGTGGAGGGCCGTCCATCCTTTTTGCTGTCGTGCGTTTACGGGAGCGCCATGCTCCAGCAGCGAGCGGACGATGGCCAGATTACGGGCGGCAGCCGCGGAGTGCAGCGGCGTGACCTGCATCGGATTATTCGCTACCGCGCCAGCGTCCGCGTGATGTTCGAGCAACAAGCGGGCCACGCTGTCTTCGCCAAAGAACGCTGCGAAATGCAAAGGCGTGAAGCCGTCGCCGGAGCGCGCATTGGCGAGCCGAGGATCGCGATCCACCATCTCCTCCACCAGATCGGCACGTCCAAGGCTGGCGGCTTCGAAGATATCGAGGTCCGGGCGCGCCCGCCGCAGCAACTCAACCATGTCTTTGCGTTGCCGGTACAACGCCTGCATCAACGCCGAGACGCCGCCAGCATCGCGTGCCGCACCCAGCGTGCGATCTGTGGCCAGCAATTCTTTCAGTCGCTCTGCGTTCCCCGACTCGATGGCTTCGATGACGTCCGCGTTTTCGGCCACGCCTGAGACCTCCGTGCCCACGCTCGTCCGGCTGCGAAGGGCAGGCCCATCATAGCAATCCCTCGAAAAACTTCACTACACAGACGCTGACGAAGAGATCACATGCCCGATCGGGCGAGTTCCCCGGCGCCGAAGGTCCTGGTACCCCGTTACCTGGTACCCCGTTACTGACCGATGTGATGAGCGTCACACCAAGTCGATGCGGGGCGTTCTAGCCTGTCCTGTAGCGCGGTTTTCGCGAACTTCCTCGAGGGCTCATTTCCTCAAAAGCGGTCCGCGGGGCCACTCTCGGAGCGCGTAGTGGGTAAAGCGATTGGGAATCGGGCTACCCAGCCTCCCACACGGGTTCAACTCCCGACGCTCCGGCCAACTTTGGCGGAGACTAAGCCACACCTCAGCGGCACGCTGGCCTCGTCTCCGGCTCGCATCAAGGAGGCTCCCATGTGGAGAACGCCTTTCCTGGTTTTAACTTTGTCGCTCCTGGGCTTTATGGTTTCCGCGCAAGACAAGCAATCGGCCGCGAAGCCCGGTGCCAGCACTACCATCAACAGCATCCCGGTGGATGCCGCGAAGCGTGAGAATCCTGTCAACTCCACGGAAGAATCGCTCGCGCGCGGCAAGAAGCAATACGGCTACGACTGCGCAATGTGCCACGGCAAGACGGGCAATGGCAAAGGCGATGTCGCCGCCGACATGAAGCTTGCGATGAATGACGAAACCAACCCCTCGGTGCTCAAGGATCGCACGGACGGGGAGCTCTTCTACATCATTCAGAAGGGCAAGGACCAGATGCCTCCTGAGGGCGCGCGGGTAAAAGAGGAGACCATCTGGGATATGGTGAACTACGTCCGCTCGCTGGCAAAGAAGCCGGCGGACACGGCGGCCGCCGATAAAGCGGCGAATTAGAGGCTTCAGCAACTCAGGTAGAGAGCTGGCGAGCTTGAGCCAGCCTGTCTTCGCGCTGGATCGTAGCCCATACGACCATTCGCGATAGAGTGTCCAACTGAGTGCAACAGGTTCTACTGCCTGCGTGCGCAATGCTTCGCGTTCCAGACGCATCTTATCCAATGTGCTGATCGCGCTTCAGGTTGAAGTTGGCTGTTGAGCGCGTAATTTGTTTTCCGGATCGCAACATTCTCGACCGTGGAATAATTGCGCGCAGCTCAGTTATTCCTCATGAGCGCCGCACAAAAAATCAGAACGGTGCTTCAGGAGGAAGTATGAAAAAGACCTTTGCATTGTGTGCGCTCGTATCGAGCATGATGCTCACGAACGTATTCGCGACCACGAACAGCGATTTCCATCAGGGGACCGTGGTGAGCGTTGAGCAAGCAGCGTCTCCCGCGGCCGGCGCGTCATCCGATGCCCCGCTACGCGATGCGAGTTACTCGTACGACATCGCAATCCGGGTAGGCGACATTGTTTACCAGACCACCTACCAGTCGGCATTCGAAGATGTATCGCCGGTTTTCGCCACCGATCAGGACGTCCAGGCTAGCCAGAAGGGCAACGTGCTGTATGTGACCTTGCCTGGCAATCTGACGGTACCCATGGCGATCGAAAGTCGCACCGCAGTAAACGGTGCAGCCGCCAACAATTTCACCAACTGACGTTCGGCTGGCAGCGTCGCCGGAAGCGGCCCGCCTTCTTGCTCAGAGGGGGGCCGCTTGAGTTTTTTGGGATTCGTCTGGCTAACGCAAGTTCCCGTCTGCTTGCTGCTGACGGGGCGGATCCTCCGGCCAATGTCGGGCTACGACCTATCTCGCCGCACACCGCCAATCCATAAGTTTCATCCTAGAATCGGCAGAGCCCGCACGCGCCTCTTCGTGGCGGCATACATCGCATTGCAGATGGCCGGAGCCAGCGGCGGAATGGGCGGCTCCCCGGCTCCGGACGGCGCCTCGGTGCTTTCCACGTAGTAGGCTTCCACCGGAGGCACCTCATTCATGCGCAACGGAGCATAGTCGTCGAAGTTGCCCTGCACGATGCGGCCTTTCTCGATGGTGATCTTGGCGCGCAGCGCATTCGCCAATCCGTAAATCACTCCTCCCTGAATCTGTTGCTCGAGAATGCCGGGATTCACGACCTGCCCGCAGTCCATGGCTCCGACCACCCGGTGAATGCGCGGCTGGTCGCCTTCCATGGAAAGTTCGACGACCTGCGCCATATATGTACCGAAGCTGCCGAAGCATGCGATGCCGCGATAGTGCGTGGCCGGCAGCGGCTTGCCCCACCCGGCCTTGTCGGCCGCCATCTGAAGGACGCCGCGCATGCGCGCGGTGCGCCATGTCGAGTCGAAGTACTTGATGTCCTCATCCTTCTGCAACAGGTGGAGGCGATACGCGAGCGGATCTTTGCCGACAGAACTAGCAAGTTCATCGATGAAGCACTCGCTGGCGAAGCCGACCTGCAGGGCATATACAGAGCGCATCCATCCAAGAGGGACGGGGGTCTGCACGTCGATGTATTCGACCAGGGCGTTCGGGAGCGAATACACCAGCGAAGCTTCGTCCTTGAGATCGGGATCCACGCCGCCTTCGCCGGGCGAACCTTTTTGTGCGCTGATGGAGGGAGAGACCACATGATGCGTAAACGCAATTGGAAATCCCTGCCCATCGAGCACGGCGCTGAGCTTGTGATAACTCGTGGGACGATAGACGGAATTGCGCATATCGTCTTCGCGCGTCCATATGACCTTTACCGGGCCGCTGATCGCCTTCGAAACCTGCGCAGCTTCGACGGCGTAGTCGTGTTCCAACCGCCGCCCGAAGCCTCCGCCGATTAGAAGGACATTTACTTTGACGTTATCGGAATCCAAACCCAGCGCGGCTGCTACTGAGTCGCGCACATCCTGCGGAACCTGGGTCGGCGCCCAGATCTCACACTTTGATCCCTGCACGTGAGCGGTAGCGTTGCCTGGCTCCATCGGGGCATGCGCCATGAATGGCAACTCGTATGTGGCTTCGATCCTGCGTCCGGAAACCTTCGACACATCGCCCGTCGAATAGAGCGTCGCGCCTTTCTTCCCCACGGAATCGCGCAGCGACTGCATGATGGTCGCGGTGTTCAGGTCTTTGTTCGGGCCTTCATCCCAACTGACTTGCAGAACACGGCGTCCTTCCATCGCGCTCCACACCGTGTCAGCAACGATTGCGATCGACGAGTCAGTAATCTTTCCGACATAGCTCACGCCCGGAACTTTCTTCGATTCCTTGTCATCGAAGCTGGCGACTTTGCCACCGATGATCGGACAGCGAGCCAGCACCGCATACTTCATGTCCGGCACTCGGAAGTCGATGCCATACACGGCCGTGCCATTCACTTTTGGTGGAGTATCGAGTCGCGCCAGCGACTTGCCGACGATCTTGTAGTCCTTGGCTTGCTTCAGTGTGACGTCGGTGGGAACAGGGAGTGAAGCAGCCTTGCTGGCAAGTTCCCCATAGGTTGCCCGCCGGTTCGAGGCGGCGTGCACGACAGTACCATTCTCGGCCTTGCACGAAGCGCGTGCTACGTTCCAGTGCAGGGCGCCCGCGGAAATCAGCATTTCGCGCGCGACCGCACCGGCGCGCCGCATCGGATCCCAGGTCGTTCGAACACTGGCGCTGCCGCCGGTTGTCTGGTCGCCGAACAGAGTGCTCGCGCCCGCCTGCTCGATCTGGATCTGCTTCCAGTCGGCTTCAAGTTCCTCGGCGAGAATCATTGGCAGCGACGTGCGCACACCTTGCCCCATCTCGGAGCGTGCCACCACGATCGTGACTTTGTTGTCAGGCGTGATCTTCAGATAAGCATTCGGCGAGAACGCGTCGCCTGAGGCTACGCTCGAACCGTGGGGCAAATAGAAGCCGATGACCAAGCCTGCGCCTGCGGCCGTGCCCGCGGCAATGAAGTCGCGCCGGGAAAGTGGGCTCATCGCGCACCTCCACCATTCGCGACACGTTGAATCGCGCGGCGAATGCGGTCATAGGTTCCGCAGCGGCAAATGTTGGCCGACATGAAAGAGTTGATTTCTTCATCGGTCGGGTGCGCGGTTTTGGCAAGCAGGGCGGCTGCAGCCATGATCTGCCCGCTCTGGCAGTACCCGCACTGCGGCACCTCTTCGGCAATCCACGCAGCTTGCAGCGGATGTTGCCCGTTCGCCGCAAGTCCTTCGATGGTCGTGACGCTCTTACCGGCGACTTGCGAGACCGGCGTGGAGCATGATCGCGCGACAGTACCCTCAACGTGCACCGTGCAGGCGCCACACAGTCCAGCACCGCAGCCGAATTTCGTGCCTGGAAGTTGAAGGGTGTCGCGCAATACCCAGAGGAGAGGAGTGTCGGGCGCGACGCTGACTTTGCGTTCGCTCCCGTTGACCCGAAGCGTGATGTCTGCCATGGAGGCCCCAGTTGTTGTTTACGAAGCCCCACATGGTAGCGGAAATGCGGGAAAAGGGAAATGTGCGGCCGTCGGCTGCAGAATTGAATCCGTGATCCTGGCTCGCGCAGCTCGCTTCCTGCTCAGCTTCACGTGCATCAGTTGAAAAGTACAGAAGGGATGCCATGGGTAGGCATGCCTATCTTTCCGAGTTTTGATTAGAAAGCGTTACTGCAGTGCAGAAACCGATTTTTTAATCGCTTTCTCGAGACCGATACTCTCCTGAAATGCTCGGAAAGCAGGCATCGTATACAGCCGCATCGTTAACTCCGGAAGAAACACTTCTGCGCGTCGTTCGCCCGATGCACTCCTGACGGCAGCACTGAGTCGCGCGGCCGTCTCAGTGTCAAAGCTTTCTGAAACGATGACGGTGTTATCTGCCCATTCTTCAACGATGACCGGACCTTCCTCGGTTGACACTAAAGCCGCGCCCGTTGGACATGCGGCCGCAGTGCATGTCGGCACGGCCTGCACGACTGCGTTCTGATAACGTTTGGCTACGGTGGTCGCATAGAAGCGGGCGAAGTGTTCGGCTGCCTGCGCCGTCTTCCAGCGCGAGACGTAAAGCAAAGCCACGTCCGCAGTCGTAGGTTGCGCGCCCTCTGGACCCTGCGTTCGCTTGAACGCCACATACGAACCGCCAGCCCATGCGGGTGCGAAGTCAGTGGCGCCATGCTTGTCGCCAAACTGCTTGAGAAGGGCGCGCACGTCGAGTTCGCCAAAGGAGCCGGAATCGAAAATTTCGTAGTTCTTGCCGAGCAGGGAAGTGACGTCAGGAATTTCGACTGGACTCAGCTTCGCGTGCTCGAGGTATGCCTTGGAGTCGAAGACTTCATGGGTATTGCGCGGCGGCTGCGCGAATACTCCCTGAAACGCTGCTTGCTTTCCGCGCTGTGCGAGGATATCGGCCTCGAAGAACAACCCGTCTCGGTAGGGAAAGCTTCCTGCCTCGCGCAGGACCATAGGTGCGCGGTGCATGAGTTCGGTGTCGATCGTGGCTGAGACCGCAGTATCTTCCATGGAAGCGACAACGCCGGGCGTATCTTTCAGATTGCGTCCGAAGGGCGCGAGCACGTAGTCGAGATAGACGACCATGGCTTGCCCTTCCACGATCGCGTGGCGCGCGGTCGTGCTTTCGTCAATCATGTCCCCTTGTTCCCCTGATTTGCCAGCCTTGCTGCCCGCCTTCGCCCAGTGCAGTAAGTCGTAGTTCTGATCCTGCAGTGCGTGAGTGAGTTCGTGGGCGAGGATGGGGCCCTGTTTTTCCATCGAGACCGTGTTCAGCAGGGAGATTGTCTTGGTCTCGTCGTCGTAGAGGCCGGCGATCGATTGCCCGTTGGCTTTCACCAGGAATTCACGCAGGTTGAAATCACGTGGAAGCAGCCCGAACTTATGCATGGTGAGTTCCGAACGAGCGAAACGTCGCGAGAAGTCTTCGCGTGCCAGGCGATCCTTGGTGAACTTTTCAATGTCTGCTTGTCCAACGATCTGTTTCTTGACGGCTGTGCGCCTGGAGAAACCTGTATCCTCGCTGGCGAATTCGAGAACCTTATCGACCGAGCGGAATAACTCTTTCGTGTCGGCATCCGTCATTCGCACTTCCGCGGGCTTGTCCTTGCGCAACTTGCGAGCCACGTCGGCTAGGCTCTGCTGCGGCGCGGGCGCCGCTTTGGTTGCAGGAGCGGGTGGATCGGCGGATCCGGACTGCTGTGCTACTGCGCCGCACACTAGAAGGAAAATGACGAATGTCGAAAGAAGGCGAGGTCCCTGTGGCATCCCTGACTCCGTACAAAAAAGGGCTCTCCCAATTTTCCCGGAACCCGCAGGGAATCCGTAGCGCAAACGTGGATGACCGATTACGAGCGTAATAGGAAATTCCGCCGTTCCGGCCACCGGATTGCTTTTTCAGCGATAGCCGAGGTTTCGGCATTTCTCGCTGCTACACTGCTGCCTATGATTCCCGGTTTTGCCACCGCGGAAGGCACCGCGCATTACCGCTCGCGATTTCCTCAACTGGCCGAAGCGGATTTCTTTCGTCGCGCCGAGCATGTACCGGGCGTCGCCGACCTCTGGCTGTCTTCGATTGGTTTAGGAACGTATCTCGGCGAGCCCGACGACGCGGCGGATGCGGCTTACACCGAAGCAATTTCCCTGGCCGCGGCCTCCGGCATTAATGTGCTGGACTCGGCCATCAACTACCGCCACCAGCGATCAGAACGGAATATCTGCGTTGCGTTGGCGCGGCTAGTTGGGGCCGGGGACATAGCCCGGCCGGAAATTTTCATTTCCACCAAGGCCGGCTATCTTTCCTTCGACGGAAATCTGCCACCCGATCCGCGCAGTTATTTTGCCCGCGAGTATCTCGAAGGCGGGATCGTCGATCCCAAGGAAATCGTTGGCGGCATGCACTGCATGGCCCCCGAGTACCTCAGTGACCAGATTGAGCGCTCGCGGAAGAACCTCGGTCTCGAAACCATCGACCTCTTCTACCTCCACAATCCGGAGACCCAGTTGTCGGAGGTCTCTCCAGAAATTTTCCGCGAACGCCTCAAACATGCCTTCGCGTTTCTAGAATCGTGCGTAAAAGCTGGGAAGCTCCGCTTCTACGGGCTCGCCACCTGGAACGCATTTCGCGTGCCCGCGGGTTCGCGCGACCACATCAGCTTGCCCGCTTGTGCCGAGATCGCGCACGAGGCCGGCGGCTCGGCGAACCATTTCCGCTTCGTGCAGTTGCCTTTCAACCTTGCGATGCCGGAAGCCTACGTCCTCTCCAACCAAAACGTAGAGAAGAAAAACGTCTCGCTGCTTACCGCAGCCAAGGATTTGGGAATTGGAGTGATGGGGAGCGCGACACTCTACCAGGGCCGACTGTCACACGGACTTCCGGAATCTGTTACGCACACTCTGGGAATGAAAAACGACAGCGAGAACGCCATCCAGTTTGCCCGTTCCACTCCAGGCCTGACTACGTCGCTCATTGGGATGGGGCATTCCGAACACGTCGCAGCCAACCTCAAACCTGGACTGCTCCCGCCCGCTAAAATTGAAGATTGGATGAAACTGTTTACCCGGCGCGAGGGTTAAATCCGACGCCTTCGTTGCGACTCCCACGGCTCTGAGAAATGCCCGCGACCAGATAACGGCTCTTACTTCATGGTCTGGAGCTTAGCTTGCGCCATCGCTTCCGCTTGCGACTTGGGATTCTCTTTTACGATCTGCTCGTAAACGCGTTTGGCCTCCAGCGGCTGCTGCGAAGATTCATACAGACCGGCCAGCTGCATCTGCGCCATCACCTTGCTCACCGTGGGGGTGGGTTTGTCGATCAGTCCCTTGTAGATGTCGACCGCGTCCTTCGTCCGGTTGTTGTTTCCGTAGAAAGCTGCCAGCGCCATCTTTGCGAGTCCGGCAAGATCGCTGTTGCGAGTGGCTGCGGCATCTTTCAGTTCGCGCTCCGCAGTTGCCTTGTCTCCCAATTCAACCGCAGTCGTGCCTAATAGGTAGCGAGCGATGTCGGCCGTGTGTGTATGGGGATACTTATCGACCACGTCCTGCAACTGCTTTTTCGCCGCGCCCGCACGCTCCTGCGCCGAGACGAACGAAGGTTGGTTTGGAGTTTCAGGGGCTCCGGCGGGACGAACCGGCGTTTGCAACGTGCGCACTGCCTTGGTCAATTTCAGATTGGCCTTGTCGTCCTGCTGGCTGAGGTAGTACCAGCCACCGAGCACGGCCGCGATCACTACAGCCGCGATCCCGATGCCGGCGGCCAGCTTCCCTTTATGTTCGGCAGTCCAGTGCGCCGTGGCCTCGGCGGCTCCGATAGTGGCTTGGGTGAAGCGGTCGGTCTTCAGTTGATGGCGAGTTTCTGCGCGCACGTACTCCTCTTTAACGAACAATTGTGGGCTGACAAACACTCAGTCTACCGGGGAAACTCAGCAGCGTCAAAGGTTTGCACACACCGCGGCGCATGTCCGATGGTTCCAAAAGCGAAGCCGCCGGTCATCCGAACCGGCGGCGCCCTGCAGAATTTGGCGACGTTTACTTGGGTGCTTCTTCCAGCAAGCCCTGCTCAAGCTTTTCCTGGCACTCGATGCAATGGCGGGTCCACGGCACCGCCTCTAGGCGCTTGGCGTTGATCTCCTGGCCGCAGTGAATGCATTCGCCGAAGTTGCCTTCGCGAATCCGCGACAAAGCCTTTTCCACCATCAGCAGGAGTTGCCGCTCGTTGTTGCTCTGATGGAACAGGAATTCCTTGTTGTAGGAATTCGCGGCCTTGTCGGCGATGTCCTGGGTCGCGTCTTCGTCCGCCGAGCGGCCGTCCTGTTCCGTGCGCGAGACGGTGTGCCGCAACTCCTGCTGCCGCGTCTCCAGTCGTTTCTTAAAGGCTTCCAGTTTCTTTTTATCCATGGTCATAACTCTACTGCTCTCAGGCATAGGCCCCAGAGCCGGGAACCGGTCTGAGGCCAAACAAAAATCATATGCGCGGGAATTGAAATGCGTCAACCGGGGCCCCGGTACGGCTGGCAATGATTGACCTGAGGTTCCAATATGCCAAGGAAGCCATGCGCTACCGGATACGCGTTCAGGGAATCTCGGTGCGCATGTTTTCCCAAAGACTAATTTTACGGTCGGCAATGACGACTTCCCCCGGCCTTGCGGTGAGGGGCGCGCGGAGTTTGCCACACTTTTCGCTATAGGCAGCGACAACACCTGACCGCAACACATTCTCCGGAGAAGTGTTCGGCAATCGCCAGCACCCGGCGAAGTTCCGTACACCACCTATGTCGAAGCCAATTTTCTCTGGGAGAGGCTTCGGTAGTTGAAAAACTGCAGTTCCGCTCTTATCGGTGATCGCGCCAACGCAGATTCGCTCGGGATAGGGAGGTCTATGAATGTCGAACGTTCCGTTCCACGTGCACATCGACGCGTTGGTTTTAGACAGAGGCTTTCCCGACTTGGCACTTACAAGCCGCAGCGTGATGCTCTGGCCTGTAGCACAAGGAACCCAGAACACCAGCAACCCGAACATCAGACAAGCCACGAATCCCCGGGCGTGTCGCACAGGCAAATGAAACATTCGTCAACGTGGCAACGGCTGTTCGGTGCACGCGAGTGCGAACCCCATCACCACCATGGCTGCGGCGTTCTCGCGCAACGCGCGGGGCTCTATCTTATCGAGTGTGTCGGCGGCGGAATGGTGGTAGTTGAAGTAGGTGCGGCCGTCTTGCATGATGCCAAGCGCGGGCACGCCGGCTTGCGCCATCGCGGAGATATCCGACCCCGGGCTCGTCTGGATGCTCTCGATGAGGCTCGCGCCGAAGCTCTGCAGAATCTCCTGCACTGGATGAAGAAACTCAACCGCGTGCTGGCTGATCTTCACCGTGAACCCGAGCGGATGAGCCGCTCCGAGATCGCTCTCGATCGCGGCCACATGATCGGCGAACTCTGTCCCGTGCGCGGTGGTGTACGCAGTTCGCCCGCGTCCACCGCTCTCTTCATCCACCCATGCAATGACGCGCAGAGTGCGCTTCGGCCGGTAGTGGAGCTGTTGGATCAGTTGCGCCGCTTCCATCGCCACGGCTACGCCGGCCGCATCATCGATGGCGCCCGTGCCCAAGTCCCACGAGTCCAGGTGCCCCGAAACCACTACCACCTGCTCGGGATGTTCGCTCCCCTTCAGATCGGCGATCACGTTGTAGCCCGTGGTTTCCGGAAGGTCCTGAGAGACTAGAGTCAAATGCATGCGGATCTTGCCTTGAGTCGCTAGATCTGCAATGAGGCTTGCATCCTCGGCAGCCACCGCACCGGCGGGAATTCCGGCTGGAACGCTGTACCCTGTATGCGGCAGGCGATATTCGGCGCCGCCCACCGAACGGATCAGCGACGCCACCGCGCCCAGTTCGGCGGCAGCCTTTGCTCCAGAACTGCGGTAGATGACGGCCTCGCTGTATGCATCCAAGGCATGACCCGCGTCTGCTTTGCGCGTGTCAAAAGGGAAATTGAACAGGACGATCTTGCCCGCGATCTTGCTGCGACCTAGAGATGCCAGTTCACTGAAATTTCGGACGACCACCACTTCCGCGGTCAAGCCATCGGCCGGAGTCGAAGTGCTTCCGCCCAGCGACGTCACAAACACGCGTTGCGTGGTGTTCGGAACTTGCCCGGGGAAATCAATCAGCTCGGCGGTTTCTGCGCCGCGTACCCAGTGAGGAACTTTCACCTCTTCAAGGCGGACCTCCAGCCCAAGGCTTCGCATTTGGTCGGCCACGTACTGCGCCGCCTTCACCGACTGAGCCGAGCCGCTGGGTCGTGGCCCGATATTCTCTGTGAGGTATGCAACTTGCTTGTAGGCGTAGTCGTCACCCAGGGCCGCGTCCCGCAGCGCAATGAGCTGCTGCTTCAGGTCGGGCGACAAAACTCCCTCGGCCTGAGCCACCAGGTTGTTCTGGTGCCGAGGGCCGGCCTCAAGCGAACCCGCAAGAGCAAGTCCGACAATCAAGGCGACGAATGCAAGGCCGAGAAGACGTGAGTGTTTTTGCGAGAGCTTTCCTGGCAACGTTGACCCTGCAGACTTGTTATCGAACGAACTAATCTAACGCCGGCTGTCCTCCCACTCACTACTCCCGGTTTACGACTCTTAGCGACGGATACACCGGACCATCCACCGGCACATCGTCGTCTTCATCCGTCAGCAAGGGCAGGATCGAGCGCAGCGCGTCGACCTCCTGACGGACTTTCATGATCTCGAGTTCCTTCTCATGGATCACCTGGTAGACGTCCCGCATGGCTACCTCCCCAGGAATAAGCTGGAATGGGAAGGAAGCATACAGTAAGTGCGCCCCCTCTAGCGCGTAAAGCACAAAAGAAAAAGCGGCCCCATTTCTGGGGCCACCATTCAAAGAGGCAGAAAGGCGGGAAGTCAGGGAAGACTTTGCAAGGTGTCGTTCTGTCTAGCAGAGCGACTATTCGGGAGTTGTCGAGAACTATGAGTTGTGGTGAAGGTCATGGTGCTTGTGTGCGGCCTCTTTATTGTTCAGAAATTAAGCACTTGCCGCGCCAAAGAATTTTGTCACAAAGACTTGTGATCTCGATCACTGTAAGTCCCTGCACGACTTAGGTTTGGCATCCGCTGCTACTTGCGGGGCAACTAAAAAGGTAAAATCCCGCTGTCAGGCAAGGTGCATATTGCTGCACATTCATTGCACGACACTGCTGCAGGTTTTCTCCAAAAGTGAAAAACCCCCGCCGGGATAGCGGGGGCTTCTTGCTCGAAAAGTTGGACTTAGCTATTTCCTGCCACGGTTCGCAGCTTGCCCGGCAGGAAGTGGTAGGGGGGCCAAGGTCCGCTGATGGCCAATTCGCAGTTCTTCAGTTGCTTGGCGGCCATGTTGTAGCGGTTCTGGTATTTCTCAACCGACTTGGAATCAATCAGGTGCGCGATGTCGATCAGCATTCCATCGGAAGCGACCTTCTTGCAGCTGACTTCTTCTTCCAGAGGGTTGAAGAGCTTGTGAACCTGGACCGAAAGGGCGCGTGCCTTGGTCTGGCGCTCTCGTTCCTTGGAAGCCTTTTCCCGTAGCTTGGCGAGATACTCGCGGCCAACCGTATCCGGCAGCTCGACATTCATCATCGCCTCGCGCAACGAACCGTCGCGAACGACTAGTTTTAGGCGCATTTCAGACTTACCGCGTAACTTCTCGACGCTAACTCCGAAGGCGCGGCGATTGGACCGGACGGCCTGCCGAAGCGCGTCGTCACTGTCGAAGATGGTTCCAAACCGGAACGGCAATACTGTGCCGGTGCGGAAGCAGACGCTTACCACGCGGGCATGCTCGAGGACGGTTTTCTCGTCTACCTTGTGCGTAGCGCGGTCGTATTCGCTGACTACGACTGCGAAGTCTCCGCTCGGATAGCTGAGGACGGAGGCTCCATTCACACCCTGGATGCCTTCCAAGAGGAAGGGACGCCGGGCACGGGTACCATTAGGGAGTGCCTGATGCTCGGTCAGGCAGTATGCGTACCACGCCATATTGATCTCTCCGAATTTGGGCAGAGACGGTCTTTCCGCCTCTTGGGTATTCGCGAAAGTAGGGTCCGACTCTAAATCTGGAAGAAATGGGCAGTACTACGACGAGAACGGACGCGAATCAGGTTCAACTGCGTCCAACCGCATATTACTTCCGTCACATGACAAATTGCAACAACTTCGTGGCATTGATTCGTTTCAATGGAGCGTTTTGAGACTAGTTTGACCGGAGGTCAAGCGACCGGAGCGGGTCGTCTCAGCCTAAAAAGCGATCATCAGGTGAGTGTAAATGCTTAGGGGGCGCGAACTTCTTACTTTTTCGCAGCCGCTTTGGCTGCCGCTCGCGCGGCACGCTCTTGCAACGCAATTGTGACGACGCGAAGCATGTCGTCCCAGGGCGCCGGCTTCCCGGTCCAGATCTCGAATTGGCGGGCAGCCTGGTGGACGAACATCTCGATGCCGGGAATGATTTGGGCTCCGTGATCCTTGGCCGCTCTTAAAAAACGCGTTTCTGCCGGATCGTAAACCATGTCGAAAACATATTTGGCGTTGATCTCGTTCTCGTTCAGCGGCGTCTCGCGCGTGTTCGACATCCCAACCGGAGTGGCGTTAACGATGACGTCAAAAGCCAATTTCTTCAGGTCAGGGCGCTTGATGGTACGCGCCTTCGCCTGCCGTGCCAATTTCTGCGCAGGGGCCGGCGTGCGATTCAGAATGAAAACTTCGCTTCCGCGCTCCTTGAGGCCGAAGACGGCTGCACGCGCCGCGCCGCCCGCCCCCAGAACTAGTATTCGGGCTCCTTCCAGTCCCAGGCGCTGTTCAAGCGGTCGCACGACGCCCGCGGTATCGGTGTTGAACCCGTAGAGTTTTCCATCCTGTGCCCGCACCACCGTGTTGCAAGCGCCGATCTTGGTGGTGTGCGAATCCGTGTTGTCGAGGTGCTCGAGGATCGCTTCCTTGTATGGCATGGTGATGCTGAGGCCGTGAATCGGAATATCGCGCACGCAAGCCAGCAGATCCTTGAGAGTCTTCGCATGCAGCGCGACGTAAACCGCATTCACGTTCTCGCGCCGCAACGCCGTATTCATGATGATCGGTGATAATGAGTGCGCCACGGGATCGCCCGCAACCCCATACATCCTTGTGGCGACGTCTACTTGTTCTATGCGATAGACGCTTCGCAACTCCTGTGCCGTAACCTGCCCCGGGGCAGTGCGTTCGTCCGGACTGATCGCCGCAAATGTAAACGCGCTTCCCGCCCGCACCCCCAGCACGCGACTAATAATCCCCTGTTCTCCCATACAAAGCGCGACCAGGGAATGGCGGTCGCCATGTTTCTCGAGGAACTTCATCATTGTCACGTTGTCGTACAGGGTGGTTGCGGTCGAAACGATCTTGTAGAAGTCCGCCGGGTAGGCCTCCATCTTGGCGAGAGTTTCTTCCAGCTTCTTGGTGGCGTGGAAGTCATGGAAAGACAAAACCACGGCCGCCTGCGACCTTAGTTTCTGCAGTTGCTGCGGCTTGATCTTGGATGCGGTTTGCAGTTCAACATCGACCAGTTGACACCCGGCCGAGGCCGCCTTGGCGAGCACGTCGAGTTGAGCCGCCACCGTTCCTTTGAACTTACCTCCGCTGGTCGTCCTGCGGCAGGTGGCAATGACCACGGCGTGGGGGTAAATCTCAAAGAATGAACGAATCTTCGGGAGCGCCAGGCCAGGCTTGGGCAGATAGTCCAACCTGAACTCCAGAAAGGGGTTATCCCGGACCAAGCCCTCCGCCTTGTCGATCAGTTCGGTGGGGTCGCTTCCGGTCACGGCTACGCAGACGCGGGGCATCCGCAGGGGCAGCAGGCGCGGGACGTAGCTGGAGAGGGCTGAACTCATGGCGCGGAGTCGCGCGCGATATTACAGGGGCGTAATTCCAGATGCAACAACGGATTAACTTTGCTGGGAGGGAAACTTTTGGCGAAGGTCGGCTAACACCCTCGTAACCTTGACCCACCCGGACCCCCGAGTTACTTTCCGGTTGAGCCCCTGTGTCTGCGGCGGTGTCATGAGAAAGCAACGCAGCTTCCAGGGTGGACTCGGAGGTAAGATGAAGAAAACAGGACTCTTAATTCTGCTATTGGCAGTTGCGGCGAGCGCGCAGGACGCAAGCCCCGCAGCTGACGCCAATGCGCCGCAGGGTACCGCGCCGACGTCGGTGAGTTTCCCGATCGAGCGCGTGCAGACTCCGACCTATGCCGACATGTATTGCGCCGGCTTCATCAGCAAGTCGCTGATGCCGAACGCGAATTATGTTGCGGGCGGCCTGCAGACCCCGAACACCACCAAGTTCGTGACCGGAGACATCATCTATCTCGCGGGCGGTGGTTACACCCTCGGCGGCCAGTATTCGATCCTCCGCGAACTCAAAGATCAGAACCGCTATGAGGTCTTCCCCGGACAGGGCAAGATGCTCGCGGCAACCGGCCAGCCTTATGGCGAGATCGGCCGCGTCAAGATCGTTGATACGCGCAGCAAGACTGCGATCGGCCAGATTGAATATAGCTGTGATCCGATCAACCCGGGCGATATCGCGGTCCCGTTCGCTGAGAAGCCGTCGGTTTCGTTCCACCCACCGGCGCGTTTCGACCGTTTCGTTCCGAAGACTGGAAAGACCAGCGCCCGGATCGTCCTGGCGAAGGACTTCGACTCGACGCTCGGCACGGGCATGAAGGTCTACATGAATCTCGGTGCGAATCAGGGCGTGAAGGTCGGCGACTACTTCCGTGCAGTTCGTAGCTACTCATCCGACCTGGCTGACCCGGTCGATACGCTTTCGTTTGCCGCTTCCACTGCAGAGGACACCCAGAGACGGCCTCCGTCGATCGAAGGCAACTGGATGACCAAGACCAAGGGTCCGAACATTCACGTAAGTGATCTGCCGCGCCGCGCAGTAGGCGAGATCGTCGTCATCAGCGTTACTCCCACGACCGCGACGGGCATGATCGTCTTCTCACTCGAAGACGTTCACGTGGGCGATGGCGTGGAACTCGACGACCAGCAATAAGATACTTAGTTCAGATGCTCAGCCGGGAAGGCCACAAGCCTTCCCGGTTTTGCTTTGTGGGCTGTCTATGAACGAAAAGACTGCTGGGCCTGGGACGAGATTGCTGCGGAGCCTAATGCCCGGTGAGGGTCGTTAAACAAGGAAGGGTTAGATTTGCCGGGGTTTAGTTAGCTCGCCAGCGATTCGAGTCTTCTCCCTGCGAGTCTCTGCCAGGGCGGATCCTACCAGAGGGCTAGCGGAAGAACACTACGTGATAGTCGCCAGGAATTTGCGAGGCAAGCACAATTAGCGCAACGGTCAGAATTCCGAGTTCCATCTTTACCTCCCCAGAGATCCCAGCACAATACTCCAAACTGGATCCCGCCCCAAGTTACTTTCGAGTGCTCGTAGCGGCTTTCTCGTAAGATGCGCAGCAATATCTCACGCGAAGAAAAAATGTTCGGGCTCAGTCAGGAGCGCCCCGGTCTCCGAACACCTCCGCGGTGAAAGCTTCCAGCGTCGCGCCCGACTTCCAGGCATCGCGATACAGGCCGGCCTTCCGGCACGTCTGCTCTAGGAATTCTTCCCGGCTCCATCCATGCTCCACGGGCACCTGCGGCAACAATAGTCCCCGGTTCGCGCCTGAAGTCACCACCAGTCCATGCCTGCCGATCTCGACCTGTACTGCTTCGATAGGAAACAGGGGAGAGAGAATGCTGAGCGATACCTGCAAGTCGCGGACCTCATCTCGTGTGACTGGCGTGAATCGCGAGTCTTGCGAAGCGGCGGCACGCGCCGTCTCAAATACAGCGCGGTGGAGCGGCAGCACCGGCACGACGTATCCGACGCACCCTCTCAGCTTGCCGTGGAGATAGAGCGTGGTAAAGACGCCTCGCGGCTCTTCCAGGTGCGAACCGGGACTTTCCTGACGGTGCGCATGCCCAAGAACTAGAGACTCAACCGCATCGTGAGCGACCAGCAACAGAAGACGGCGCTCGTCCGCCGAGTATTCGGCGCCTTCGGATAAGGATTGAGTTGGATGCGAACTCCCCGCCAGCGGATTAGGAGGTTGGAACGACATTGCGTTTCCGGCGGCTCAGAACGAACGCGCGCCGGCGGGTCCTCACCACTTGGCGATCAATCTTCGACCAGAACGCCACGAAATAATCCACCGCCGAGATCAACGAGAGACACACCATGAACCATATCGACGACCAGGCAATCCAGTGCACCGGGAAGAAGTACGCTCCAAACAGCGGCCACTCCTTCCAGCGATGATCGAGGATCACCGCAACTACCGAGACGATCTGTACCACCATCTTGAACTTGCCGAGTTCGCTGGCTTCAATGGTGAAGCCCTCGCTGGCAGCAATGCTGCGCAGGCCGCTCACCAGGAATTCGCGTCCGATCACGATCACGGCTACCCACGCCGGCACCAGGCTGGGATTGAATTGCACCAGCGTGATGTAGGCCGAGGCAATCAGCATCTTGTCGGCCAGGGGGTCAAGCAAGATGCCCATCGTCGTGATCTGCCCGCGCTTGCGCGCAAGATAACCATCAATGCCGTCGGTGATGGAGGCGGCGATGAAGAGGGCGGACGCCAGCAATTCTTTTTCGCCGTGTGCGTTACCGATTCGCGCGGTCGATAAAACCCAGATCAGCAGTGGGATGCTGAGGATGCGTACAAACGTGATTGAGTTCGGCAGATTCACGGGGGAATCGAGCGCCGTCTGCGGGCGGTCACAAACGCAGCGTTAGTTTGATTATCCTCCACGCTGTAAGGGGAAAGCAATGGAGACACGAACTAAGCATTGGCGATGTCTCGATTGTAAAAAGAGAGGCGGACCCGATCGGGTCCGTCCGCGAATTTCTCCGCCGAAACTAGGCTGCCGAGCCGGGTTTCAGGCAATTCAGGATGCTCATGCCGGTTTCGAGCAGGTTGGAGTGTTGCGGCACCTGCCCATTGGGAGTGAGCTTGTCGACGAGCGTGGGAAGCAGCTGCGAGAGCGCGTTGCTCGCCACATCGGGCGAGATTCCGGCCTTGGCGGCGAGTTCCTTCACTTGATCGCTGCCCAGAACGTGCTGAATCTGATCCGCGGAGATAGGCAGATTCTGTCCCGTGCCGATCCAGGACGACATCAGTCCGCCCAATCCTTTGTCATGGAAGGACTGCAGCATGCCCGACAGTCCGCCTGGCGAGTTGTTGATCATGTGCAGCAATCCGGTCGCTAGCGGATTGTTGCAGTCCCCCAGCATGCTGTTGGCAGCTTTGTTTCCAAGTTCGTCGAGCAGACTCATAGAACCTCCTCAAATTTGGCGAAACGCGATGCACCAGAGACCGAAGCACCTTGACCCAGACGAAGAGGCGCAGCCGATCTCCGGCGCATGCTATTTCTGTTTGGCGATGACCTGGTCCTTGATCTTGTTATAGGTGGCCTGGGGAATGATCTTCTTCCGGACTAGGTCGGTCTTCGCCTTGTAGGGGCGGCCGTCAATGATCTTCTGCGAATACTTCTCGCCGATTCCCGGCAGCGCGTCCAGTTGATCCTTGCTGGCGGAGTTGAGATCGACCAGGTCCGACGCAGCCGCAGCCGCCGCTGGCTTTTTGGCATCCGCTTGTGGCGCCGGCGACGCCAGCCCGACGTTCGCAATCAGAACGACTGCGAACATAGTGATGAGAATGCTTGCGAACAGATTACGTTTCATTGCGTCTCCTTAGTCCTTCTGGGACTCTCTGTAACCAGCTGCTTTGGCCTCGGATTCAGTCATGAACTTGCCGTTCTTGGTCTTCCCATAGAACTGGCCGCCCTTGTGATAAATGCCGCTGTCGAGGTTGACCCAAACCTTGCCGCTCGATTTGGCGGAAGCGACTTCCGGGTCGGAGGCTTCGCCGCTGGGCGCAGGCTTACTGGCCTTCTTTGCAGGAGCAGGCGCGCTTGCTGCTGGAGCACTCGCCGCTGGGCTGGCCGGCATCGACGACTTGCTGGATGCGGCTGTTGCTGGCGCGGCCGCGGGCGCTGAACCAGCCGCGCTCGTGTCGTCGGACGTTGCCTTCTTGCGGCTTTTCTTCGGAGTGCCGGAATCGGTGGTGGTGCTGGCTGTCTGATCCGCAGCAGCGGCATCGGTAGCGGACTTCTTCTTGCGGCTCTTTTTGGGAGTGGTGGTGGCTTCAGAGTTTGGCGCCGCGGCAGCGGCCTGATCGCTGGAGGCGTCGGCGCTCTTCTTTTTGCTACTCTTCTTGGGAGTTCCTGAATCGGTGCTGGCGCTCGCCGTCTGGTCCGCACCAGTGGCGGCGTCTGTCGACTTTTTCTTCTTGCTCTTCTTAGGGGTGGAAGTCGAGTCCGCGCTTGCAGCCTGATCACCTGCCGCGGTGCTGTCTGCGCTCTTCTTCTTGTGACTTTTTTTCGTGCCAGTATCGCTGGCCGTAGCCGACGAATCCGACGCACTGGAGTCGGCCGCCGCAGCGGACTTCTTTTTCTTGGACTTCTTGCTTGTCGTGCTGGACGCGGAACTGTCGTCGGCGGGGGTGCCCGCGTCTTTCTTGGCCTTCTTCGATTTCTTCTTGGTCGTCGTTGTGTCGGTGGTTTGGTCGCTCGAAGTTGCCTGCGGTTTGGCCAGCGCGGGCATCGACACTGCCAGCAACAGGCACAGGGCGGCCATCCAGGTCGTGAACTTGATGGGGGGTCTGCTCATCTGGGTCCTCTGTTTAAGGGGCGCTGGAGCGGCCCCAGGTAGTGGAACTGCGATGCGCGTTGCAGCCGGCTGACGCTGGGATGGGATGCGTAAGCCCTTGGCCAACCTCGACACATTCGCGGGCAGACATCATGCCAGCCCGGGACGCTTAGGTCAACCCGGGGTCACAAAAAAGGCTGCACACAAAGGGCCTTCGTTCGCACGACGAAGGCCCTTAGGAAAACTTTTTTCCTACGCGTAAATTCCACGCTGCTTGATGGTATACGCCACCCGATCGATCGCCAGCATGTAGGCCGCTATGCGGTTGTGTACGTGGTGGGTTTCCGCGTAGCGCACCACATCGTCGAAAGCCGATACCATGATTTCCTCGAGTTGCTCGTTTACCAGCGATTCCTTCCAGAAGTAGCCCTGCCGGTCCTGCACCCACTCAAAGTACGAGGTGGTTACCCCGCCCGCGTTGGCAAGAATGTCGGGAATGACGAAGACGCCCTGGTCAGCCAGCACCTCGTCGGCAGCTGCCGTAGTGGGGCCGTTTGCACCCTCGGCCAGGATCTTGCACTTCACTCGGTCCACGTTCCGGCTGGTGATCTGATTTTCGGTGGCCGCAGGAATCAGGATTTCGCAGTCTTCGGTTATCAATCCACCGGCGGCAAACTTCTCCGCGCCCGGGAAGGCTTGAATCGTTCCATTCTTCTGTCGATATTCCCAGAGCGCTTCCACATCGATGCCGTTCTTGTTGTAGAGGCCGCCGCCTACTTCATCGATGCCAATAATCTTGTATCCGGCCGCCGCCATCAGACGCGCTGCGTTGGATCCGACGTTACCGAATCCCTGCACGATCACGCGAGAGCTTTCCCGGTTCAGTCCCAGCTTCTTGATGGCTTGCTCGCAAACAATAAGAACGCCGCGACCTGTCGCCTCGCGCCGTCCACGGGATCCGCCGATGTTGATCGGCTTGCCTGTGACCACCGCCGTGACCGTCTGCCGCATGTGCATGGAATAGGTGTCCATCATCCACGCCATGATCTGCTCGTTGGTGTTCACGTCGGGCGCAGGGACGTCTTTTTCCGGGCCGATGAATTCGACCAGTTCAGCGGTGTAGCGGCGCGTCATGCGTTCCAATTCGCCCATCGACATCTTGTGGGGATCACAGATGACTCCACCCTTGGCGCCGCCGAACGGGATATTTACGACCGCACATTTCCAGGTCATCCAGCTCGCCAGCGCTCGCACTTCGTCGAGCGTGACGTCGGGCGCGTAACGGATGCCGCCTTTGGCAGGGCCACGCGCGATGGAATGCTGCACGCGAAATCCGGTGAAAACTTCCAAGTGTCCGTCGTCCATCTGCACCGGAATGTGCAGGATGATTTCCCGAGTGGGATAGCGCAGGACTTTCCACAAGCCTTCATCCAGATTGAGCTTATGGGCGGCCAGATCAAATCGGGCCGCCTGCGATTCCCATGGATTTGTTTCCTGCTCCATCGCGATGCTTTTCATTCGAATAATCTCCAGAAATGATTGCTAGGTATATGGATGCCGATTCTTACTTCTGTGCACAAATCGAGCAGTATATGGGGCAGGGGACGAGGTGGCAAGCCGAAGAGTTAACTCAAGATTAATCGGCGGCCGCTGGTGATCGGGGCTGAATTTTGATCTCCATGCCCTCAGCGGCGGCTCGCACACGCGGATAGTGGTTGCGCGCTTCCTTTACGACCTTGTCGATCAGTTCATCGTCATGATCGGGATCGTGATGAAACAGCACCAGTTCCTTGGCGCCGCTTTCCATGACGATGTTCACGGCTTCGCGCCAGTGGCTGTGTCCCCAGCCGCGTCGTTTGGCGGTGTATTCCTCAGGCAGGTACTGGGAGTCGTAGATCAGGACATCGGCGCCCTCGGCGAGTTTGCGCACGTTTTTGTCGAAAACTTCATCACCTGGTTCGTTGTCGGTCGCATAGACCAGGATGCCATCCTTGGTTTCAAGACGGAACCCCATGCATCCCTGCGGATGATTCAGCCACAGGGCGCGAACGCTGGCAGTATCGACCTGCGACTCGCCTTCCTCCATGTCGTAGAAGCTGCGCTCTGCCTTCATTTCGCTGGTGTTCACAGGAAAGTAAGGCGAGGCCATCTGCTCTTCCATCACGCGCTGCAGGGTACGGGTTCGCTTCGAGGAGTGAAACGCAAACTGGTTCGCGGGATTTTCATAGAGCGGACGAAAGAAGGGAATGCCCTGGATGTGGTCCCAGTGAAAATGCGAGACAAAGATATGCGCGCGGATCGGCTGGCCATTGGCCTCGCTCTCCAGTTGCTGACCGAGCGTGCGAAAGCCCGTGCCGCAGTCGAAGACAAAGAGGCTGTTCTCGTGCCGGACCTCGACGCACGAGGTGTTGCCTCCATAGCGCAAGTTCCCGGCTAGTGGGGTAGGCGTTGATCCGCGCACTCCCCAGAACTTGACCCGCATACTCCCCCGTTCTGTGGACTTTGAGCTGAATCATAATCTTCCGACGCTGCTAGGTAATCGTCAATTGTTTCGCTGGTTCCGAGCAGTGACGGAGGTGTAGGTGCGGGAGGTACCAGAACTCGCCACTGAGCCCTTCGGAGCGCCGGCGTCTCGCCGGCAGTCGTGACGGCGTCCCGCCGTCGCGGGGAACACCGCTGATTTCCCAGCCCTAAAGAATCAGAAAAATCCGTGCCATTGCCAACTCCCTCAACCCCGAGACCCCTACCATCCCATATAATTCAATTACCCTCCGGACAGCCAAAATGCTCCCCCTTCGGCGCCGGAAGACCATCATGCTGCAGCCTGAATTTAAGGAGTTCTCGCGCCTGGCGCGGGAGGCGACCTTGGTGCCGGTCGTCAAGACTGTGAGCGCCGACCTACTCACGCCGGTGTCCGCCTTCCTCGCGGTCGCGGCGAACGAGCCGCATTCCTTTTTGCTGGAGTCGGTCGAGCGCGGCGAGCACATCGGCCGCTATACCTTCGTTGGCGCGCGCCCGTACATGAGGCTATGGGCGCAGGGCGACGAGATCCACATCGAACGCGGCAAGGTGCGCCAGCGCCGTACTGGCGATGTCTTCGCCACCATCAAGGAACTGCTGCGCTCCCATCGCCCCGCACACTACCCGGGACTGCCGCCCTTCACTTCGGGCGCCGTCGGGTACTTTGCGTACGACGTGGTGCGCCGCCTTGAATCGATTGGCGAGCATGCCAAGGCCGATGTTCCGGTTCCTGATTGCGTGCTCATGTTTTTCGACCGCTTGCTGGTTTTCGATCACCTGCGCCACCAGATCCACATCGTCGCGGCGGCCGATGTTGCGACGGAATCTCCCAAGCGGGCGTACGCTCGCGCGTTAAAAGACATTGCAGCCATCGAGAAGCGTCTCGCAGCGGGTCTGCGTCCAGGTGCATGGAAGAAGTCGCAGAAGAAGAAGGGACCGCTCAAGGTGCACGCCGGCATCAGCCCGGAGCGGCACATGAAGAACGTCGAGCGCGCTAAGGAATACATTGCCGCCGGCGATATCTTTCAGGTCGTGCTTTCGCGCCGGCTCGACTTCGAGCCCGGGGTCCCGCCGTTCGATCTCTACCGCGCCTTGCGCACCGTGAACCCCTCGCCCTATCTCTATTTCCTACGTATGGGAGACATGCACGTGCTGGGTTCGTCCCCCGAAATGCTGGTGCGCGTGACCGACCGAAAGTTGGAATACCGGCCCATCGCCGGCACTCATCCGCGGGGCAAAGATGAATCCGAGGACCACGCGCTCGAGCAGCAGATGCTCGGTGACGAAAAAGAACGTGCCGAGCACGTCATGCTGGTCGATCTGGGCCGCAATGATCTTGGCCGCGTGAGCGAGTACGGATCAGTGAAGGTGAAGGACCTGATGTACGTCGAGCGCTACTCCCACGTGATGCACCTGGTGTCGGCGCTCGAAGGCAAGCTGCGTCCCGAGTTCGATGCGATCGATGCGTTCGCCGCCTGTTTCCCGGCTGGCACGCTGAGCGGTGCGCCCAAGGTGCGCGCCATGCAGATCATCGAAGAGCTTGAACCGACGCGCCGAGGCGTATACGGCGGGTCCGTGCTCTACGCAGACTTTGCGGGCAACATCGATTCCTGCATCACGATCCGGACCATGTACATGAAAGGCAAGCACGCCTACCTGCAGGCGGGCGGGGGCATCGTGGCGGATTCCGATCCTGAAAAAGAGTTCCAGGAGACTGTCAACAAGGCGCAGGCGGTTTTGCGTGCGGTGGAGATTGCCCGGCAGGGAAGGTAGTTTCGCGGGCGGGGTTGTTCTCGCCCCGCCCGTTACCTTCGTAAGATGCTTCGAAGGCAGGATTTATTTCTAATTAAGAGAGGCTTCGGAACGTGCAGCCGGAAATAATGAAGAACGTAGACGTCTTTTTAATCGCAAACTTTTCTTTGATTTTTGGAATGGCAGGCCTGTTCTGGCCTGAAAAATTCCGCCCGCTCTTCGACGTCCTGATGTTTCCCTGGCCCGCGAGTTACCGGATGGTTCGCGTCAACAGCATCGCCGCCATTCTCCTTTTTCTGCTGCTGGTCGGGCGTCTACTCCTGTACTAAGTGGAGGTGGGCGTGTGCCGCTTCAACCGACCAAAACAAATCTTTCAAGAGGTGCGGGAGTTTGCCAAGAAAATCAGCCAGTCTGTCTTTGCGTTCTTAGCGACTACCTTTGCGTCCTTTGCGGTTCAAAGCTTTTTTGACGTTGGCAATTGCCCCTGTGCGGTGATCTCTGCATCCTTCCTGGCTGCCAGGCTGACCCACACCGCTACCCCATAAAGCACCAGAATTTCCAGTCCGCCGAATTCTCCGTGCAGCCCGTGAATGACAATGGCCAAGCCAAAGATTGCCAGGAGTACGTATCCACCCACGAATGTCGTGAGCGGCACGAGAAATAGAAGAGCAGCGATGATTTCGGCTCCGGAAAGAAACAGGCGTACCGAGTTCAGAATGCCGGCATGGCCGGAGCCGTGAAGACCGAAATGAGCCGCGTAAAAAGTCCGGCACGATTCCAGCAGGACGACCAATCCCATCGTCCAGTGGAGAAAGCGGATTGCAAATGCTGTACGCGATGCGGTCATTTGGCCTTGCGCTTCGCGGCGCCTCCCGCCTTGCCTTCTGTGAGTTTGTGACTGGCACTTGCGTCCAGATCCAGCCCGTAAAACTTTTTCAGCTCCCGAATACGCCGCAACGAATCCTGGCTGAAGGGGCACTTCCCGTCGAAGGCATGCAACACGATGCCCTCCAGCAGGTCGCCCAGAGTCAGGTCGTGATAGTCCGCAAAGGCCTTCAACACCTTTAGAAGCCGTTTCTCCATGCGCACACCGGTCTGTACGCGTTCAATGGTGAGTCGATCGGTCATTGGTACCATGGTACCAATATACCATGGTACGGACCTATGGACACCAAGCCCCTGTCACCCTGAGCGAAGCGAAGGACCTATGTGCTTTCGGGAGAAACAGTCCGATTAAAGCGCGAGGAAGTTTTTGACCAGTTTCTTCCCCTGGTCGGTGAGAACGCTTTCGGGATGGAACTGCACGCCCTCCAGCGGGAATTTCCGGTGCCGCAGGCCCATGATGACTCGCGTCCCGTCGCTCTCCACGATATGTGCGCTGACTTCGAGTTCGGCGGGCAGATCGTCTTCCGAAACAATGAGCGAGTGGTAGCGGGTAGCAGTCATTGGAGAATCCAGCCCGCAGAAAACCGTCTTCCCATCATGCTGAACGCGGCTGGTCTTGCCATGCATCAGATTCTTGGCGCGCACGATCCTTCCGCCGAATGCCTCGCCGAGCGCCTGATGTCCGAGACACACCCCCAGTACCGGCACTTTTCCCGCAAAGTGGCGGATCAACGCCACGCTGATCCCGGCGTCTGCGGGTGTGCAGGGCCCTGGTGAAACCAGAATGCGCTCCGGGCGGAGCGCCTCGACGTCCTCGACCGTTACCTGATCATTGCGGCGAACTTCGACCTCAGCCCCCAATTCCCCAATGTATTGCACCAGGTTGTAGGTAAACGAGTCGTAGTTGTCGAGAACAAAGACCATAAACGCGGCTGCAATCCAGTTTAGCGGAAAGAAAGCCCTTCGGCGAATGCCCCTTCCGGCCCCACATCCCACGCCGAAGTCATTGACCCCATGATGGTTTCTTCCCCATGCCGGCCGCATATCCCCCGGAAGTGGTCTTGACAGCAATAGCCCCGCACGCCATGCTAACTCAGCTTTTTCGGAGGCAATTCATGGCTGAGGCCCAGCAGGAAAAGCGGGCGACACGGCGATTTGCACTGCGGTTGCCGGTAGCTGTGACGTATGCCGAAAATGGAACCCAGGAACGATCCGCGCAAACCCGCGATGTAAGTGCAAGAGGGATTTCGTTTTACGTGGATTCGCCGATCGCTACCGGGTCTCCGATTGAGTTCACTTTAACTCTCCCGGCCGAGATAACCCTCACCGAGAGCATTCGGGTTCGATGCAAAGGCACGGTGGTGCGCCTCGACGATGAAGCGTCCAACGGCAAGATGGCCGTTGCTGCCGTGATTGATGAATACGAATTCCTGTCCGAGGCATAATCCGCGGAAGCCGATTCCCCCGCGCTTTCTCGATTTTGACTGACGATGATATTGTGAGCCCAGCACGTAGGCTGGGCGGGGTGGAGTCTTGCCGCGATCTGCTACAAACCTGATCCTGACGCTGTCGCTCGGCGCCGGTTGTGCGCTGCTGAGCGGTGGTGTGCACGCCCAAAGTACTGATACTCAGCCTGCGCAGCAACCACAGTCACGCTCTGCTGTAATACGCCAGATGATGCAGCAGGAAGCCGCTCGCCGCAATGCCGCGCGCCAAGGCGCAACGCCGCCTACCGATGCGACAGGCACGACTCAGCCTGCGACAGCACCGGCGACACCTGTTCAGACCGCGCCCACGCCGCAGGTTCCCGTTCCACCAACCCAGGCTCCGGTACCGCAGAATCAACTTCCGGCGCCTCAGACGCAAGTTCCTGCGACGCCGTCCTCCACCGTGCCTGCCGCACCGCCAACGCCCACGACATCACAGGCTCCGGCATTGGTGAAAAGCGTAAAGATCGGGCGAGACAAAACCGGCAGCATCATCGAGATTGTCAACAGCCGCGCGATCGCTCCGGCGATTCAGACCTTGAACCATCCGCCGCGCCTCGTCATTGATCTGCCCAATGCTAATGTCGCGGTCAAAGAGAGATTCCTCGTCGCCAAGGGAGACCAGTTCACTGAACTTCACGTGGACCAGTTCCAGGAGGCTCCTCCCGTAACGCGCGTGACGGTGGACCTGACGGAAGCCAGGCCCTACACGTGGGATGCTGCCGGAAACCGGCTGACCATTCGCCTGAAGCCAGCGGAAGATCCGGCGGCCGCCAAGGCCGCGCCGCCACCACCGCCCGCGCAACCCGCGACTATTCCCACGTTCTCAGCCGCCGCCAAGCCCGCAGTCGTCCCCGTTTCTTCGAATGGCGCGGGATCGGCCGTGATCGTCGGCAGCAGAATCGGATCTGGTTCGTCCGTGACCGCCAGCACCGAAACCGCCGTGTTGCACATCGCACGTGGTGGAGAACTGCACGTCTGCCCGAACAGCACTGTCTCGGTGACCGCATCTAAGAGCGGCCAGGAACTGATGTTCGGGATGAGCACGGGCACGCTCGAAACGCATTACCACATCGATGCTGGTTCTGACGCTGTGCTGACGCCTGACTTCCGGATGCTCCTCGCCGGTCCGGGCGATTTCGATTACGCCATCAGCAGCAACTCGCACGGCGACACCTGCGTGCGCGCCCTGCTGGGCAATACCGCATCCATGCTGGTTTCAGAATTGATGGGAGACCGCACGTACCAGGTGAAACCCACCGAGCAAGTGGTCTTTCATGAAGGGCGCATCGACCGCGTCAGCAATGACGTTCCGTTCGACTGCGGATGCGCCGCGCCACCACCGCCGGTGATGCGCGCCTCGACCCTACCCGAGCCAACGCAGGTGGCTGAAGCGAAACTGCCGCCAAACCTGCAACTGCCGTCGTCGAATTCGGGTACGTCGCGTGCTTCCATCGATCCCATGTTGCCGCCGCTGCCCAACGCCTCGCGGCCTGCGATGGCCGGCCCCGCCGGATCGCAAGCGCAGCGCGCAGCCGTGGCTCCTGAAGCCGCCGCTCCAGTCCGGGCAAAGAAAGAAGACCTGCACGTCCAGATCGAAGCGCCTTTGGTCTTCCGCGGCTCCGATCGCACGCGTACCACGACCACAGCATCGAACATGCCGCCGGGCTCGCCCGCGAAGCCGAACGCAGCCCCAATGCCCGCTCCCGCACCTGCCCCGCAACCGAAGGCCGTGGCTCAGAAGCCCGAATCAGAAAAGGAACATCGCGGATTTTTCGGAAAGGTGAAGGGATTCTTCTCTTCGATCTTCCACTAGAAAGAAATCGGGTCCTGGGTGTTAGGTGAGAGATCTTGGGAATGACCCAGATCCAAACCTAATGACCAAGACCCTTTGTATTTTCCTAAGGCCCAAAGCCCAAGGCCTAATACTGATTTTCAGTCCCGCTTGATCGCCTTCGCGATGGGCGCGGCCTTCTCCCGGGCCAAGTCTCGCAACTCGTCGGCCCAGTCGCTGCTTTTGTCGGCGATGTCGTTCACCCGGTCGATCGCCTCCTCGGACCAATCCTGCAATGTGTCGCGCGCGTCGTCGTAACGCTTGCGCAGGTCCTTCCGCATCTGCTTGCCGGTCTTCGGTGCGAGCATCAGCGCGATAAGAGCGCCGGCGCCGACTCCGATCATCAAAAACGTGACGGCTGTGCCGACGTTGCTCTTACTCGACGACTCATATTTCCCAATCCGCATAAAGGCATCTCCTCGTGGTGGAATCCATGAAATATTGAATTTCTACTTTATTGTATTCCCTAGCCCGAGCGCTCTAGGGTGGATTACCGACGAGGTGGCCGCAGGTTTGGAGGTAGCGCCATCTCCGTGTAAACTAAGGTGTTTGATCCCCGTGTCCGGCGAGCCAGTGGCTTGTCCCCGCTTCGCCGGTCCCAACGATCGCAATTTTTGAGGAGACTTTCAGCCGCATGTCGATTCCTGCCACCCAACTTCGCCCCGGCATGATCATCAAGCACAACAACGATCTGCATTCGGTGTTCTCGGTCGAGCACCGAACCCCGGGCAACTTGCGGGCCTTCATCCAGGCCAAACTGCGCAACCTGCGCACCGGCGCCATGTTCGAGCATCGTTTCCGTTCGCCTGACCCCATCGAGAAGATCACCGTCGACGAAGTGAACATGGAGTTCCTCTACAACGACGGCGACGACTACTACTTCATGAACACCGAGAACTACGAGCAAACGCATCTGACGCGCGATACCTTGGGCGATGCCGTGGAGTATCTGACTTCCAATCTTCAGATCAAGGTTGAGTTCTTTGACGGCAAAGCAGTTGGAATCGAGCTGCCGCAAACCGTGATCCTCACGATTGTGGAGACCGAGCCCGGCCTGAAAAGCGCGACTGCTTCGAGTGTGACCAAGCCCGCGAAGACGGAGACCGGCTTGATCGTCCAGGTGCCGCCCTTCATCAACGAGGGGGAAAAGATCAAGGTGGATACGGCCGAGGGGACATATTTGTCGAGGGCGTAGGGCGTTACAAGTTAAAAATCTTTCGGAAATGCTAAGGCTTCGCTTGTTGCGTCGACATTTCTGGCTGCTCCGTCGAGTATCTGTCCTGGCTTTTTTGCTTTCGTCCGTCTTTGCATTCGCGAAAGAGCCTGAAGACACGGCGCGTTCGATCTTGAAAGCTGGAGCAGCGCGCTCGCTTCTCAGTAGTGATCCTGCTGCACCCCATAGCCTGGCAGCGAGTTTTTCCGTTCATCTTTCAGGCGCCAGGCGAGTCGATGGTAAGTACGTGTTATCAGTGACACCAAGAGGCGATTGGGCCAAGCAGCTGTTTTTTGCCGACTATAGTGATCTGCAGGTGGCGCGCGGAGCAACAGTGTGGATTCAGCGGAGCGTTCCCTTCCAACCTCTTCAGGCCGCAATTGTTCAAAACGCCTTCAACAGCCCCCTGCACATTGACGAGCCCGGAGACGTGGTTGATCGATATTTCAAAATCTCTGATCACCACATTATTGAATTGCGTTGTGTTGACCTTCTGCGTGGCAGAAGCCGCCGCACCTTTTGTGTTGACCCGGATCAAAACTTGACGACGATCACGCTTCACAGCACCCGAATCACACATCAATATTCAGACTTCAGACGTGTCGGGAAACGATTCGTGCCGTATCGAATCACGGGCACGCACTGGGGCAAGGCTGTACTCGATATCAAGCTCGATAAGGTAGCGCTCGACAGCGAGACTGTTTCGCAACTTCCGACGCCAGCTGAAGGATCATTAAAACGCGCGGGATGCCTGTCTCCCACTCTGCCCACATTGAAGCACAGTGAATTCCCCGGATTTCCCATGTCAGGACCGCAAGTGAATTCCCTAAGACGCGTGATGTTGTACGCTCTCATCGGAAGCGATGGAAGTGTCAAAAATGCGACTGTAACTCAAACCGGAGGTCAGGCATTCGATTCTTCCGCATTGGAAGCCGTCCGTCGTTGGCAATACGAACCTGCGAAATGTGGTGACACTCCCGTTGAATTCGAGACTGAACTGTCGCTGAACTTTAGCATGGAGATTCAAGAGGAACTTTTTGGATGGCCACGTTAGGCGAAAGTCTTCAATCTCGCCGATTTCTCGTACGCGGCCGCGTACAAGGCGTCGGTTTTCGCTGGTTCGTCGAGCGACAGGCACATATCCTCGGAGTCGCTGGCTGGGTGAGGAATAACGCCGATGGCGCTGTCGAAGTGTTTGCGCAGGGAACTCGCGAGCAGATCAGCAATCTGCACGGTCAGCTAATGCAGGGCCCACGGGCGGCGCGAGTCGATACCGTGGAAGTCTCGGAAGTCCCCCTGTCGCAGGGTCTCAAAACTTTTCGCATTGAAGGAGCCTGGTAAATGTCCAAGTCGGGCCTCAATTCCGACCAATTGAAAAAGCTGATCCGCGAAGTGCCCGATTTCCCGAAAAAGGGAATTCTGTTCTACGACATCACCACGCTTCTGAAAGACAAAGCGGGGTACGCGACCCTGATCGATGTGCTGGCCGAGCGCTATATCGGGAAGGGAGTCGATCTGATTCTCGGCATGGAGGCCCGCGGATTTATCTTCGGGCCAGCTTTGGCTTATCGCCTTAGCGCCGGATTCGTCCCGGTACGGAAGCCGGGAAAGCTGCCGGCTGCGACTACGCGCGTGGAATACGACCTGGAGTATGGCAGCAACATCCTCGAAGTCCACGAGGATGCCATCGAGAAAGGCCAGCGTGTGCTGATCGTCGACGACTTGCTGGCCACCGGCGGCACCGCTGAAGCCACCGCCCAACTCGCCACCAAGCTGGGCGCTGACATCGCAGGCCTGGCCTTCGTGGTCGAACTCGACTTCCTGAAGGGCCGCGATAAACTCAAGCCGTACGACGTCTACTCCGTGCTGCACTATGACAAGTAAGGAAAACCCATATAAGGGCACTACTAAGCCCTCTTCGATGTAGCCCCTCTCGCGCGACTAGATTCTCCGTCATAAAATTCCTGTTTGGAGCGAACTACTTGACCGATGGTGGCGTCTGGCAGTTTGTAGGGAGAGAGCGGATGCAGGAAATGACCCTGATCCGGGCCGAACGCGCGGCGGAAACTGAATTGGTGCTGGATCTGGAAAAGACCGCGCTGCGGCGGGAATTTGAAAACCGTTTAGCAGAATGCGGCACGCTTGCGTTTCGGGTCGCCCGCGGAGTCTTGCACAATCCGGCCGACGCAGAAGACGTGGCGCAAGAAGCAATGCTGCGGGCATATCGCCGCTTTGCCCGTCTCCGCGACCCTTCTAGCTTCCGGTCCTGGCTGGTTCGAATTACATTTCGTCTGGCTCTGGATCAGACGCGATCGGCACGCCGGCGGGAAGAGCGGGAAACAATTTGGGCCTCTCAGGCGCAACAGCCGAACGCCGATGATGCGGCGGCAGCCCATGAGTTTGGGAGGCGTCTGGACGAAGCCATGGAAGTCCTACCGACTAAGTTGCGCCTGGTCTTGCTTCTTTCGGGCATGGATGGGCATTCCCTGGAAGAGGTGGCGGAACTGCTGCAGCTTCCACTCGGCACCGTGAAATCACGGCTACATTCCGCACGTAAGCGGCTGGCGGAGAAACTGCGATGACTTGTGACCACTTCAAACGTGCAATGTTCGCATCCACAGCGGCAGGGCAAGAGCTGGGCGGAGATCTGGAAAATCATTACCGGCAGTGTGCGGATTGCTGGGCGGCCTTGAAACGCGAGGAAAACCTGTGGGGACAGATCAACGCAGCCTTACGAAGGCGATTAGATGAAGAGCCCACTCCAGGTTTTTTCGCGCGTGTGCGAGCGGGAATTCCAGAAGAAGGTTTGCCGCAAACTGGCTGGAATCCCACATGGCTGTTCGCTGCCGCATCGCTGTCGCTTGTTCTGATTTTTGCCGCTCATCTTCGAACAGGTAGCCATGCTCGGACGGATGAGGCGGCCAATTTGCCCGGACGCACGCTCGCGGTCCAACAGCTGAGCGATCCCAACCCCATCCCCTCTGCAATTGTTAATTCTGCGATCCCCACTCGACACTCGCGGCAAATCAAAGGGGCCCCTGCTTCTCGGAGGAATGCGGGTGGTGAGCCCGAGGTGTTGGTTCCCGCGGATGAAGCGAAAGCCTTCCAGCAGTTCGTCACACGGCTGGCTGACCGTCACGAAGTGGTTGAAGCCCTAGTGAACGGGCCGTTGAACGAGGAGGATGAGCTGGATCCGATTTGTCCGGTTGAGATCGCCGATTTGTGGCTGCAACCGCTGGTGTGGGAGAGGTGGAAGTAGCTGCAACGCAGGAATGCATCGCATGTGCTGGAGATCCCGCGGTCGGAGGAAAAATGAGAAGATTCGTTCCACTAATTTTTTTGATGGTCGTTATGACGACACTGGCGTTCGCGCAGGAAAAATCCAAGTCAGAGGGGGAGGCGACGGTTGCGCCCGTGAAAGTCACTCCCCTCAGAGTTTCGGTTACCTTTGTCGAGTTTGAAGGCGAGAAGAAAGTTAAGAGTCTTCCCTATTCTCTTGTGGTCGTTGCGGACGGTAAGCCGCCCTCGGCGAAGTTGAGGATGGGGAGCCGCGTGCCTGTCTATACCGGGAAGGAAAACGGGATGCAATATCTTGATGTGGGCAGCAACATCGACTGTCAGGCCTTCCGGGCGGACAATGCATTCGACCTCAAGCTAAGTCTGGATCGCTCGTGGGTCGAAGGGGATGTCGCCGTGCCCGTCGAAAGAAACTCTGCGCAATCCGTGGCAGGCCAATTCCCGGAACCGGTGATCCGCCAATTTCGATCGGACCTTAGTTTGGTCTTGCGCGATGGCCAAACTGTGGAGAGCACCTTTGCTACCGACCCCCTCAGTGGGAAGGTATTCAAGGTGGAGGTTTCACTCAACCTCTTGAAATGAGACGTCGATCGTCATGTCCATTTGGGCAGCGGCCCGTCAGCAAACAGCAAACGATCTTGTGGGACCGCTGCCCAACGGTCAAGGTCGAATTGTCAGGCGCAATCGGACTACTCTTCCTGATCTGATTCGGTCAGAAAGTTCTCTCCCAGATTCCTGGCAAACGGATCGCTCGAGTGGTCTACGAGGACTTCGAGATCGGTCTCCGGCGTGCCGCCTTCTCCTGACGACTTTTCCTGCTTGCGTTGGGTCTTGCGCTCGGCTTTTTCGCGCTGCTTGTCTTGCCGCGAGCGCTCTTTCTGGCGCTTGGTGAAACTGGATCTGCCTCTTCCTCCCATCAATACCTCCAAGGGCACACTTGTGCTCTGGACCGAACGTGGTCCGTCGAATTCATGCTGCTTCATCGTTTCGTTTAGGGCAACCTACCAGCGCGGTTCGCGAGGCTGGCGCGCGTGTCCGCGATAGTCGTCGCGTCCACCGCCGCCATCACGGCCTCCGCGGCCGCCGCCTCCAAAACGTCCGCCACGCGGCGGGCCGCTGCTCTTCTCTTTGGGACGCGCTTCGTTGACCTTCATGGGGCGTCCTCCCAAATCGCTGCCGTCGAGCGCGGCAATCGCCTTGCCGGCGGCATCGGCATCCGTCATTTCCACGAACGCGAAACCGCGCGAACGGCCGGTCTCACGATCCGTGACTATGCTGACCCGTTCCACGGCGCCGTGCGCTTCGAACAGGGGGCGAAGTTCGCCCTCGGTGGTGCTGTGCGGGATGTTGCCTACAAACAGGTTTTTCATCAGGCTTCCTCAGGTTGCAAATCGGTTTCGCTGCTTGCTAATTGGGGGATGGCCGCTTCCGGAGCATCAATCGCGGGAGCGGCATGACGGCGCAGGGCCTCTTTCCAATAACGTTGTGATGCATAGTCGACAGGAAGTGCAGAATCTGTGCCAGCGCTTTTCTGCCTTGGATCTTTCAATGACCGGGTGGCTGCGATGCGCCACGAGGCTTCCAGAAAACCGTAGCGCTGCGGAAGCAGTTCGCAGGCACTCGTAAATAACGATGCCACCATCTCGCTCCACAACCCGTTCCGGGTCGGATCGCGATAAAGCTCGTCACCTGCTCCGGGTGCGCTGCCGAGATACTCGGGCTTGCCCACCAGGAACGCCATGCGCTGGGGAGGCTTGGCGTTGGCCATTTCACTGCAGAAGTCTTCGACGTTGCGCGGTTCGCGTTTCACGTCCATCAGCACCAGGTTGTAGGAGTCAGCCTGCCACAACGAACGTGCTTCGCTGATGTCTGACGCACAATCCACTTCAACTCCTAGCTTGCGCAGAATCTTGGCGCGCAGGTCGCGCTTGGTTGCATAGCTGTCGATGAGCAGAATTCTTTTCTTGCGGACCGCTGCCAAGCCGTTCCCCGGGGCCCTACTCACGAGCCGCGTCGTTTCTCTTGCCGGCCTCGGTTGCCGACGTCTTCGAACTTCCAGCCGACTGCCCCACGCTGAGCTGGGCGTACATCACGCGGTTGCGGATGCGCCGTTGAATCTTTTGCTTGCGCATACGGTGGAACCTCGACTTGTCGCCGTTAATTCCGGACATAATCTCCTCCAGCCCAGGTTCAATTTGTCCAAGGGAGCGCAGGGCAAGCGCGGCTCGGTGTCAGCACTCTTCAGCCTTTGTCGGGCCGCCACATTGTCATGGGACGCGCCTTCTTTACCGTGTGGTTCTCAATCGCGAAGGCGCAAAAAATGATTCAGCGAAATTGGTCTTCGTGGTTAAGTCTCCTCACTACTATACGCCAATATGCTGCATACACGACGCCGTCCCCCCTGAATTCCCGTACGTCGCGAGACCGGTGGGTTAGGTGCAAAAAGACCCCTGCGAGTTGAAAGAAAGCGAAAAGCAGAACGGCATGGCTTCCTCTTTGGGAGCTGTTTTTTGAAATTTGATAGCGAAAAGCGCCCTTTTCTGCTACCTTTTGGGTCGCGTTTGATCAGAATCGGTTGTGAGCAGTTCAAGCTTTACCAGCTGGTACCTGCCCTGCAGTACCCTCCGACTCGCATTCAGCGTAAAAATTCACCGAAAGGTATTTGCACAACGATATATGGAACAAGGAACAGTGAAGTGGTTTAACGATGCCAAGGGTTACGGATTCATCAGCCGCCAGAGCGGCGAGGATGTTTTCGTGCACTTCTCCGCGATTCAGGCGAACGGCTTCCGCAGCTTGCAGGAAGGCCAGAGCGTGGAGTTTCAGGTGACGAAGGGCCCCAAAGGCCTGCAGGCCGAGAACGTTCGGCCTCTGTAAGGAATCGAGTCTGGGTAAAAAGGCTCCGGCGCTCGCCGGAGCCTTTGCTTTTTGTCGAGCGCTGTCAACTGTGGGGCGCCTGGTTGGGCGCGCACTAGCTTGTCAGCGTGAAATACATTCCGACCGCGGCGCCATAAAGCCCGAAGCTCACGAGCATCAACGCCATCATGCCGAGAATCCCGTGCCAGTTCAGATCCATTTCCTGCGCTGTCGGTGATTCTTCTCTCACACAACCTCCCTCCGCTCTGCCTGGGAGCGAAACTTCAGAATAAGAGTGAAGCGGCACGCTCACGGCCAGATCCATCGTTGCCCGAGATCACTGCATCCTCTGTTCCACTGCCGCGAAAGACTGCACAACCGAGTGGTGGGGTGGCCTGGCCTACCGACAGTCGGCGAAAACCTTCCCTTCGCGGCGAAAACGGTCCTGGAGATTGGGACGAACGAGACGTACTACCGGGTTTCTCGGGTGCACGCGGTGGGGTCGTTACAACTCTGTAACGAGAAGTTTTGCGCCCGGGGGCAGGTAACTTTTGCGCCGGAACCAGTCCTCCATCGCCTCGCGCAGGGTGTCGATGGGAACCTTGGCACCGATCTCGATGAGGCCATCGGCGGTGGGGAGGGTGTCGTCGAAGACGCTGGCATTGGTAAAGTTACGCATGCTGAAGCTATCCATCCACTTCAACGGGCATGCGTGGCGCCCGCCGTTTTCTTCGTACTCCACGCGAATCTTGCGCGCGAACATGTCATCACCATTCTAAACATTTTCCCGCCGCCGCTCGCCGGTGCATACGATCGCTTGACAGCCCGCAATGCGCCACCATACCCTGCCGCACTGCACCGCCAGACGGATACGCACAACAGGAGGGTTGCAAAATTATGTGGCTTCTTTGGGTAATCATCGTGGGCCTCATCGCGGGCTGGGCCGCCGGAAAAATCATGGGTACCGGCGGATACGGTCCTGTCATCGACATCCTGCTGGGAATCGCTGGGGCAATCGTCGGCGGATTTCTATTTCACCTCTTCGGATTGTTCTCCTCAGGCGGCCTCATTCCTGAAATCGTGATCGCCACTGTCGGTGCAGTCATACTGATCTGGCTAAGTCGCAAGTTGAAGAAGGCGTGAAGCGGCAAGAATGAAAAAGGCCCGGCGCGCAGCCGGGCCCCTACCAGAAGAAATCTACTTATTCTCCAGCCGCGCCGCCAGATTCTTCACCTCATCCCGCAATCCCTGCGGCAGGCGATCGCCGAACTGGGCGAAATGCTTCTCGATGAGCGGGATCTCAGCTCGCCATCCCTCGACATCCACGCTGAGCAATTTGTCGAGGTTCGCAGGTGGCATCTCCAGGCCAGTTCGATCCAGGTCCGATAGCGCCGGCAACCTGCCGATGGGCGTGTCCACAGCATTTACCTGGTTGTCGCAACGCTCGAAAATCCATTTCAGCACCCGGCTGTTCTCGCCATAGCCGGGCCACAGAAATCTTCCGTTCTCGTCGGTGCGGAACCAGTTCACGTAGAAAATCTTGGGAAGCTTCTCCGCGCTCGATTTCTTGCCGATGTCGAGCCAGTGCGCGAAGTAGTCGCCCATGTGATATCCGCAGAAGGGCAACATCGCCATCGGGTCTCGCCGAAGTTGCCCCACTTTGCCAGCGGCCGCGGCGGTGGTCTCACTACTCGCGGTTGCGCCCAGAAACGTTCCGTGCTGCCAGTTGAACGCTTCGGTGACGAGAGGCACAATTCCCGCGCGCCGGCCGCCGAACAGAATAGCGTCAATCGGCACGCCTTTCGGATCTTCCCATTCCGGTGCGATACAAGGGCACTGCGACGCAGGAGTCGTGAAGCGCGAATTTGGATGGGCTGCCTTTCTCCCCGAAGACGGAGTCCACGGCCGCCGTAGCCAATCGACCAAATGCGCCGGCTTCTCCTCGGTCATGCCCTCCCACCAGATGTCGCCGTCGGGAGTGATCGCACAGTTGGTGAAGATCGAGTTCTTCATGGCTGCGAGCAAGGCATTGCGGTTCGACTTGCGGTTGGTGCCGGGAGCTACGCCAAAGAATCCATACTCGGGGTTGATGGCATACAGGCGGCCATCAGCGCCGAATTTCATCCACGCGATGTCGTCGCCGATCGTCTCCACCGTCCATCCGGGAATGGTGGGAATGAGCATGGACAGGTTGGTCTTGCCACACGCGGAAGGGAACGCGCCCGTCATGTACTTCACCTGTCCCGACGGGTTCGTCATTTTCAGGATGAGCATGTGCTCCGCCATCCAGCCTTCATCGCGTGCCTGCACCGATGCGATGCGAAGCGCATGGCACTTCTTCCCCAGCAGCGCGTTTCCGCCGTAGCCTGAGCCGTAAGACCAGATTTGGCGCGTCTCCGGAAAGTGACAGATATATTTCTGGTCGGCGTTGCAAGGCCATGTCGAGTCAGGATCGGTCGGCCCGAGAGGTGCGCCTACCGAGTGCAGACCTCGCACAAACTCTCCATGCTCGCCCAAGGCATCGAGCACGCGCGTTCCCACGCGCGCCATGATGTGCATACTGGCCACGACGTAAGGCGAATCCGTGATTTCCACGCCGATCTTCGCAATCGGCGATCCGATTGGACCCATGCTGTAGGGGATGACGTACATCGTCCGGCCCGCCATGGAGCCGGCAAACAGGCCGCGCAGTTTCTGCTGCATCTTCGCGGGATCTTCCCAGTTGTTGGTTGGCCCAGCTTCTTCTCTAGTGCGCGCGCAGATGAACGTCCGATCCTCCACCCGCGCTACGTCCGCGGGGTTCGATCGTACAAGAACGCTGTTGGAACGCTTTCCCTCGTCAAGAGGAGTGGCGGTGCCTGAGAGCACCATCAACCGCAACATCGACTGATATTCTTCGCTCGATCCGTCGCACCAGTGGACATGGTCCGGCTTGCACATTTGTGCCGCCTCATCCACCCATCGGATCAGTTGTTTGTGATTCTTGCTGCGAGGTGTTTCTACTTCGACAGTAACACTGGACATAAGAGCGTCTCCGCAAACCGGACGGGCTTTCGCAACGCGCCGCGCTTGCAGCGGAATTAATTAGAAGCGGCGTGAAACACCTGGCAGGATGATGAAATTACGACAAGGCGCCAGGCTGCTTTCTGATTCGGCAAACTTAGTATTCTCGCTCATTGGACAGGAGGAGTCCAAATCAAATTGGCCTGACTGATTAGGGCGGGGTGAATATCTCACTCTGTGCAATGCAGCGAGGGTCACAACTCATTGTGACTCAAAAACTTCGTACGCACATCCGAACGGTCGGTTTCCTGAGAGAAGTATTCTAGCGAGAAGGAACTGGCGCGTTTTCGATGTCCGCTACCACACCGTCGAGGTGCTGTAACGTATCGTCCACAGTTAGCGAATACATTTCTCGTCCCACACCCTCGCCAGACTCGAGCGCCGTCTTCAGATAGTGTCCGGCGATCTCGATCGCCAGAGGATCGGTGATGATCTTGCCGGTTCGCTTCTGATATTCAACCCACGCCGGATGCGGGAGCGCCACCCAAACCGGACGGCCGTCCACCAGGAACTTGATGTCGATGGCGTCGGCGTGACGCGTCGCGATGGCGACAATCAACGCCTGGTAGATGCAGTGAACCTTCTTCTTGGACCAGCGGTCAATGGCGTGGAAGTCGCTGTACATACGTAAAAACTATAGCGGACGAAAGAAGGCGCTGCAAATAAGAGCACCAATGAATGCTTTTCTCTGCAAACTCTGCGGCAGTTCGCTGCGTCGTCTGCATTTTTTGGACTTTGAGCGTCACCGCGTGAAACCCGCAATTAACTCATCGAGCTTCGTGAACAAGGCGGAATTATCAGCCCGCTCATATGTCGCTAACTTCTCGCGATAGCTTTCGAGATTAAAAAGAAACGACTCGACCCGCTCCTTATTGAGGTCGTCCCAATACGCCCCGTATCCCATTTGGCCTATGTGGTAGGCATTGAATACTTGCTCGAACTGCCGTTTCACCGGCCACGCCAGATAGGGCTTTCCGAGGTACAGGGCTTCGCTGATCAACGAAAACCCGGCGTTCGCCACGATTGCCCGGCAGTTTGCAAGATCCCGCAGAAATCCGTCGAGCGAAGGCCTGCGGAAATCGAGATTGCCTTCCGTCCCCTCGCGGTCAAAACCGTAGCAGATGAATTTCTGCCGCACCAAGCGAAGCACGGGCAGTAAATCCGAAGCCTTCGAGGTCACATACACCAGCACCGCGTCGGCTTCGGTCGGCCGCGTTCGCAAAACCTCCGCGCGCAGGATGGGCGGAAACAAAAACGTCGTTTTCTTCTTCAGGCGCGCCTTGAAAAATGAAATGACCAAGTACGCGTCCGCGCGCGGTGTCATCAGCCGCGTCACCAGTTTCGCGGCCGCCGCTTCTTTGCGGCACTCCCGGGGATACGTAATGTCAGCGTCGGTAAGCAAATGCTGGTTGTCGATGGCGATGATGGGCAGCTTCAGTTTGTGTCCGACGTGGCACGTGATCGGCTCATAGTCCGTGATCACGAGATCCAGTTGCCAGTCGGCTGCCTTCTTCTCCAGGTCGCGGACCGTCCGCGCGGTCTTGGGCAGATGGAGCAGGTTGCTCAGGACAGTCTTGCGATAGCGGACTCGGTTCTCGACGTAAGCTAAGCGCAGCCCGTCGATCTCGGTGACGTCGAAGTCATCCTTTAAATTGCGGTAGCCGCGATCAAACGACGCCACGTGCACGCGGTGCCCTACCTCTTCAAGGTGAGCGATGACTTCGCGCGCGCGGCTCGAGTGTCCTGAGCCCTCGCCGTTCACGCCATAAAGAATGTTTGCCATGCAAGTGCCATCGTGCGCTTTCCGCGTCCGCGCACGCAAGTGCGGCGAAAGCTTTTAAGCGCAAAGCGCGCAAAGAACAGCCGCCAAGGAAGCAAAGATTAAGTACTTCTCTTCGCGAGCTGCGCGGATTTCCTTTGCGACCTTTGCGGTTAAAGGTTTTTCGCGGCTTCCGCTGCCACAACGCAGGCTTGACCCCCTCGCCCTCGGGCTGGTATCAACATCGTTCGCGAGGAGGACCGTGTGTCCATTCGATTGCTTCGTTGGTGTTTGCTTCTTGCGGTAGTCACGTCGGCGGGTGCATTGTTCGCGCAATCGTCCGGGCTGCGTTTCGAAGTTTCCTTCCCTAAATCTGCCAGCGCCGCGCCCCTCGACGGTCATATCTTCCTGCTGATTTCCATGAATGACCGCGACGAGCCCCGCTTCCAGATTGCGGAAGACTTCGCCGAATCGCAGCAAGCATTTGGCCTTGATGTCGATGCCTTGGCACCCGACACCCCAGCCGTCGTCGACGCCAAGACCTTCGGCTATCCCACGCGCAGTCTCGCCGACATCCCTGCGGGCGACTACCACGTGCAAGGGTTCATTAACATCTACGAGACGTTTCATCTCTCCAGCGGGCAGACCGTTAAACTGCCGCCCGACAAAGGTGAAGGTTCGCATTGGCAGACCAAGCCCGGCAACCTCTACAGCCGCCCGCAGAAGATGCATCTCGATCCGAAATCCAGTCAGGTCATTCGAATCTCGCTCACCGAGAAAATCCCGCCGATTGAAAAAGAGCTGGCCCAAGTCGATTCTGTGCTCGACTGGGGACGCGGCCTAGGCGAACCTGTTTCCGAGAACAAGTGGGTCAAGCGCATCCGCTTTCAGAGCGATCTGCTGACCAAGTTCTGGGGAAGGCCCACCTACCTCGGGGCGATCGTGTTGCTGCCCGATGGGTACGACGAACATCCGCAAGCGCACTACCCGCTAGTGGTCGAGCAGGATCACTTTCACCGCGATTTGTTTCTGCCGAATGGGTTCCGCACGGAACCGCCGGACCCAAAACTAAAAGGCGCGCCCCTCGAACACGCGCGCTACGCCTACAAGTTTTACCAGGACTGGATTTCGGGTCGCCTGCCGCGCGTGATCATCGTGACCATCCAACATCCGACTCCCTACTTCGACGACTCCTATGCCGTGAATTCCGAAAGCCAGGGTCCGTACGGGGATGCCATCAATAAGGAACTGCTGCCTTACATCGAAAAGCAATTTCGTGCGATCGGCGATGGCTGGGCGCGCACGGTGTACGGCGGATCGACCGGCGGATGGGAAGCGCTTGCTTCGCAGGTCTTCTATCCCGACATGTACAACGGCGCCTGGGTTTCATGCCCCGACGTCGTGGACTTCCGAGCCTACGTCACCACAAATCTTTATCAGGACAAGAATGCGTACTTCATCGAAGGACACTTCGGCCGCGTGCCGCGTCCTGAGAAGCGTGAAGCCGACGGCCTGGTGCTTGCCACCATGGAACAGGCTAACCACTATGAACTCGTGATGGGCACGCACGGCCGCTCCGGAGAACAGTTCGACATCTGGCAGGCCACCTTCAGTCCCATCGGCAGCGACGGTTATCCCAAGCCGATCTATGACAAACTCACGGGCGCCATTGATCGCGACGTTGCCAACTACTGGAAGGAGCACTACGACCTGAGTGCCATCATTCAACGTGATTGGAAGATGCTGGGTCCGAAGCTAGCCGGCAAATTACACTTCTACGTCGGCGAGTCTGATACGTGGTATCTCGATCGCGGCGTGCACCTGCTGCACGATTTTCTCGAGACCACGACTGACCCTTATTACCATGGCACGTTTGATTTCGGTGTTCGGCAACCGCACTGTTATTCGGGCCAGGGAGATTCTTCCGGCCCGGCAGGCTCAACCATCCCGCAACGATTTTTCCCGGAGATGGTCAAACACATAGAAGCCACCGCCCCGAAGGGCGCCGATCTCACCAGCTGGAAATACTGAACAGCGCACGGTTCGAATCAACGACCGCGGAGTTCACTACTTCGCGGTCGTGCATTTGTGGGAGAAATTTGACCACCCAGCCTGCGTCACGTTACCAACGTAATTAAATCTGCCCTTCTTTCGCCTGCCGGCACCGAAGTAGCGACTTAGAATCAACACACTGCGCGTCCAGCAACATTCGTCTTCTCTTGGGGTTTGTACTCACTAGAGATTTCCCGTTCCAGGTAGAGATTTTGTACCAACGTCGTTTCGCTCTTTTGGCTGCGAACAAGTTGTCTCGATGAAGCCAGAGATGAATCGGCAGGAGGAAACTCGATGCGCTCTCTAAAGTTTGTGCGCTGTATGTTGCTCGCTCTTCTGTTTTTCGTAATTCCTGCTTCCTCATTTGCGGGAGTCTTCGTGTCGGTCACGATTGCTCCTCCGGTGCTGCCGGTTTACACGCAGCCTCCGTGTCCTGGTGACGGATATATCTGGACGCCCGGCTACTGGGCCTATGGTCCCGAAGGCTATTACTGGGTGCCCGGCACCTGGGCCACGCCACCGGCGGTTGGATTGCTATGGACGCCTGGCTACTGGGGATGGGGTAGCGGCGTATACGTTTGGCACGCTGGTTATTGGGGCCCGCATATCGGGTTCTACGGTGGGGTGAACTACGGCTTCGGTTACTTCGGCAACGGCTACGAAGGCGGATATTGGCGAGACCGTCACTTCTACTACAACCGGAGTGTGAACAACGTTCACATCACCAACGTGCACATCTATAACAAGACCGTCATCAACAACGTCACGGTCAATCGCGTCAGCTACAACGGTGGCCACGGCGGAATAGGGGCGCGTCCGACGCACGACCAGGAAAGGGCAGAGCGGGAACATCATTTCGAAATGACCGAACGCCAGCACGACCATGAGCATTTGGCATCGGGCAACCGAGCGTTTTTGGCTTCGGAAAATCACGGCAGACCGACGATTGCAGCCACGCCGCGTCCTGGGGAATTCCACGGACCGCACGTGATGCCGGCGCGCACTTCTGGCAACCCGTATGCGCATCCCGCGACTCGGCCAGTCCCGCGTCCGGAGACGCCTGTGCGTCGCGACGAGCGACCCATGCCACGAGGAGAGATGCGTGCTAATCGTGCACCCGAGCAGCGTCATGAACAAGCGCCGCGTCCGGGAAACTCTCGCCCGGAAAATAATGGGCCACGAGGCAACGACGCCCCGCACGGCGATCGTGGACCCCGGGGAAACGATGGACCGCACGGCAACGCGCCGCATCCGGAGGGTCACTCTGACCACGGGCACAACGACCGACACTAACGAATCGCGAAGCAGGCTGTTAAGACCGGGCCGGCACAATGCCGGCCCGGAGTTTTTTCGGATGAAAACGAGCGCCGGTTCACCAAGCAGACAACCCGAAGCCGCGAACGATGAACGAGTGACTCCCTAAGTTGGCGCGCCACCGGGATTCTTGCGTGTAAGTGGTGATGGTGACTCAAACCAGTACCCGGGTAATCATCTCTGCGAGGTTACTCGTTGTCTCCAAGTTGCCCCGAAAAAATCTCAGGACTTTTGCAGAACTTTCTCGTCCAACGGGTTGAAAAGTCTGGCCTGACGCCGTATGGTACAAAATGTTGCCCAAGGGGCCCGGCTGGCGGTGAGCACTGTCAAACAGCCGGACACTCGCGGGTTTTATCCCCCCTGGTCTCTGCGACCGTACGCGCCACGGGTTGCGGGGAGCAGTGCTCTCAAAGTCCAAACTTGCAAGGAGATCGGCAGATGGAGAACAAGCCGGCGCAAAACATCCAGGATTCATTCCTCAACACGGCCCGCAAGGAAAAGCTCAACATCACCATCTATCTGCTGAGTGGGGTCAAGCTGACGGGCCGAATCCGGTCGTTCGATAAATACTCGGTCGTGCTCGAGACCAACAACCAGGAACAGTTGATCTTCAAGCACGCCATCTCCACGGTAGTGATGGGGCGAGTGCCGCACGCTCCGTTTGCGGCGCATGGCGAAGGTAAGCCGACGGCGGTAACGTCGGTGCCATCTCCCGTGCCTCCGACCAGTGCTTCCGGGACTGAAGGCTAAGGCGCATCTCAGTTGCGCTCTGCAGAATCGAAAAAATCAGGCAAGCCCGACGCGGTTCGCCGCGCCATCCGGGGCGTACGCGCGTCCGAAAAGATTGATGCGCGCGACTCGGGCGAGCGCGCTTTTCTGGTCGGGCTCGACCTACGGGTGCGTTCCCGCAACTCCGCGAAGCGCTCCCTGACGGCGAACGCGCAGGCTTCCCGCGACGCGGCGACCAGCGTGTCTCCAGGCACCAAGGCTCCGCCGATTCCTGAGTTCAGCGCGCAAGAATCGCTCGACGAGCTGCGGACTTTAGCCACCAGCGCCGGCGCCGTCGTGGTGGGCGAGGTGTTGCAAAAGCGCGACCGCCCTGATCCTGCCACGCTGATTGGCGGCGGCAAGCTTGAAGAAATCGAAGGCGCAGCCGCCTCCGCGGATGCCGACCTGATCCTCTTCGATCATGATCTTTCTCCTTCGCAACAGCGGAACATCGAACGCATCCTGCATAAGCGCGTGATCGACCGCACGCAATTGATTCTCGATATCTTTGCGCGCCATGCCAAGACCCGTGAAGGCCAGCTGCAGGTAGAACTGGCGCAGCTCGAATACATGCTCCCGCGTCTTGCCGGACGCGGTGTGGAGATGTCGCAGTTGGGCGGCGGCATCGGCACCCGTGGCCCGGGCGAAACGCAGCTCGAAACCGATCGCCGCAAAATCTACCGGCGCATCCGGCATGTCAAAGAGCAGATCGAGAACGTGCGCCGCATCCGGGCGCAACAACGCCAGCGTCGCGAGTCAGTGCCAGTGGCGACCGTCGCGCTCGTCGGCTATACCAATGCAGGAAAGTCGACACTCTTCAACGCTCTGACCAAGGCCGAGGTCTTGGCCTCGTCACAGATGTTCGCCACGCTCGACCCGACGATTCGCGGAGTGGAGCTGCCTTCCCGCAGAAAAGTCCTCCTGTCCGACACGGTGGGGTTTATCCGCAATCTGCCGCACACCCTGGTGTCGGCGTTTCGCGCGACCCTCGAAGAAGTGCAGAAGGCAGCCTTGGTACTTCACGTATCAGACGCGGGCAGTCCCCTTACCGCCGAGCAGGACGCGCAAGTGGAATTGGTGCTCAAAGAACTTGAGGCTGAGAAGAAGCCTCGCCTGCACGTGATGAACAAGATCGACCTGCTTGAGCCGAAACAACGGGCAGCATTGCTTGACGATGAGCGCACGGTGCACGTTTCGGCCGTGCGGGGCGTCGGGATCGCGACGCTGTTGGAACGAATCGACCAGTTACTCGATGAAGATCCGGTGAGCCGCGTACGACTAAGCATCCCGCAGAAAGAGGGGAGAGTGCTGGCTATGCTGGCAGCCCAGTCGCGAATTTATTCCCGTGAGTATCGCGACGGAGTGGTGGAGTTGGAGACCGAAGCGCCTGAGTCGGTGGTGCGCCGGGTAAGAGAGTTTGTGGTGAAAGCCTAGAAGCCACCGGCTAGGAGTTGCCGGCTGGTAGCAACCTCAGAAATCTTCTCCGACTTGATCGAGTTCCTCAATCCCCATAATTCCGTTGTAGAGAACGCTCTTCGGATTCTGATTTTGCGGCCGGCCGAAGTAAAGGATGCCGATGTCCTTCGTGACCATCTTCCTCAGGCGTGTTTCAGACAGATTGAGATCCATAGGCTGGCCGATATAGTGCAGGCTCATGCGCGCCGTTGAAACAACGGCGGCGTGGGAACTGCCAAGTCTCCACCCGAAGGCGAATTGCCAATTTTGCGACGTCGGGTAAATGTCTTCGGAAGTGAAGCCGATCAGAATCGCCCGCGGATCGTTGGTATATTCCGATACCCCGGCGCGAACACTTTCCACCAGTTTCTCTGCCATCAACTGCCCGCGCGATGAGTCGCGTACGTCATCCAGCGGAATGCTTTTCAGGATCGTGATATCGAGTTTGTAATTGTCCCGGTAGTACTGGGCGAGGGCCGTGAGGTCGTCGCTAGGGAAAGATCCAATCGGGACGAAATAAACCCCACTGCCCTCGATCTTGGGAGCCAGCGATCCCGGACTGCCGGCGGAGGCATGCGGGGTTGAGAATCCGGAGTAGGCTATCCAGCCCCCGATCAAGGCGACAAGGCATAGCAAGAGGACCAAGGTTCGATTCATACACACTCCTTCCGGGCGCGTTGTTGGATGGCTGGGTTCCCAGAATTAAAAAGCAAGCCGGCAGCACAACGAAAGGGATAACGCTTGTTGTAGGGTTACTAAAGGCGGAAGAAAAGAGGGCTAAGAGCTAAAGGCTGGCTTCAAAATTTAAATGGGCCGAGAGCCAAAAAGCGGTGACTTTTCTTGGCTACCGGCCCATTCGATCCTGAATTGGATCGGAGGTGATGTAGTTATGTTATCGCCTAATCCGGGGAAGTCAAGAATTGTTTCCCGAAAATGCAAAAGATTAGGCTGTGGCTGGGAAAATTTTCCCCGGAACCTGCCATCTGCAACCTCCGCAAGACTTTCCCGGCGTTGACACAAGCTCCCTAGGATGTTAATTTTAGGGGTTTTATAGCCCTCTTTCTTCCGGATCATTCAGCTAAGCCATGCAAGAGACGCTTCGACAGCTAGGCGGATTACTGCTCGGGTCCGTTCCGACCGTGATCATGCTGGTGCTGCTTTACGCAATCTATACGGTGGTCGTGCACAACCCGCTGGCCAAGGTTCTGGCCGAACGGCGGGCCAAGACCGATGGCGCGATCGAGAAAGCGCGCGCCGATGTGTCCGCGGCCGAGGCTAAGACTGCCGAGTATGAGCAGCGGTTGCGGGAAGCTCGGGTGGCCGTCTTCCGTCACCAGGAGACTCGCCGCCAAGCTGCGCTGCAGGCCCGTACCGCGGCGGTAGCCCAGGCTCGCTCCCGGGCGCAGGAACAGATCAAGCAGGCCCGTGAGGCCATCGAGCGGGACAAGATTTCCGCACAGGAGACGCTGCAAGCAGAATCTGCGAGATTGGCGACCGAGATCATCAGCCGGGTGCTACGTCCGGTGACGGCGGCGAGTCCAGGGGGCGGCGCGCGATGAGCCTGCGGTCTTCTCTGTCGACAATGCTCGTGCGCTTTGCGCTTCTCTCGTTTCTTTTGGGCTTGCCTGCTGTGATCGGCGTCGCTCAGGAAGCGGGCAACGCCCCGGAAGTACGTTCCCAGAACGCATCGGACCAGCCATCCGAACAGAAAGATTCCAAGAAGGCCGAGCGTCCCGGCTTTGGCGCCCAGCTCGCCAAAGAGACGCGTGAGGCTGCTGGCGAAGATGACGAGAACGCCCAGTTCAAGCAGTCGGCCTCGGTGCGCTGGTTGTCGAAGTTCACCGGCGGCAACTTGCAGCATGCCTACTGGCTGGCGATGCTGCTGAATTTTGCGGTCATCGCTGGCGTGGTGTTCTGGGCCGGAAAGAAGTTTTTGCCCGGCGCCTTCCGGGCACGGACAGCGGCGATTCAGCGCGCGATGGAAGAAGCGCGACGCGCCAGTGAGGACGCGAACCGGCGTTTGTCAGATATCGAATCTCGCTTGGCGCGGCTCGGCGACGAAATTTCTTCGATGAAGACCGCGGGCGATGCCGACCTGGCCGCAGAAGAAGCGCGCATCAAGGCGGCAGCGGAGGAAGACGCGCGCAAGATCGTGAGCTCGGCTGAGCAGGAGATCGCGGCCGCCAGCAAAGCTGCGCGGCGCGACTTGACCGCCTACGCCGCAGATCTCGCCATCGCGCTGGCCAAGAAACAGATTCACGTGGATTCGGGCACCGACTCCAATCTCGTGCGCAACTTCGCCGACCGTCTAGGCAGCGCCGAGGACGGAGGTAAGAATTGATGGCCTCTGTCGTCAGCATCTACTCTCGCGCGTTTGCCGACGTGGTGTTCGAAAGCCGGCTGGACGCGGCGAAAACCCTGGACCAATTGCATCTGCTCAGCTCACTGCTGCGTGCGAACCGCGACTTGCGCCGCGTATGGGAGAATCCCGCGATCATGGCGGACCAAAAGCGTGCCGTGCTCGACGCGATTGCAGGGCGGGAAGGATTGTTGAGGCAGGTGCGCAACTTTGTGGCGGTCCTGATTGATCACCGCCGAATGCATTTTTTCGATGCCATCGTTGAGCAACTCGGGCACGAACTCGATGCGCGCATGGGATTCGCCGAGGCACAGATTACGACCGCCCGTGAGCTGGGAGATCCGGAAAAGCGCTCGCTCGAGGCGCAGGTAGGGAAGCTGACCGGCAAGAAGGTGCGCGCCCGTTATTCGCGCGACGCAAGTATTCTCGGCGGCGCCGTCGTGCGCGTAGGTAGCACGATCTATGACGGATCGGTCCTCGGGCAGCTCGAGAGCATTCGGGAAGAGATTGCCGAATACGGCCATTAGTCGATGGCTGATAGCTGATGGCGTGGCGTTCAGAAAAGCTTTTTACCGCAGAGATCAAGCGCAGGGCATCACCCGCTGGCCAGGTGAGGCGGCGTGATTAAAACATAAAGCTAGCGGCTAGAAGCTAGCAGCTAAGAGCTGATTTTCTATGGCACAAATTAAGGCAGACGAGATATCACAGTTAATCCGCGAGCAGATTGAGAACTACGAGAGCAAGATCACGGTCGACGAAGTCGGCACCGTGATTTCCCTCGGCGACGGAATCGCCCGCGTCTATGGACTCGACAAGGTCATGGCCGGCGAACTGCTCCAGTTCCCGCACGGCGTGGCCGGACTCGCCATGAACCTGGAAGAAGACCAGGTCGGAGTCGTGCTGCTCGGCGAATACACCGAGATCCGCGAAGGCGACGAGGTCAAGCGCACGGGCCGCATCATGAGCGTCCCGGTGGGCAAGGCCATGGTCGGGCGCGTCGTGAATTCGCTGGGCCAGCCCATCGACGACAAGGGCCCGATCGCGACCACTGAATTCATTGCTCTCGAACGCATTGCGCCGGGCGTGATTGACCGCCAGCCGGTGCGCGAGCCGATGGCGACCGGGCTCAAGGCCATCGATTCGATGATTCCGATCGGGCGCGGCCAACGCGAACTGATCATTGGCGACCGCCAGACCGGTAAGACCGCCATCGCGCTCGACACGATCATCAATAACAAGGGCAACGACCTGATCTGCATCTACAACGCGATCGGGCAGAAGCGGTCGTCGATTGCGCAGGTCGTGAAGATTCTCGAAGACGCCGGCGCCATGGAATACACCATCGTGGTGGCAGCCTCGGCCTCGGAACCGGCTCCTATGCAGTACATCTCGCCCTACGCGGCGTGCGCCATGGGCGAATACTTCCGAGACAACAAGGGCCACGCGCTCGTGATCTATGACGATCTTTCGAAGCATGCGGCGTCGTATCGCGAGATCTCGTTGCTGCTGCGGCGTCCACCGGGTCGCGAAGCGTATCCCGGCGACGTGTTCTATCTCCACTCGCGTTTGCTCGAGCGCGCCTCCAAGCTGAGCGACAAGATGGGCGGCGGCTCGCTGACAGCGTTGCCGGTCATTGAGACCCAGGCGGGCGACGTTTCGGCCTACATTCCGACCAATGTCATTTCGATCACCGACGGGCAGATTTTCCTGGAAACCGACTTGTTCAACTCGGGTGTGCGCCCGGCGGTCAACGTCGGCATCTCGGTAAGTCGTGTGGGCGGCAGCGCGCAGATCAAGGCCATGCGCCAAGTGGCAGGATCGTTGAAGCTCGAACTCGCTCAATATCGCGAACTGGCAGCATTTGCACAGTTTGGCAGTGATCTCGACAAGGCGACGCTCAGTCAACTGAACCGCGGACAGCGACTGGTTGAGTTGCTGAAGCAGGGCCAGTTCTCGCCGCTGCCTTTTTCGAAGCAAATTCTGATCATCTTTGCCGGCACCAGCGGCGTTCTGGATGATATGCCGGTCGAGCAGGTGCGGCCGTTCGAAGCGGAGCTCTACAAGTACGTCGATACCGCGAACCCGAAACTGCTGCAGACCATCATGGAGAAGAAAATTCTCGATGATTCCTTGAAGGCCGAGATGACGAACGTGCTCAAGGAGTTCAAGGAACAGTTCCTGGCGGCAATAAAGAAGTAGGAACAGCTGTCAGCTATCAGCTCTCAGCTTTCTGAGCTTCAGGGAAGGGGTTGACCTTCCTGGCGACTGATGACTAGCGACTAGCGACTGATTCATGGCCAACATTCTCGATATCAAACGGCGCATTCGCAGCGTGATCAACACGCGGCAGATCACCAAGGCCATGAAAATGGTCTCGGCGGCGAAGTTGCGGCGCGCGCAGGATCGCGCGCTGGCAGCGCGTCCGTATGCGCAGATGCTGACGAATGTATTGAAGTCGCTCGTGTCCCGCGCGGAGATCTACGATCCGGAGACGGGCGAGCCGCGCCATCCGCTCCTGGCCCAACGGCCGGAGCAGAACGTGCTGGTGATAGTGGTGACGGGCGACAAGGGCCTGGCCGGAGCTTTCAACACCAACATCCTGAAAGCCTCCATGCAGTTCCTCGGCGAGAAGGCCGGCAAGAATATTGAGATCGAAACCATCGGGCGCAAGGGCCGCGATTTCCTGCGCCGCCGTTTCCCGACGGCCGAACCTCGCACTGCTGAATCGGTGGCCGCGGCGAGGACTGCCGTGATCGGCGAGCAAGTCGGAGTGCTGAACAAAGTCGATCATTCGCTGGCGACGAAACTGGCGGAGCGCGTGATCGCGCGCTACGCGGAAGGCTCCATCGATGCCGTCTACATCATTTTCAATGAATTCAAGTCGGTGATTCAGCAACGCCTGGTGGTCGAGCGAGTGCTGCCCATCGTGGAAGTCGGCGTCACCGAGAAGCAAGTGGCGCGCGAGCTCACGCAGCACGAAAAAGAAGAAGCGCAAAAGGCCGCCATCTCGGCGGGCGTGGGCATGCGCTCGAGCGAACAGAGCGAGATCGACCGGGTAGCGTCCGAATTCGCGACCGCGCCGGTTGACTACATTTACGAACAGTCGCCCGCGGAATTGTTCAACGACCTGTTGCCCAAGTACGTCGGCATTCAGATTTTCCATGCGCTGCTGGAGTCAGTCGCCGCCGAGCACGCCGCGCGCATGACGGCGATGGAATCGGCGACCAACAACGCCACCGACATGATCGATTCGCTGACGCTCGCCATGAACCGCGCGCGTCAGGCGAAGATCACGAAAGAGATTATCGAAATCGTAAGTGGAGCGGCGGCACAGTAGGGCAGCTATTAGCTGTTAGCCTTTGGCTCTTAGCTTGCCGAGGCGCTCCGCAAAGTTTGTGCGCAATGTCGGGTGTTTCGGCGATTGGAATTGGAAGAAGAACTAGAGTCCCCGGGAGGAGAGCTAGCGGCTAAAAGCTAGCAGCGAAGAGCTGATTTCATATGCCAGAAAATATTGGACACGTTATTCAGATTGCAGGTCCCGCGGTCGACGTACAGTTCAGCCGAGAAGGCCTGCCACCGATTTACCAGGCACTTCGCGTCGTCAGCGAAGGCTTCAACGTGCCGCAGCCCATCAACGTCATCCTCGAAGTGCAACAGCACCTCGGGGAAGGCCGCGCGCGCTGTGTCGCCATGGAAGCCACCGACGGCATGGTACGCGGAATGAAAGCCATCGATCTCGGCGGACCGATCTCCGTGCCGGTGGGACACGGTACACTCGGGCGGGTGATGAACGTCATCGGTGAGCCCGTCGACCAGCTCGGACCCATCGAATACAAAGAGCGCATGCCGATTCACCGGCCTGCGCCCGCCTTCGACGAGCAGGCCACCAGCGCCGAGATGTTCGAGACCGGAGTGAAGGTCGTCGACCTGATCCAACCGTTCCTGAAGGGCGGCAAAATCGGATTGTTCGGAGGCGCCGGCGTCGGCAAGACCGTCTTCATTCAGGAACTGATCAACAACGTCGCCAAGCAGCACGGGGGCTTCTCAGTGTTTGCGGGCGTTGGCGAGCGCACCCGCGAAGGCAACGACCTATGGCTCGAAATGAGCGAGTCAGGCGTCATTAAGCCGGGTGATCCTTCGAAGTCGAAGGCCGCGTTGATCTATGGCCAGATGACAGAGCCGCCTGGAGCGCGACTGCGCGTCGCCCTTACTGGGTTGACCGTCGCGGAATATTTCCGCGACAAAGAAGGCGCCGACACGTTGCTCTTCATCGACAACATTTTCCGTTTCACACAAGCCGGTTCGGAAGTCTCGGCGCTGCTGGGCCGCATGCCCAGCGCCGTCGGATACCAACCCAACCTCGCGACGGAAATGGGCGAGTTGCAGGAGCGCATCACCTCCACGAAAAAAGGATCAGTCACCTCGGTGCAGGCGATTTATGTGCCGGCTGACGACTTGACCGATCCGGCTCCGGCCACCACGTTTGCGCACCTCGACGCGACCACAGTGCTCTCGCGCGCCCTGACCGAAATCGGAATCTATCCGGCGGTGGATCCGCTGGCTTCGACCTCGCGAATTCTCGATCCGCGTATCGTCGGCCAGCAGCATTACGATGTCGCCCAGCAGGTGAAGAAAACTCTGCAGACTTACAAAGATCTGCAGGACATCATTGCAATTCTCGGCATCGACGAACTCAGCGAAGACCAGAAGGTGACGGTCGCGCGGGCGCGCAAGATCCAGCGCTTCCTGTCCCAGCCCTTTCACGTGGCCGAGCAGTTCACCGGTTCGCCGGGTCGCTACGTGAAGGTCGCTGACACGGTGAAGGGCTTCGGGGACATCGTTGCCGGCAAGTACGATGACATCCCGGAGCAAGCCTTCTACATGAAGGGCACGATCGACGAGGTAATTGAAGCTGCCGAGAAGATGAAGGCGGTAGCGTAGGGCAGTCGTCAGTCTTCAGTCGTCAGTCGCTAGCAAAGCGGCGCGACGGCTAGGCTGACGACTAGCGACTAGTGACTGATGGTTGACTCTTTCCAACTCGAAATCGTTACTCCCGAAAAGCTGGTCGTCAAAGACCGTGCCGAGGAGATGCAGATTCCTGGCAAGAACGGATACCTGGGAATCCTGCCGGGGCATGCGCCGCTGATTTCCGAGTTGTCGGTCGGGCAGATCAGCTACCGCGTTGGGAGTGAGACGCACTACCTCTGTGTGGCCTGGGGCTTCGCGGAAGTACTGCCCGATAAAGTGACCATCCTGGCTGAGACTGCCGAACGGGGAGCGGACGTCGACTGCAATCGCGCGCAAAAAGCAAAAGAACGCGCGGAACAGCGATTGACGAGCGGCGATCCGGAAGTCGATGTGCCGCGCGCACAAGACGCGCTGGCCCGTGCGAATTCAAGGTTGGAGGCGGCTGCGAAAGAAGGAAAGACGGTCAGCTGATGGCTTCTTCCCGGTAGCTGATGGCGCCTTTACGCTTGGGTGCCAAATTGCATTACAAATTTAAGAAGCCGCCTGGATCACTCCGGCGGCTTTTGCCTTTTGTAGCGCCGGCATCTTGCCGGCAGTCGCGAGGGCGTCCTCGCCCTCGCTGCGGCGAGCGCACTGTCCGCCGGACTGTCTTCGCGATGTCAGCGCTACGCTTTGACGAGCGACTGACGACTAGCGACGGTAGTCCCGCCCGTTGAATGCGGATTCATACCCGGCGCGATAGCCGTCGGTGTATTCCGCCTTGTAAGTGTTCTTGTCGCCATACTCACGCACGTAGCCGTTGTCGCGTCCGCCGTAGCGAGCTCGCGGATTCGGGTTGAACGGCTTGCGATTGTACTGATCCTCGCGCGCCATGGTTGTCCCGTCCTGATAGCCCGCGTTGTAGCCTGCGCGGCTGTCATAGCGATAGTTGCCGCCGTAGTATCCGTTGCCGCGGTAACCCTCGTCACGATAGCCATCTCCGCGATACCGGTCGCCGTCGCGATCACGCCATCCCGGACGCTCCGCGATGAAGCCGTTGCGGAAGCCATCCGAATAGCCCTGCTGATAGCCGTTCTGGTAGGCGTTCACCGGACCCATCCAGTTTTTGTAGCCGCGCTTAGCCTGGCGCCAGTCGGGCGTGTGATAGTCGTACGGATCATTTTCGCGGCCTTCATGCTGGCCGCGCTTCTGCCCGTCGCGAAAGCCCTGGTCATACCCGTACTGCCGGGTCTGCGCCACGTTCGCCCCGCGATAGTGATAGTCGTCCCAATCCTGTGCCAGAGCAAACGTGCCCAGCGCCAGTACCGCCGAAACCGCCAGAGCTGCCATCCTCAATTGTCGCCGCATACTCACCTCCGTCACCGGGGGACGTGTTCGGTGTTCTGTTGAATTGGGATGCGTCTGTGTCCTCGCGTGATGCCTCAAGGAAGATTGCGAAATCCTGTAGTAAGAGCCACGAGTACATCGGGAACGCCAATGTTTACGCGGGCGCGCAACTTTTTGAGCGTCCCAGTGTTGGCACGTTGAATGCGTGTTCCTTGGCGGCGTCTCCTTGCATGAGGCACTCTGCTACACTTTTTCTTCTCTCCAATAAGGGGCCTTGCTGCTCATGCAGATCAAGCAGGTCGGCGTTGTCGGCGCAGGCACGATGGGCAACGGCATCGCGCACGTGTTCGCGCGCGCCGGCTATGCCGTAACTCTCTACGACGTTGAGCAGCGCTTTCTGGATCGCGCCCTCGAAGTGATCGCCAAGAACCTGGCTCGCGAAGCCTCCAAGGGAAAAATTACTGCCGAGCAGGAAGCCGCCGTGCGCGCGCAAATCACGGGAGTCGTCGACCGCGGGAAATTGGCCAATAGCGACTTCATCATCGAGGCAGCAACCGAGAAATTCGAAATCAAGGCGGAGATTTTCCGCGATCTGGACCGCATGGCGCGTCCTGAAGTCCTGCTAGCCTCGAATACC
>Ga0209811_10000027_pt1 | contig 71055 bp, 73 predicted proteins | sample Coa_R1_6_FD_187161 | JGI IMG/M metagenome (GOLD analysis project Ga0209811, IMG submission 187161) | Surface soil microbial communities from Centralia Pennsylvania, which are recovering from an underground coalmine fire. - Coalmine... | ecosystem: Environmental > Terrestrial > Soil >... | reverse complement strand
TTTGCTGACGCCATAGACGCGGCATTGTCCGCGCCTTAAGTGCTCTTCGGTTTCTTCTGAGAGCGGACGGGACGCGCACTCGCGCCCTCCTCTCGCGCGGCGGCCACGCCTGTGTTCATCGCCACGGCCGCGCGAATAAGCGCCTTGAGCGCCTTTTCGTCGATCTTGTCGCCCTCATGGAAATCAATGGCCCGCCGCGTATCGCCTTCGAGGCTTGAGTTGAATAGGCGGGCCGGGTCTTTCAACGCAGCGCCCTTGGCGAAGGTCATCTTGACGACGTTCTTATACGTCTCTCCCGTGCAGACGATGCCGCCGCGGGAGAAGACGGGAACTCCGGGCGATGTCGGCTTGACCCACTTCCATTCTTCTACGATCTCGGGGTCGGCTGCGTGAATGATGTCGCGAACTTTCGCGAGCGTCTTGCCGCGCCAGTCGCCCAGTTCCCGGATCCTTGCGTCTAGGATTGCAGAGGCTGATTCCATCGGGACGATCCTCTTCTAGTAGAGTTTGCAGTTCTCACCATAATTTTAGATGCGCCGTGCGGAACCTGCGGGCTCTTGAAAAATGCATACGCAATCCAAAAACGGGATGAACTGCGCCATTCATCGACTCGAACCGTACCGACCGTGCGGAAATCCCGGCCCAAGTGGAGCGGAGACGGAGCACCCTTTCTTTATCCGAGGATCGCGTGCGTTATTTCTGTGCGCACCCGGATTGATCCTCCAGGAGTACATGGCATGGGTTTGTCGAGCGATATCCTTAGGTGCAGGGATTCTTCAAGCCGGAAAGGCAGGAGGCCGTTGTGAGCTCCGACGAACAGAAATCAGGGGTTCAGGTGCAACCGCTCATCGCGGTGCGTAATGTGCGAGCGAGCAGCCGCTGGTATGCGGAACTGCTGGGGGCAGACACGCTGCCGGAACACAGCCACCGCGATCTGTACGAGCGAATATCGTGCTCGGGGCAGTTGATTCTTCAACTCCACGCCTGGGATGCGGAGAACCACCCGAACCTGGTGAACCGGGAGGCGGCGCCTGTCGGGCACGGAGTCTTGCTGTGGTTCGAGGTGCAGGACTTCGACTCGGTGGTGGCGCGAGCGCGTGGACTGCAGGCCGAGATTCTCCTGGAGCCTCATGTCAATCCAGCCCCGCAGCACAGGGAGATTTGGCTGCGCGATACGGACGGGTACGTGGTTGTGGTGGCAAGTCCCGATGGAGAGGCGGGAGGTGTCTCATAACAAATCTGTTTAGGGCGATGTTCGCAGTGTCAGCTTGTAAGGCTCTCCGAGTAGTCGGGGGAAATACCCATTGCAGGTTGTATCGGAGATCGCAAAATAGGGCGCCGCCGAGCTCTCTAATCGCGGGAGGCGTTTGTACCCAGCTCGAGGTCTTGGTGTCGGAGTTTCCGAGCGTCTGCAACTCGCGATATTGATCTTCGGTTAGCAGCGCAATGCCCATAGCAGCGGCCATATCCATTGCGCTGTCTTTTGGCTTGTTTGCTTTCCTTGCATTCAGCGCTTCGCGGTCGTAGCAGAGACTGCGGCGGTCCTTCGGGCTCTCGGGGGAACAATCGCAAAAGATGAATTCACCCGTTTTCTTGTCTTGACCGACAACGTCGGGTTCGCCGCCGGTTTTTTCCATTTCATAGAGTGACCAGAGCTTTTCGGCAGCTTCGAGCTTGGCTTGCACGGCAGCCCAGTCGAGATTCCTGTGGCGGTTCGCGTTGTTCTCAAAGCGGGCTTGCAACGCTTTGAGAATTTCTTCACTTTGTTTTTTGGAAAGGATCCTGTTTGACATGGTTCTCACGCAGCGCTCCCTGCCGTCTTTCTCGAAATCAGCCGTCGGACGACATGGCCCTTCCACATCCATAACCCGGTGAGGACCATGACCGGGAGGAAGACATAGCGAGTTGGGCCGGCGTAGTCAGGAAGCTTATCGAACGGACTGTAGATGTAGCCGAGAATTGGAATGCTGAAGACGATGTGAATCCAGCGAAAGATGGAACGTACTGTGGAATCTTTCATTCGTGTGTGCTCCATTGATCAGGGGAGGGCGCTGCGCGCTTCCTCCTCCTTGATTCAGGACTTTTGAGTCTGCGGCGGCCAGTTGGGCGTTTCGACGCCGAACTGCTTGGCGTACTCCGTGTTCAAGCGCTGCCATCCGAACTTCATGGCCTCAGGGCCAACGATCCTCCCGAGGGGAGTTCCGCTGAGCAGGTGATCGAGAACATCGAAGCAGATGTGCCATCCGGCAGCACCCATGGCGATGAAGCGATGACCGATGTTGGTCCACAGCGTCAGGCGAGTGCCGCTTGAAGTGGGTTCTAGTTCCCACCGCATGTCGAAGTCGCCCCACTTGTACTCCAGCAACTCGGGAGCCTCGGCCCGAGTCACGGTCGTTTCGGTAATGCGCGGTACTGGCGCTCCCACGGTAGTGAGCTTCACCGTGTTTCCGGCGGCGCCCAGGTTCCCGTCGGCATCGAAGGGCGCCCACTCGCGCAGATGCGCCGGGTCGGTGATCGCCTGCCAGACTTTTTCCGGCGAGTGGCGCAGCTCGCGGACGAGAATGAGCGTCCATTTTTCTTCGCCGTGTTGTCCGCGGTCCCTGCGTATCTGCGCCCCGCTGGCCGGACCCGGCGTGTATTGCTCGCGATTCACCAACGTCTTCTCCTTACGAGCCCCTGCCGACCCAGCGCCTAAAGGCGCTTTCAGCAAGCTAGACTAAACGGTATGCGTGAAGGCATACCCTGATACAAGTCGGATTATCAGACCATCACGCGTACCACCACGTGCTCACCCTGAATATCGTAGTTGGGTGAGCTGAATGAGGTTGCCGCAGGTGTCCTTCAGCGTCGCGATGGTCGAGCCGGTTACATCGGTGGGTGGCATGGTGAACTCGGCGCCGCGGCCCCTGATCCGCTCGTAGTCGCCCTTGACGTCATCAGTGAAGAACATGGCCGCCGGCTGGTTCTGTTGAAAGATCGCCTGTTGATATGCCTTGGCTGGGGGATTGTTGTTCAGCGCGAGCTGCAGTTCGATGCCGTCTGGCTCCTCGGGCGAGGCCACGGTCAGCCAACGATATGGGCCCTGACTGAAGTCGGTCTTCTTGGCAAAGCCCAGTATCTCGGTATAGAAGCGCAGGGCTTTGTCCTGGTCGTCGACGTATAGGGTGGTCACTTTGATTTTCATTTCGTTTCTCCTTTCCCCTTTTCGCGCTTGGGGCCGCGTCTTTTTCTGATTGTGTTCTTTTCCGTTGGTGTTGACTGATCGTCTCTGGAATGCCCCATGCGGTCGAGGTGACGTTCGAGAGCATCGATGTGAGCGGACCAGAAGCGGCGGAACTGGGCCAGCCATGCATCCACCTCCTGAAATGGTTCCGGTTTGAGCCGGTAGAGGCGGCGCTGGGCGTCTACTGTGGATTCGACGAAGCCGGCGTCTCGCAGCACGCGCAGGTGCTTGGACACTGTGGGCTGCGACATACGAAGTTGCTGCTCGATCTCGCCAACGGACTTTTCTGACGAGCCCAGGAGGCTCAAGATCGAGCGCCGATTTGGCTCAGCAATGATTTCGAATACCGATCCCATAGTTTGTATATACTCTATCGCGTATATACGTGTCAAGGGATATGACGTGATGACTTTCGTGGCGACCAGGTTCAAGGCCCTGGGTGAGTTCACTTATTTGTGATTTTGAAGTGGACATGACGGATCCAGGCAAGCCGATGACCTTCGGGCACCTAGGATTCCGGAGTGTTTGAGAAGGAATGGCGGGGACGACGGGACTCGAACCCGCGGCCTCTGCCGTGACAGGGCAGCGTTCTAACCAACTGAACTACGTCCCCGGCTTCTGTGAAAAGTCTGGCTGGTGAGGGGTGCGGAAGGGATCCGCTACAAACACCAAAGACCTCAGAGATTTACAAACCGGTTGCCAATCAATTCATTGTAAAAGGAGTCGCGGTTTCTGTACAGAGCTTGCCTGGAATTCAGTTCTCCGCCCGGGCGAATGCGCGAGAGTGGATCGTCAAGCAGGTGCAGCGTGTGACTCGCAATTGCCCTCGATCCACTCTGAGGGAAAGACGGCGATTCCGAATGCGAAATGGCTATTTCTTCTTACGCGGAACTCTTGCGCCCTTTTTTCGGGCTTCCGACAGTCCAATAGCGATCGCCTGCTTGCGGCTCTTTACTGTGCCTCCCTTGCCGCCTTTGCCGGACTTTAGCGTGCCGCGCTTCTTGCGCCGCATCGCGCTGGCGACGGTTTTCGATGCGCCCTGGCTGTAGCGACGGCGGCTCGACTTCTTCTTGGCTGGCATGGAAATTCCTCCTCTTCCATTAGAGCGACAGCCATCCCGCAACGGTTGTGTGAACTGTGTGCCGACAAACGGTCTCAGGCTGCCTTCGAGGCAGACTTTACTTTCGGCACTACAGCGGGGTTGTAGCGGAACGTAGGACAGGTGACTGTGGGGCCGATCCAGACACGACGGGTGCGCTGTCCCAAAGCGCCCATGGTGACCCACGCTTCGCCCGAATGTCCTTCATTGGCCTGCCATGGCTGGAAATGATCGCTGGTTGCCAAGAGGTCAAAGCCGGCAGCTTCGGCCGCGACTCCCAATTCGACAAGCTTTGGCACCGGGAACTGTTCGGGCCCCAGCATAAAACCTACAGTGGGTTCTCGGAGTGAAGTCATACGGTTTTCCTTGGAATTGCTTTGCGCTTTCGGTTCACCAAACGCGGGAATGCCGAAACGCAAAGCCGAAGCACCTACGATGGCGGCGGCCGAACGTCTCAAAATGCGTCGGCGGTCGGGGAGTTGCGGGTCCAGTTGTGGATTGCCAAATGATGGATCAGATTGCATATCAGGCCTCAGGAATTATGAATTCTTTCCTGGCGAGAAATCACGGAGCGGCGTGCAGCTGAAAAATCTCCACTCGCCTATTGAGTGAAGTTCGGATGAAACGTCGGCGCGGACGGGTTGCAGCGGGTGGTTGCTGTAGATGATTGAGGCGAGTCGGTCAAGCCTACGTCGTTGGAAGCAGATCTATGTCCCCTAGCGCTCGGACTGGATGGCGCGAGAGGACGAATGGTTGGTGGGCAGTGCAGGACTCGAACCTGCGACCTCCTGCTTGTAAGGCAGGCGCTCTAACCAGCTGAGCTAACCGCCCGCGCATCGGCGAGGGAATTTGTGCGCGGTCGCGAGAAACTGGAACGACAACGCACGAACTTCGAGTATACGGTTGCGCAAAAGGTGGGTCAAACAACGCGCGCGATGGAGACTGCTAAACTCTACGCGTGCGACGACTGATTGTGAATGCCGACGATTTCGGACTCACCCGTGGGGTGAACCGGGCCATCCTGGAGGCGCACACTCACGGCATTGTAACTTCCGCGACGCTGATGGCAAACTCGCTGGCGTTCGACGAGGCGGTGCAGTTTGCCAAGGCCGATGCCGGGTGGAGTGTCGGTTGTCACGTTGTGCTGCTGGATGGCGTGCCGCTCTGCGAGGCCTCGCGGGTTCATAGCCTGATCGAAACTAAGAATGGACACGCCTTCAGGGACGGAGTCGCTGGATTTGCGGTACGAGCGCTTACTGGACGAATTGATTCGGAGCAGGTTGAAGCCGAGACTACCGAGCAGATCCGGAAGCTGCAATCGAATGGAGTCACGGTGTCGCATGTCGACACGCACAAGCACACGCACATGTTCCCGGCTGCGCTGGAGGGAATCTTGCAGGCGGCAAGAACGTGCGGCATCACTGCGATTCGCAATCCGTTCGAGGTGGTCGCGGCAAATTTTGCGCGGGCACAACACGGCTTGTGGAAACGCTACGCGCAGGTGAAGACTCTGCGCGGACTGGCGGGCGGGTTCCGCCGGGCGGTCGCGAAGGCTGGCCTCAGAACGCCGGACGGTACCTTGGGAATTGTGGCTACGGGGCATCTCAATGGAAATCTTTTCCAGACCATCGCCGACAACATGCCGGAGGGGACTTGGGAATTTGTTTGCCATCCGGGCTATGTAGATGCGGATCTTGACGGGATTTCGACCCGTCTGCGGAGACAGCGGGAAGAAGAGCTTGCGGTGCTGACGTCGTTGGAAGCGAAGCAGGCGTTGGACAACCGGGGCATTGAGCTGATTTCCTATCGCCAGCTTTGAAGCCGGGCACTCTGCTCGCCGATGTTCGTCTCGGGAGGGTAACTTCGGTAATCTCCGGCGCAGCGAACTCGGGCTATGATGAGGGGGAGCAAGTACGCCTGGCGGCATTTATGAGCGAACAGCGACCGGATCCCCGGACGAACTCCGATCTCTCGGTACGAATCTGGGGGATGGCTGCCAACGGCCAGACATTCTCGCAGCACATTCGTGCGCGCAATATCAGCATCTCGGGCGCGCTCTTCTCAGGTCTTGAAAATGAACTGAAAGTCGGCGACGTGATTGGCGTGCAGTATGCAGAGCGCAAGTCACGCTGCCGCGTTGTCTGGGTAATGGATGGCGGGCCGATCCAGAAGATTCAGGTGGGCGTGCAGATTGTCACGGACCAGGACTGTCCATGGAAGGGCGAACTCAGGCCTGACCAGATCACGGCCCAGCCCGAGCCTAACAACCGTCGGCGTTATGCGCGCCACCGCATTTCGTTCCCTCTTGAGCTACGGGACGAACGCGTAAAAACGCCGATGCGCGTAAACGCTACCGATGTCAGCGGCAACGGATGTTACGTGGAAACCATTCTCCCACTCGCATTAGGGACGACCTTGCGAGTGGAATTCTGGATCGATGACGAGAAGATCTCCACGTCTGCGGTAGTACGCACGAGCGACCCCGGGGTTGGCAACGGCGTGGAGTTCACGGGATTGACGCCCGACACCAAGCAGCGTTTGCAGAATCATTTGGATAAGGTCGATCCGCTCCGCGCAAACGTTTTTGAACGCACGCAGTAGTCCCACCAGCGGCTCCCCTAAATTTCCCCAAATCTCCTCGGATTTCCCCAAAAACTGAATCGCGCGTGTAAACTCGCCATCGAACCTACGGGGCCGGGGGAGCGCCCAGCATGAAGATTGGCATCACGTGCTATCCGACATACGGTGGAAGTGGAGTGGTGGCGACAGAACTGGGCCTGGAATTGGCGCAGCGCGGCCACGACATTCACTTCATTTCGTATGCACAGCCGATCCGGCTGACCGAACCCCAGCCGCATATTCATTTTCACGAAGTCGAGGTATCGCGCTATCCCCTATTTGATTACCCGCCCTACGACCTGGCGCTGGCGACCCGGATGGCCGAAGTGGCCGAGTTGTATGACCTCGACTTGCTGCACGTACATTATGCGATTCCGCACTCGGTGAGCGCATTGCTTGCGAGGCAGATGCTGGCGGCGGGCCCGTCGCACCGGCGGCTACCTTTCGTCACCACTCTGCACGGCACCGACATCACGCTGGTGGGAATGGACCGGTCGTACTTACCGATTACGCGGTATTCGATTGAAGAGAGCGACGGCGTCACGGCGATTTCGAATTACCTGCGCGACATCACGCTCAAGGAATTCGAGATCAAGAATCATATTGAGGTCGTGTACAACTTCGTGAATTGCGATTTGTACGTGCGCGACGCCGATGCGCCCAAGCGCCGGAAAGAATACGCGCCCAATGGGGAGAAGGTTCTCGTACACCTTTCGAACTTTCGCCCGGTGAAACGGCTGACCGACGTGGTGGAGATTTTCGACCGGGTCCGCAAGAAGATTCCGTCAAAATTGCTGCTGGTGGGCGACGGACCGGACCGCTCCAAAGCGGAGTGGCTGGCGGTGCAGAAGGGCATTCACGATCACGTGATTTTTCTCGGCAAACAGGACCGCGTGCAGGAGAAACTTGCCGTCTCGGACATCATGCTGCTGCCGAGCGAACTGGAGTCTTTCGGACTGGCAGCGCTGGAAGCTATGGCATGCAAGGTGGTTCCCATCACTACGCGTGTCGGTGGACTTCCGGAAGTGATCGAGCACGGGAGAAACGGATTCATGGCCGAGGTCGGAGATGTGGATACGATGGCGCAGTACGCCATCGACCTGCTGAGTGACGAGAAGAAGCTGGAGACCATGGCGGTGCAGGCGCGCGCGTGGGCGCAGGCAAAATTCTGCGCGAGCAAAATCATTCCGCAATACGAGGAGTTTTACCGGCGCGTGCTGGAGCGCTCTTCATAGAGTGCCGGCGGAATGCCGGAACCGTCCTCGAGAATCGGCAGGCGCAGACGAACCAGAGTTCCCTTCCCGTCCTGACTGTCGATGGTCATGCGCGCCGTGTCACCGTAGAGAACCTTCAGGCGTTCGGCGACATTGGCCATTCCTATGCCTGTGCCGCCGAGGCCATTAGGCTTTTCAATCAGTTGAGCGGCACCCATTCCAACTCCATCGTCTTCCACTTCGATAATGATGGCCTTCGCGCCTCGGCGGCTGCGCAGGTAGATGCTTCCCCCTTCGATCTTCGAGGCGAGCCCGTGTTTGATCGAATTTTCCACTAGCGGCTGGAGAAGCATGGCGGGCACCAGCATCTCCAGGGATTCGGGTTCGAGTTCCTTGATGACGCGAAGCTTGTCGCGGCCGAAGCGCACAACTTCGATATCGAGATAGTTGTCGATGAACTCGACCTCTTCGCGTAAAGGCACGAACGAATCGGAGCTGTTGAGAAGGCGGCGGAGAATTCTTGCCAGTTTGATGATCAGTTCGCGCGCGGTGTCGGGGTCGAAGCGAACCAAGGATGAGACGGAATTCAGGGTATTAAAGAGGAAGTGCGGGTTTATCTGATTCTGGAGAGCTTCCATTCTCGCCTGAAGAAGGAGCAGGTACTGTTCTTCGAGCTTCATCTGAATGCGGACGCCGTTAAAGATCTTCAGCTCCGTGCCCACCACCATGACTGAGGTCGCGTAGATCGCGACTTCTACCCAGAGATTGGAACTTTCCAGGCTGAACGTAGAACGCGGAAAGACGCGCGTGAGTTCGCTGTGCAGGAAGCGCAGGCCGATGATGGTCGCGAAAAACATGATCTGCCAATCGAAGCGAGGTTTGGGCAGGTTGCGGCGGATCCAGCGGTAGATGCTGAGGTCGATGAAGGGCGAAAAGGACCAGACGTCTTCTTTGTCTTGAGCGATACTGCGGAGCTGGCCGGCGGCTAGTCCGCAAAGGACATTGAAGAGCAGCGTAATCCACTCACCGTGAAGGAATGCCGGGAACGCCATAAGTGCACCGCCCAGCGATCCCGTAAGGCGACCGCCGAGGATGCCGAGAAGCAGCGTGGTTTCAAACGACAGGTCGCCGGCAAGAAAGCTTTTCTGAATAAATCGGATCCAAACGGCTAGGGCGATCGGCGTGGCGAACCAGATGGTGAGGTAGACCTTCTGGCGCGTGGTGCGCTCTTCGCGGAACAGCAGTTTCTTGAATTCGAGGGAACGTACCAGAGTGCTCGAAACCGCGGCAGCTACGCCGAGTTTGACCAGCAGGTTAACGAGAATGAGCTTCTGGTCCGGCATCGCTCAATGAATTGCTATGCGGCCGTCTGCGTAAACAACAGCCACGTGACAAGACGTCAGCACCTTAAGTGGACGATATGGACTTATCTTGTCCTCGCTTACCAAAGCGGTTCTATGGGCACCGAGGGCTTGTGATGGAACCATCTTAGCGATCTTAGCGATGTCGATTCTGGCTTGGAGAATCTGAACGGCTGAGTGCTCGTCAAGCAAGACTGGTTTCCGGCTGCCTGGTTCGTAGCCGGACTCCAGTTTGCGGCCGGCCGCTGGCCAGGGATCGAAGCAAACAGTGATTTGCTTGTACTGCTCCTGAGGCGCGGCAGATGCCGAAACCAGCAGGAGACAGACCAAAATGTGGAGGATGCGCTCCATTATTAGGACGTCAATCGGGAACCCAGCTCTTTGATCATTGTATCCAGATTCACAGCGCTCGGAACTCCCCCCTGAGCCATGTCTTTACTGCCGCCGCCGCGGCCGCCCAACTTGGCAACGGTCTCTTTTAGGAGTGCGGACATGTCGAACGGCATGCCTTTGGACTGTGCGAAAACGATTGAGACGGGATCGGAGGAAGTGGCCAACAATGCGACTACGCTGAGTTCCTTCCGCGTGATTTTCTGCGCGAGCAGGCGGATGAATGTCAGATCGCGATCGGCGTAAGAACGGATTACAACTTTGCGCTGGCCCTGCGAGGCAGTCTCGACCAGCAGACGCGATGCCTCCAGTTCCGCCAACGCGGCGAGCAGATGTTCCTGGGCCTTGCCCGCGCTCTTGATGTCCTCCAGCGACTTTTTCACCTGCTGCGGCACATCCCAGATGTGCCCGGAGAAGAGCGCGGCCGCTTCGGTCAGGGCCAGATAATCATGGCGCGCTGTTTTCACCGCGCGTTGCCCGCAAACGAACTCCACTCGCGAACCTTGCCGAACCTTTTCGACCTTGCGAAGAAGGATGCTGCCGATCTGGCCAGTGTTGGCGACGTGCGTTCCACCGCATGCGGAGAGATCGAAATTCTGAATATCGATCAGGCGCAGTTCGTCTTTGTCGGTTCTGGCCCGCTTGCGCAGTCCGAGATCCTGCGCCGTTTGCTGGGTTACGAAGCGGATCTCGACCGGACGATTTTCCTGGACGATCTGATTGGAGAGCAACTCGACTTCTTCGATCTGGGACGGCTTGATAGCTGGGGTGTCGAGATCGATCGAACAGGCTTCCTCTCCCATGTGAAAGGAGACGGTCGGCATGTTAAAGAGACGGATGAAGGCTGCGGAGAGAACGTGTTGCCCGGAATGCTGCTGCATGTGGTCGCGACGGCGGGCGGGGTCGATCACTCCGCGAATGCGCGTGCCACGTTCCGGAGCTTTGTCGGCTTCGATGTAATGCACGACGCGGCCGTCCTCTTGTTCAACGACCTCGGCCACCCGCAGTTTGTCTTTGTCCGACCGCTGGTCCGATGAAGAGATCCAACCCGTATCGTGGACTTGTCCTCCGCTAGTGGGGTAGAACGCAGTGCGGTTGAGGTAGACGCCATGACGAGCGTTGATTTCTGCGGCAGGGACTACTTCGGTGATCTCGCCTTCGAACTCGTACAGGAAGGAATCGTGGTAGTAGAGGCGATCCGTCATACGCATCCATTTTATATGGGTGCAGGGCGGCTGGATTGCTTCAAATGCGGCGAGGCATTGCTAAAGGATTACTTGAAGTCGGCCCTTTGCCTTTCGGGTGGCAGCTGGCGAAAGAGCGGTCTGCCCAGATTTGTCCACGATCAGTACGGGCCGATGATTCCTGCGATCTGGCGACTGGTGGGAAGTTTCTTGTCAGAGCCCTCCCCTGTTTCCAAGGTGTCGAGGTACTTGAGGCCGGTGCCCGTGTTAAACAGAACTACCTGGTCGGCTTCCGAGAAAAATTTGCTGGCCCGTAGCTTTCGATATGCGGCGAGTGCGGCCGCACCTTCGGGGGCCGCGAAGACACCTTCCACTCGAGCCCACTGGCGCAGAGCGTCCATAATTTCGTCGTCGGTCACAGCCACAGCGATGCCCTTACTTTTGCGCAGAATGTCGAGGACGAGGTAATCGCCGTACACTTTCGGAACGCGCAACCCGGAGGCCGACGTGGCCGCGTTTGCCCACATTTCCGACGTCGTCTTTCCTTCATCCCATGCTTTAACAATTGGCGCGCAGCCCGTTGATTGAACGGTGACCATCCGCGGGCGCCCTGAGCCAATCCAGCCCAGGGCTTCCATCTCGTCGAAGGCCTTCCACATGCCAATCAGACCGACCCCGCCTCCTGTTGGGTAGATGATTCCTTGGGGAAGACGCCACCGGAGTTGCTCGGCAACTTCGTAGCCCATCGTCTTCTTTCCTTCGACGCGATAGGGCTCTTTGAGGGTGGATATATCGAACCAGCCTTCTTTCTCTTTGCGCTCGCCAACCATGCGCGCGCAGTCGCTGATCAGTCCATCGACGAGCGTGACGTGTGCTCCGTAGTACTGTGACTCGATGCGGTTGGCCATGGGCACATCTTTCGGCATGAAGATGTGCGCCTCGATTCCGGCAGCGGCAGCGTAGGCCGCTAGTGCGCCGGCGGCATTTCCGGCGGAGGGGATCGCAACCTTCTTTACGCCGTAATGCTTCGCCATCGTGATTGCAGCCGAGAGCCCGCGAGCTTTGAACGAGCCGGTGGGATTGAGCCCTTCGTCCTTGATAAGGACGGCGGGATATTCGCGGCTGGGAATCATGGGAGTGAAGCCTTCTCCCAGGGAGACGGGCTTGGCATCGGGAAGAACTTCCGCGTAGCGCCACATGGTGGCGGGGCGTTCGCATAGCTGTTCGCGGGAGAAAGTTTTCTTGATCGCAGGAAGATCGTAACGCGCGTACAGGACGCCGCCGTCTTTCGGACATATGGTCTGCGGCCGATCGGCGGGGAGTTGGTGGCCGCACCGCGTGCACTCCAGATGCGTCAAACGTCCCATAGCGGAGATGAGTCTAGCATTCGGGGGAGGCGAAGGCATGTGCTACGCCTTGAGCCGCTTCAGCAATCCCGAAGCTTTGCGGAACCAGGGGCGCTCGCGACGGCGCAGGTAACGGGGCATAGTCGGCTTTTTGGCGAGAATCTTCTGCGCCCATTCCCTGGCTTCGGCTGGATGGTTCTGTGCCGCGAGAAAGAGCGCATAGTTGTAATAGGTTTCGGAGAGCGTCGAGATCGCGACCGCTTGGCGAAATAGATCTTCGGCTTTTCCCGGCTCGCTGGCGTTTGCGTACGCATGGGCCAGCAACCCTTTGGCACGATGGAAATCATAGCCGGGATCTTTTTGAACGACGCGCTCGAGGTCCTGCACTGCGGGCGTGAAGTCGCCCAATTCGATTTCGCATACACCGCGGCGGTAAAACGGATCGGGCGAATCGGTGCGTGAGGAGATGGCCTTGTCATAGCAGTCGCGGGCCTTGGAGAAATTGCCCTCCTCCATGTAGAGGTCGGCCAGTTCTTCGTAGTTGCCGGCGGAGGGGTTGTCGAGCACCGCCGCTTCCAGTTCGCGAATGCGGCGTCTTCGTGGAAAAACCTTGAACGATTGCCGCAGCAAGCCCAAATCAGGCAGGGCTTCGACGACTAGGTAAATACCAGCACCAAGAGGGCCTAGAAACAAAATGATGTAAAGCCAGTAAGTATCCGGGCGACGCCGAATGAAATGGATGATCGCCAGCGCCACGACGAGGAAACTCCACGGATTGTAGAGCGCGCCGAGAATTCCCATGAATGTGCCGCACTATAGCATGCAGAAATCGAGTCGTCGTTGACCACGGGTAGACTCTCACCTGGATGGTAAAATCTTGTGTGACCTCGCCTTCCATCCGGCTGCTGGCGCTTGATATCGACGGCACCCTGCTGAACTCCCAATTCCAGATTTCCGATGCCAACCTGTCGGCCTTGCAGCGCGCCCGGGCGGCAGGGATCGAGGTCATCCTAGTGACAGGCAGGCGCCATGACTTCGCTACGCCCATCGCGACACAGCTTGGCTTCGATGACCTGTGGCTGATCAGTTCGAATGGCGCGATTACTCGCTCGCTTGCGGGGGAGACGTTTTACCGCGACCTGCTGCCGGCTGATCTCTGCCGGGAACTTTGTGGGGCGATGATCGAGTTCCGGGGCAATACGGTCCTGACCTTCGACAAAAAGGCCAAAGGGTCGATTGTGCTGGAGCACTTGAACTATCTGGAAAACAGCATCCGGCGGTGGCTGGAGAAGAATCTCGAGTACATCGATTTCGTGATTCCGATCGAGGACTCCCTGATAACGGACCCTGTGCAGGCTATGTTTTGTGGGCCGATTTCCCGCATGCACGAGGCCCTGGGGGTATTGCAGAACTGCCACCTGAGCGAGCGGATCACGGTGCTGCGAACGGAGTACCCGGTCCGGGACTTGTCGATTGTCGACATCCTGAACCAGGCTTGCTCGAAGGGCCATGCTTTGGAGCGGTGGGCGGCGTTCCGGGGGCTCTCCCGGGACCAGGTCATGGCCGTTGGTGACAATTACAACGACATAGAAATGCTTGCCTTCGCGGGATACCCGGTTATCATGGGAAATGCGTCGGAAGACCTGCGCAGCCGGGGTTGGAAGGTGACCCTGACGAACGATCAGGACGGCGTGGCAGCCGCCCTGGAGCCTGTACTCGCGAGAGTTGGGGTCGGGGCGTAGCGCTGGTATTCTGGTTGTGACTCGGCTGTTTTCCCCTGCCGGAACTTTGCGAATCTGAGTGGTTTTGCCGGATGAATCTGCGTAAGAGTCTCGGGATGGTTGTGCTGTTGGGCGTCGGCGCGATGCAAGCGTCGGCCACCGACGTCGCGACTCTGCGCAACGGCTTTACCATCCGGCACGAGAGTCGGGCGCCGCTAGGCGAGACGACTCGACTTTTTCTGACGGCCGATGGTTCCAGCTTCGTGGATGTACCCACCGCCGAAATCGTTCAGATTGAACGCGACTTGAATGCTCCGGCTGTTCCCGAAAAGTCCACCGAGACGCTTGCTACCGCTCCTGCGGCAATGAATCCTTCCCTGCCCGCAGCGGCGCCGCCGACCCCGGCAAGTACGCGTCCGGCGGATATCGCGGAGGCCGTAAACAGTGCAAGCGGACGCTATCGGATTGATCCTGATCTTGTGAATAGCGTGATTCGGGCCGAAAGCGGCTTCAAGGTTCACGCCATCTCTCCGAAGGGCGCTCAGGGCTTGATGCAACTGATGCCAGGTACCGCTTCGAACCTCGGGGTGTCGAACGCCTTCGATCCGAACGCGAATGTGGATGGTGGCACTCGCTATCTGCGCGAACTGCTGGAGCGATACAACTTCGATCTGGTCAAAGCTCTCGCTGCCTACAATGCCGGACCGCACCGTGTGGAACAGTACGGCGGAGTGCCTCCCTATCTCGAGACGCGGAAGTATGTGGCAAGCATTGTGCGTGATTTCAACCGCAAGAAGATTGCGCAGCAGAAGGCGGCGAACTCGCTGACCTCCAAGGCTCAGCCTCAGGCCAAGAGCAAGTCGCAGATTGCAGCGAAGCAGGCGGCTCCGAAGACTACGCGTGCTTCTGCAGCTGCTACCAAGCGCTCGAACGCCGCTACGGGAAACTGATCGCCAGGCTATCTGTACCTGGTTCGCGTTGACCCCTACCTCCGACTCATTTACCTTGTGTTGTGCCTTTCAGAGCTGATCTGTAATACCACCGCTGGAGATCCCTCGAATTCATGGACCGAAGACGTGCAGCGATAACCGGAATCGCGCTCGCCCTGCTGGCGGGTCTGGTGTATTCGCAGTTTCGGATGTGGAAGAACTTCGATTGGGATCTTTTCCTGACGCAGACACGCAGCGTCAGCGCCTTCCACATCCTGCACGGTGTTGCCCTGATTTATCTCGCTTACGTGCTGCGAGCAGTGCGCTGGAAAATCTTTCTCCGGCCGATCCGGCCCGAGGCGTCGGTGGTCGGACTGGTGGCCCCTACCGTCATCGGATTTACGGGGCTCGCTCTTCTGGGGCGACCGGGGGAACTGATCCGTCCTTACCTCATTGCGAGGCGCGAGCGTCTGCCGTTTTCTTCGCAGATTGCCGTCTGGGCGGTGGAGCGAATCTTCGATGTGGCCGGGTTCACTTTTCTTTTTGTTCTGGCAGCCTTTTTTGCGACAGCACCGAAGCGATTGCAGTCTCGCGGAGTTTTTGAAGAAATCGCGGTGGTTCTGATCGTGATCGTCGTCGGCCTTACTTTCGGGGCGATTGCTGTCCATCGCAGTGGCGAAGCATTGGCGGGATGGGTGGAACGGCGCTTTGCGCATCACGCTTCCAATCTTGGGCACCGTATCGCACTTCGCATCCGGGAGTTTCGAAGCGGCCTGAACACGATTCATGACAAGAAGTCGCTGCTGATGCTCATCGGGGTGTCGGTGCTGATGTGGGCAATGATTGCCGTCGCCTACAAGGAAGTGGCGCACGCGTACAACACACCCAAGCTTGAAATCCCGCAGACGCAGATTTTTTTGTTGATGGCGTCGAGCATGGTGGGCTCGCTGGTGCAGCTACCAGGGGTCGGCGGCGGCTCCCAGTTCGCTACAATTGAGACGCTGAATCATATTTTTGGCGTTCCTCCGGAACTGGCCACCAGTTGCGGCATTATGCTGTGGCTGGTGACGTTCATCGCCATCGTGCCGGTTGGGTTGCTGTTGGCTCATCGCGAGCGGCTTTCGTTGCGGAAGCTTTCGCAGGAGAGCCACGAGGCGGAGCAGTCTAGCGCGGATAATCCTGCCGCTTGAATTCGCACATCTTCCCGAAAAGCTTTTAACCGCAAAGGGCGCTAAGAAAGGCCGCTAAGTTCGCAAAGAGTGCAGCCCTGCGGCTTTCTTCTTGTGGCCTATCTGACTGCATCCTCTGCTTCCTGCGGACCGAATTGGATACCTCGGTCGCGCCGATTACCTCCAAGGCTCCTGCTACAATTTGATGTTCCCGAAGCCAGAGCATTTATTCAACCGAAAGCGCCATGAAGTGTCCCTTTTGCGGGTTCCTGGAAGATAAAGTTGTCGATTCACGCGAGAGCAAGGAGGCCGAATCCATCCGGCGGCGGCGCGAGTGTCTGAAGTGCGGAAAGCGCTTCACGACCTACGAACGTATTGATGAGATCCCGTACATGGTAGTCAAGAAAGACGGGCGCCGGGAGAAGTTTGACCGGCAGAAAGTGCTCAACGGGCTGCTGCGCGCGTGCGAGAAGAGACCAGTACCGATCAGCAAACTGGAGCAGATCGTGAACGAGGCCGAGTCATTCGTGATCGAGTCGGCGGAGCGGGAACGCAAGACCAGCGAGGTCGGCGAACTGATTATGAGCCGCCTGCGCCGCTACGACAAGGTGGCGTACGTGCGATTCGCCTCGGTGTACCTGGACTTCAAGGATGTGCAAGAGTTCATGTCGGAACTGAAGGATTTGCTGAAGACCAAGGAACCCGAGGTTAAGCCCGCGAAGGCACCCACGAAGTAAGAATCTCAATCAGGACGCGGGAACGAAATCTTCATGACCCATCGCATCACTCTCATCCCTGGCGACGGCATTGGGCCTGAGGTCACCAAGGCAGCCGTCCGCATTCTCGAAGCCACTGGCGTCAAGTTCGAGTGGGAACCGTTCATGGCCGGAGCCGAGGCGTTCGAGCGCTACCGGGAATACATCCCAAAAGAATTGAATGAGTCCATCGAGCGCACCCGGGTCGGACTGAAGGGTCCGGTGACCACGCCGGTAGGCGGCGGCTTTACGAGCATCAACGTTCAACTGCGCAAGAGATTTGAACTGTTTGCCAACTTTAGACCGGTTCAAAATCTTCCGCATATTCCCACTCGCTACCCTGACATCGATCTGATCGTCGTGCGCGAAAATACTGAGGGACTCTACTCGGGGATCGAACACGAAGTGATTCCGGGGGTGGTGGAGAGTCTGAAGATCATCACCGAAAAAGCTTCGACTCGCATCTCTCGCTTCGCCTTCGATTACGCGCGCAAGACCAATCGCAAGAAAATCCACTGCATTCATAAAGCCAACATCATGAAGATGTCGGACGGATTGTTCCTGCGCTGCTCCCGCGAAGTGTCCAAGGCATATCCCGAAGTCATCTACGCCGAGCACATCGTCGACAACACCTGCATGCAGCTGGTGATGAATCCATATCAATACGACATCCTGCTCCTCGAGAATCTATATGGAGATATCGTCTCCGATCTATGCGCTGGCCTCGTCGGCGGTCTGGGCCTGGTGCCGGGAGCAAACTTTGGCCACGAGTGTGCGATCTTTGAAGCCGTCCACGGTTCCGCGCCCGACATCGCTGGGAAAAACATCGCCAATCCGACGGCAGTCTTGCGCTCGGCGTTGCTAATGCTGCGCCATATTGGAGAGGACAAGGCCGCCGACCGAGTCCAAAATGCTCTGGAACGTGTGTATAAGACGCGCGACAAACTCACTCGTGATGTGGGCGGCAAGAACGGGACCTCCGAGTTTGCCGACGCCGTGATTGAGGAGATGGAGAATTCCAGCACCGCTAACGTAAGCGACGGGACCACTCGCATTAGCTAGACTCAACGCCGCCCTGGCAGGACGCTGTTTATGTCCGAAATGAAGGCAAACAAACCCATCCGCGTCGGGATCGCCGACGACCACGCCATGGTGCGCGACGGGCTGCGCCGATCTCTGGAATACGCAGGATTAGAGATCGTCGGAGAAGCGGCCGATGGCATGGAAGCGGTTGCCCTGGTGCGAAAGCTCGACCCGGACATTCTGCTTCTTGATCTTTCCATGCCCAAGCATGACGGCTTCGAAGCTTTACGCGATCTTCGGGCGGACGGCCACACTCGGCACACGCGCGTGATCGTGCTAACGGCAGAAGCTTCCACAGAGGATGTGGCGAAGGCGCTCGATCTCGGTGCGAGGGGGTTGGTGTTGAAGGCACTCGCTACCGAAAAACTGATTTTGGCGATCCAGACTGTTATGGCCGGAGGAGCGTGGGTCGGCATGAGTCCCGTGAAAGATCTGCAGACTTATCTACGAACTCACCTGCCGGAGAAACCGTCGGGGCGTGCAGATAACTATGGGGTGACAAAGCGGGAATTGCAGATCATCTCAGGCGTGGTCTCAGGACGGGCGAACAAAGAGATTGCAGAGCGCTTCGGGATTGCCGAAGACACCGTGAAGCACCACTTGAGCAATATCTTCGACAAAATCGGCGTCTCGACTCGAGTGGAGCTGGTTGTGTTTGCGATCAAACATAACTTGCCGATCGACGAGTTGGACTGAGTCACTGTGAACATCAGCGACGGTTTTTCGCGCACCGATTTGTAAAGCAAGGTTTGACGCGCTGGCCTGAAACGAGTTAACATCCGGTCGCTTTCTGGGGAACCTGTGGGGATGTCTCAAACCGAGAGGTGTTTGGGGATAGTTCTGTTCCAGCTTGGAGGACCCGACACGCTGGAAGCCATCCAACCTTTTCTTTATAACCTGTTTTGCGACCCGGATATCATTGACTTCCCTTTCGCCCGCATCGGGCGCCGCCCTCTCGCCAAGCTGATCTCCACCACCCGCGCCAAAAAAGTCGAACATCATTATTCAGTTATCGGAGGCGGGTCGCCGATTCGACGCTTTACGGAAGGCCAAGCTCGCGCCCTTGAATGCGCTCTTGAAACACAGGGCGTCAACGGTCGTTGTTTCGTCGCGATGCGCTATTGGCATCCCTTCACCGCTGAAGCCGTAGGAGAGCTACAGCGAGCTGGTTGCGACGAAGTCGTCCTGTTGCCCCTTTATCCTCACTATTCGAGCACGACGGTTGGCAGCAGCTTGAATGAGTGGAATCGGCATTTCCGCGGGGGAATGCCCGTTCATCTGGTGCAGAGCTTTTATCGGGATGAGCGGTATCTGGATGCTTGTGTCGAGAAAATTGACGAGGCTATGGGACGCTTCCCTTGCGCGAGCCGGCCGGAAATTGTGTTCAGCGCGCATAGCCTGCCGCAGTCGATCATCGATAAGGGCGATCCTTACCAGAGAGAGATCGAAGAGACTGTGCGGCTTCTAATGGATCGCGGAGGCTGGCCAAACCATCACCGCCTCTGCTACCAGAGTAAGGTTGGGGCAAGCAAGTGGCTCCAGCCGTCGTTGCACCGCACGCTGCGCGACTTGGCTGCTGAGAAGGTTCGCGACGTTTGCATCGTCCCGGTGTCGTTTGTTTCCGATCACGTCGAAACGCTTGGGGAAATCGATCACGAAGCGCGCCAAGAGGCCGCCGAACTTGGCTTAGGACAGTTCGAGATGACGGCCGGACTGAACGATTCGCCCAAATTCATCGAGGCTTTAGCGCATCTTGTCATGAAGGCAACGGTGCGCGAGAGTTTCGCTTTACCGACCCGGGAAAATGTTGCCGCGCCCTTGATGGCGGCTGATTAGTACGAGGGGACCGAGTTAGTCGAAACAGGAGGAACTCATGGCGGGTCCGGAGAACGATCCGGTCAAGCAGAATCCGCAAGCTGGCAAGGAAGCCGCTCCCAGCGCGCCGGCGACCAAGTACGTGGGTACGCCCGCGGTGGGCACATCGAAAGCTGCTGCCGCCGGCGGGATTGCCGCAGTCGGCCCCCACAACTCCGAGGTGGACCAGCGCCGCCGCCGTCTCGCATGGATCGGCATCACGGCGTTTTTGGGCGCGTGGTTCCTCGCCTTCTTCCGCTTTTTCCTCCCTCGAACGCTGTTCGAACCGCGCACGTCGTTCAAGATCGGGTATCCGTCGGACTACGCGTTGGGCGTCGACACCAAGTGGCAGCAGAAATACCGCATCTGGGTGGATCGCACGCCGGACCGGCTGTTCGTGATCTACGCGCGCTGCACGCACCTGGGATGCACGCCGGACTGGAAGCCGAGCGAAAACAAATTCAAGTGCCCGTGTCACGGCAGCGGTTACGACAGCGAGGGCATCAACTTCGAAGGACCGGCGCCGCGACCGATGGATCGCGCCAAAGTCGATCTGGCTCCCGATGGCCAGATCATTGTGGACGTTTCGAAGCTCTATTCATGGCCCAAGGGACAGCCCAGTCAGTTCAGTGATCCAGGGTCTTTCTTGTCGACCTAGTTAAAGCAGCGCCGGTAGGCGAGCGCGTTTCGGCTGTCGCAGGCAATAAAACAGGATTTGCAGCAAGTCAGAGGATCAAATGGCTGAAGAGCAGAACGGAAAAAATGGTGGCAAGGTCGGGCTCGTAGATAAGGTCAAAGACCAGCTCTCGAGCGACGTACAGTCGCTCAAGACCGAGATGCCTGCGAAGGTCAAAGAGCAGATCGAGGGTCTGAAGGATCCGACCAAGACCCAGGTCTACACGTCAATCTTCCGCCACAAGCACGACGAGACGCCGCGCAATCGCGCGCTGGGCGTGCTGTCGAACGTGTTCCTGCACCTGCATCCGGCGAAGATTAATCGCGACGCAGTCCGTTACAGCTACACCTGGGGCATGGGTGGAATCACGTTCTACCTCTTTATTGTGCTGACCTTCACGGGCGTGCTGCTGATGTTCTATTACCACCCGACCAAGGTGCAGGCGTTCCGCGACGTTCTGTACCTGGAGCACGACGTTCCCTTCGGCAAGCTTTTGCGCAACATGCATCGCTGGGCCGCGCACTTGATGGTGATTGGTGTCTGGCTGCACATGTTCCGCGTCTTCCTGACGGGTTCTTACAAGAAGCCGCGCGAGTTCAACTGGAACATCGGCGTGCTGCTGCTGGTATTTACATTGCTGCTTTCGTTCACGGGTTACCTCCTTCCCGACGATCAGCTTGGATTCTGGGCAGTTACAGTCGGTACGAACATGGCGCGCGCTACGCCGCTGCTGGGTCATGAAGGCCCATTCGGTCCGCAGTTGCATATGACGCCGTATAACGATGTGCGATTTGGGTTGCTGGGCGGATCGATCGTGGATGCGAATGCGCTGCTGCGTTCCTACATATGGCATTGCATTGGAATTCCGATCGTCGCCTCAGTGTTGATGATTGTGCACTTCTGGCGTGTGCGAAAAGACGGGGGAATTTCGGGTCCGGCACCAGTGATGCTGGAAGCCGAGGCGGATAAGCCACGTCGAGGTCCGACCGCGGCGGGTGCTTGACGGTTGTTGGCTGAAGTTTAGTTGTGAGAGGGCGGGAAGTCCTCTCGACTGCCGGCGGAACTCCGGCTCTACGTTGAAGATCAGTTGTACGAGGGCGAGGACGCCCACTGGACAGCCGGCCAGACGCCGGCGCTACGAGGAGCATGCATGGATTGGCGTCAACTCTGGGAAATCTCGTCTGCCCCTGATAACGTCCCCATCGTCGGCCTGATTCCGCTCCTGGCCTTCTACATTTACCTCGCCTGGAAGCAGGCGCATGCCAACGACCAGCTCATCACCCAGCTGGAAGCTGATCCTGCGATGGCCAAGACGCACCATCGCAAGACTTGGCCGTTCAAGCCGGGATGGCAGAAGGAAGTGCACGTCTGGCCGTTTCTGCTGCGCATTGAGTTTCTCGCCGCCATCATCGTCACGATCATCCTGATGATCTGGTCGATCACGCTGAATGCTCCTCTGGAAGAACCGGCGAATCCGAACCTCACCATGAATCCGGCGAAAGCGCCCTGGTACTTCCTTGGCCTGCAGGAAATGCTGGTGTATTTCGATCCGTGGATCGCGGGTGTGGTGATGCCGACGCTGATCATCGTCGGGTTGATGGTGATTCCATATATAGATACCAACCCGATGGGCAGCGGCTATTACACGTGGAAGCAGCGCCGCTTTTCAATTTCGACGTTTCTGTTCGGCTTCGTCATTCTGTGGATCGCGATGATCATCATCGGCACATTCATTCGCGGCCCAGGATGGCAATGGTTCTGGCCGGGGCAGACGTGGGATCACAATCGATTGATTTACGAGGTGAACCGCGACTTGCCGGACCTCTTCGGCATCGCCTCAAACTGGGGCAAGGCCATATTCGGCGCCATCGTTGTGGGCGGATATTTCGCCCTCGGCGGGTTCGCGGTGTTCTCGCTGTTCCGGCGATACATGCCGAAAGACTTCGCGCGCATGAGCATCCTGCAATTTTCGATCACGCAGGCGTTTCTGCTGATCATGCTCGCTTTGCCACTCAAGATGATGCTGCGACTGTTGTGGCACATCAAGTACGTGTGGATAACGCCGTGGTTTAACGTGTAGCTGATGGCTGATCGCTGATAGCCACTAGCGAAACGGTCGCGTTACGGGTTTTGCCGACGACCATCAGCCACAAGCCATCAGCGAACTTCGGAGGAAGCGGTGCCCGACAAACCAGTCCCCGATAATGATCCGATCGTAACCAAGTCTTACGCGGCGCATTACATGATCGCCGTGACTCTGCTTACGGCTTCTTTACTCTGGGCGCTGTGGGACGAGGCATTCGGCATGCGCCCGTGGAAGGCGTATCAGCACGAGTGGAAACAGCGTTACACGGCGTTTCTGAAGTCGGCGAGCTCGAAATCCGACGTCTCGCAAAAAGAAGTCGAAGGCAGTTCCGATTACCAGAAGCTCAAGCAAGACCTCGATCAGGCTACCCAGCAAGCTACCCCGCACGTTCGCGATCTGCAGAAGCAGATTGGTGATCTGAGCGCAAAAATCCTGGCGGTGCAGAGCGTGTTTACCGACCGCCGCGCGTACGTAAATGCACTCACCTACCAGATCGAAACCAATCCTTCGTCCAAGCAAAGCATCCAGAAGGATCTGGACAAGTACAAAGCCCAGACGGCCACCGTCGAATATCCCGACGGCAGCAAGCAGCCATACAACTTCGAACAACTCGAGGAAACATACAACAGTCTCAAAGACCAGCGAGCCAAGCTGAATGCTGAACTGGGAGACACGCTGAAGCCGGTGACGCAAGCGAAGGCCGCGCTGGATGAATATGTCAACGACCACATGGTCGATCTCACGCCGGCGCAGATTGTAGGCTTGGAGAAGAAGACTGAGGACCTGGATCCGTCGATTCAGCAGATTAACGTCGCCGAAGCCAACATTGTGGACCGGTGCGAATCCTGCCACATGGGTGCCCGCGAACCCGTGAAACTGACGGCCGCTTCGATGAGCGAGAAGGGCGCCAAGGCTCCGGACGATTTCGCTAAGGCATTTGTCAGCCATCCGAATCCGGCTTTGTTGCAGGTTCATGATCCCGACAAGTTCGGCTGCTCACCTTGCCACCAGGGCAATGGGCGCGCCACTACGAGCATTGAAAAGGCACATGGCAACTACGAACATTGGCTGTGGCCGCTCTACACCAAGCAAAATCTTGAAGCGGGCTGCCAGACTTGCCACGCTGCCGACATGATGCTGGTTTCAGGCGATGTCGGTTGGACGATCAGCAAAGGCAAGGATCTGTTCCGCCAGCGCGGTTGTATGGGCTGTCACCGGTACGAAGGCTACGACAAGGAACCGGAAGAACTGCAATCGCTCAACCAGCAGATCAAGCAGCTTGAAGGAGAGAGACGCGACAACACCAAGCAGTCGGCATACCTGATGAAGCGGGCCGACGCGGCGGAGAGCAACGACGAAGCCAACAAGCTCAACGACGAAGCGGTTGGATTGCGCGTGGCGAACAGCAAAATTGACGGCCGCCTGCAGCAGATCGATTTCCGCGCGCACAGCCTGATGCAGGACGCGAAGAAGGTCGGTCCGAATCTGAAAGACGCCCGCCTCAAGCTCAACAAGAACTGGATTCCCGTCTGGTTGAAGAAGCCCAGCGAATTCCGTCCGGGCACCAAGATGCCGAACTTCCGGCTCACTGATGCTCAAATCCAGGCGATCTCCGCTTACATCTGGCAGTCGGGCTTTACCGATTCCCTGCCCCATCAAAAACCTGGGAATGCCGATCACGGCAAAGAACTTTTTGAAACACGCGGCTGCCTGGCTTGCCACTCCATTGGCGAGGGCGACGATCTACAGGGGGGCACCTTCTCTGCGAATCTCACCCGCGTGGGCGAGAAGGCCAACTACGATTACCTGGTCCGCTGGATTCATAATGCGCGCGAACGTACGCGTCCTTACTGCCCGTATGAGAAGAAAGACATCGGGCCGGAAGACTACGCCAAGAAGAATCTTCCGTACGTGTTTGATCTGGCACACAGCAAGTGCCCCAACGACGGGCATGAACTGCAAGTCCAGAACATGACGGTGATGCCAAGCCTGCGACTCAGCGTCGAAGACGCGCAGGACATCGCCACTTACCTGCTAACCCAGAAGAAGCAGGAACCGTCCACCTACGCAGATGCTTCCTTCATGGACGATCCGAAGTTGAAGGATGAAGGCCAGAAGTGGATTCGTCACTACGGATGCGCCGGTTGCCACGAAATCTCCGGCATGGAAGACGAAGGCCGCATCGGTACCGAGCTAACGTTTGAAGGCAGCAAGCCGATCGAGCGCCTCGACTTCGCCCTGTTTACAGAAGGGGCGGAACGCGGCAAAGAGCCAATCACGAATCCAGAAGACCTCGCTCGCTTGCCGGAAGGCCCGGCAAAGGCCCCGTGGTACGACCACAAAGGATTCTTCGAGCACAAACTCGCCGAGCCTGAAATCTACGACAAGGGCATGGTCAAGTCCGAGACTGAAGCGCTCCGCATGCCCAACCTGCATCTGGCCAAAGACCAAGTGCAAGCGCTCACGACTTTCCTGCTGGGCAGCCAGGAGAGCGGGCTCCCTGCCAATTATCAGTACCGCCCGCAAGATACACGGCGCGATATCCAGGAAGGATGGTGGATTGTTACCAAGTACAACTGCGTGGGCTGCCATCAGTTCTTCCCCGGCCAGGATTCCAGCCTGATGAAGATGAAGAAGTATCAGGATGCCGACTGGAAAGAACAGCTTCCGCCCAAGCTCTACACCGAGGGCGCGCGCGTTAATCCGGAATGGCTGCGCCGCTTCCTGGCAAATCCATCTTTAAGCGATACGGATACCAACCGAAACGGCGTCCGCGCCTATCTTAAAGTGCGCATGCCGACCTTCTCGCTTTCGGACGACGAACAGCGCAAGCTGGTGCGCTTCTTCCAGGCGTTGTCGCAGCAGCCGTTGCCGTACATTCCGCAGAGCGTGCCGACTCTCACCTCGAAAGAGACGGAGATGGCTCGCAGCTTGTTCTCGAGCACGGCGGCTCCTTGCCTGAAGTGCCACGCCACCGGCGACGCGCAGCACGACGCGCACGCTACCGCACCAAACTTTCTGCTTGCGAAGGAGCGCCTGAAGCCCGACTGGGTAGAACGCTGGATCACCGATCCGCAAGCGATCAGCCCGGGAACTTCCATGCCTTCGGGGCTGTTCAATCACGTGAATGGACAGTGGGTGTTTGCCGGACCAACGCCACCGTCGTTCCAGGGATACACGCAAGATCACACGAAGCTGCTGGTGGACTACATCTTCCAGCTTACGCCGGAAGAACAGCGCCGGGTCGCTTCGTCGATGGGGCGCTCCACGGCTTCCAACTCCGCACCGGCGAGTAAGAAACCCTCGGTCGGCGCAACGCGCCACGCGTTGCCACACTCGGGCGCATCCGCTGGAGGTTCGCGTTAAATTTTCGCGCTAAAATAGAGAGTTTTCGCACGACGATCTAAAACTACAAGAAAGGTACACATCATGAAGAAATCCCGGTTAGCAATCCTTCCCCTGCTAGCCCTTGTCGGCCTCTTGTTGCTGGCAGGCTGTAACAAGAAAGAGAACACGGAGCAATCCAGCTCAGCCCCCGCTTCCGCACCTGCGGCCCCGACGGCAACGCCGATCGATCCGGCCACCGTGGGGTCCATCAGCGGCGCAGTGAAGCTTGACGGCGCAGCCCCGAAGCCATCAAAGATCGACATGTCACAGGATCCAGCCTGCAAAGGCGCGAACGAAGCCGAAACCATCGTTTCCGATAAGGGCAATCTGGCCAACGTCTTCGTTTACGTGAAAGACGGACTCGGCTCGCGCACCTTCGATGTTCCGAAAGATCCGGTTGTGCTGGATCAGAGCGGCTGCCGTTACCATCCTCACGTGCTGGGCGTGATGGCCGGCCAGACCGTGCAGATCAAGAACGACGATCCGACCACGCACAATATCCACCCCACACCGAAAGACAACCGCGAGTGGAACGAGTCGCAGCCTCCGCAGGCCGCGCCTATCGAGAAGAACTTCGCCCGCGAAGAAATCATGCTGCCCGTGAAGTGCAACCAACACCCGTGGATGAAGATGTACGTCAATGTCGTGAAGAGCCCGTTCTATGCCGTCACCGACAAGGACGGGAAGTACGAGATCAAGGGCTTGCCGCCGGGCGATTACACCATCGCTTTCGTACACGAGAAGCTCGGCGAACAGACCCAGAAGGTTACAGTCGCTCCGAAGGAATCCAAGACCGCGGATCAATCGTTCAAAGCCGGCGGTATGTAGCCGTTTCGTCTGCTAGAATGCTCCGTTCCTGAGAGGCCGCCGGTCATCCCATCCGGCGGCTCTCGGAATCGAGTACGTGGGGTGCTCGCGCCGAGCCCCACCAGGTTCACCGGACCAAGGAGTTGTGCTCTGAAGGCGATCGCCACTCAGTACCACCGCGCCCATCACGCGTTTGCTGTCTTCACCGCGTGCTTCACTTTTCTCGTCATCATGGCGGGCGCATCGGTTACCAGCAACGACGCAGGATTGTCCGTTCCAGATTGGCCGACGTCGTTCGGATATCTGGTAAAGGTTCCACATTTTGTTGGAGGCGTTCGCTTCGAGTGGAGCCACCGCATGGTTGCGGGTTCGCTCGTCATCTTGACGCTGGCGATTGCAGCATGGACTTTGCTGGTCGAGAAGCGTTCCTGGTTGCGCAAGCTGGCGCTTGCCGCTGTGGGCACCGTGATCGCGCAGGCCGTACTGGGCGGGATGACCGTTCTTATGCTGCAGCCCCCCGCGATCTCGACCGCGCACGCACTGGTCGCGCAGACATTCTTCTGCATCGCCGTGTTGATTGCCCTTTTCACCGGGCGCAGATGGGTTGAGGAAGTTCCGCAGGTTGAATTCGATACTCGCCGCCCGAGCCTGTTTACCCTCACAGTGCTGTCGATTGTCGTGCTTTACGTGCAGTTAATTCTGGGCGGCATGTTTCGCCATCACGGCATGAGTTGGTGGCCGCATGTGGCGCATGCGGTGGTGGTCGCGTTCGTGCTTACCTGGACCTCAGTGCGCGCATTGTCGGTGTACTCGAATATCGAAGCCATCCGTAGGCCGGCGATCATGATGTTGTCACTCCTGATCGCACAACTCTGCCTCGGCTTCTCTGCGTTTCTGACTCGCGTGGCTTGGGGACGAGACGCGGTGCAGCCTGAGTTGCCGATGGTGATCTCGACGGTCGCGCACGTGGCTGTGGGAGCTCTGCTGCTGGCCACTACTGTGGTGCTGGCAATCCAAGTCTGGCGGCATGTACCTGTCGCCTTCGCCGAGACAGTTCCGGGCGCTGAACGGACGCCCCAAGCCGCATGAGCGCTGCGAGCCAATCCTGGAATCTTCCTTCCCGCGCCGTTGCGATGATGGCGCGCGACTATGCGGAACTGACCAAAATGCGGGTCACGATGCTGGTCGTGCTGACCGCGTGGTGCGGTTATTACTTCGGCTGCCTGAAGGCGGGCATCCCTTCCCTTTCGTGGGGGCTGTTTCACGCGCTGCTAGGCATAGGGTTTATCTCGGGCGGTACCGCAGCTTTGAATGAAGTCATGGAGCACGACATAGACGGCCGCATGCGTCGGACGGCGCAACGACCGCTGCCCACGGGGCGCATGAGCATTCTGCACGCCACTCTCGTCGGCATGGCAATGACGGTCGGTGGCGCCCTTTACCTTGATGTCACTTTGAACACGCTGACCGGGACGCTCGCTCTGGTAACGGCGTTCGTGTACCTGGCCGCCTACACGCCCTTGAAGAAGGTGCATCCGGTCTGCACGTTCGTGGGCGCGTTTCCGGGGGCAATGCCGGGAGTGTTGGGTTGGACCGCCGTTCGCGGTCGGCTGGAGTGGGAAGCAGTCGCTTTGTTCGCGATCGTGTTCTTCTGGCAGTTCCCGCACTTCTTCTCGATCGCGTGGCTCTACCGCGATGACTACGCTGCGGGGCAGATCCGGATGCTGCCGGTCGTGGAGCCGGATGGGAAGTCCACCGCTCGACGGATCCTGATCTACTCCTTGCTCCTGATCCCCGTGAGCCTAACTCCTACCTTCCTGGGAATGTCGGGCCGCGCGTACCTGATTGGTGCCCTGCTTCTCGGTGCGGTCCTCCTTTACGTGGGTGGGCGCCTGATTACGCTCCGCGCACCGCTTAGCGCACCGCGCTCGAAACAGCGCGCTCGGCAGTTACTGCAGGCCACCGTCTTATACCTGCCTCTCTTGTTCGTTCTCATGATGCTGAGCCGGATCTCGTCGTAGAATAGATTGTGGCTTCCAAGACCCCTGTATACGCGGAAGTAGGCGCTGAAGCGGAAACCATCGCCACTGCCGTCATTTCGGTGCAGAACATCGTGCACCGCTACGAGAGCCGGACGGCTCTCGACGACGTTTCTTTTGATGTCCGCCCCGCTGAACTCTTCGGGCTGCTTGGGCCCAATGGCAGCGGCAAGACCACCCTCTTTCGAATTCTCTCGACTTTGATGCTGCCTACGGCTGGTCGCGCCGTGATCATGGGCTTCGATGCCGCCAAGGATCCCGCCTCCGTTCGGCGACAGATTGGCGTCGTCTTCCAGGCCCAAAGCGTCGATGAAAAACTGACCGCCTACGAGAACCTTTGGCATCAGGGACATTTGTACGGGCTGCATGGAGCCGCGCTCACGACGCGCATCCGAGAGATTCTTGGGCGTGTGGGACTGGCCGACCGCGAGAAAGAACTGGTGGAGACATTCTCCGGGGGCATGGCGCGGAGAGTGGAACTCGGCAAGGGCCTGTTGCATCATCCTTCGGTTCTGCTGCTCGACGAACCGACCACCGGGCTCGATCCGGGCGCGCGCCGCGATTTGTGGCAGTACTTGCAGATCCTCCGCGATGAGGAGCGCGTCTCGGTTATCGTAACGACTCACCTGATGGAGGAAGCAGAGCGCTGCGACCGGCTCGCAATTTTGAACGAAGGCAAACTGGTGGCGCTGGGCACGCCGACGGAACTAAAGCATGAAATCGGCGGCGACGTCGTCCTGCTGGATGTGACTGGGGACGCCGAGGCGCTGTCGCAACGCATCAGCACCCGATTCAGCGTGGATGCGACGATGCTAGGGAACCAGTCGCGCGCTCACCAGGTGCGGATTGAAATGGAAAACGGTCACCGGTTTATCACCGGTTTGGTCGAAGCGTTCCCCGGGGAGATTCAGTCCGTGAGCGTCAGCAAGCCGACGCTGGAAGATGTGTTCATCCATCGCACCGGCCACCGCTTCTGGACCGAGACGGACGAGGCCCCCAAAGAGTAATTATGGAGCGACGGGCGTCCTCGCCCGTCGAACCACAAACTTTGAAGAACAAGAGAAGTACGAGAGCGGCTTGAGCCACCGGAATTTTCGCGATAGGGAGGAAGCTTGCAACCCATGATGCTGGCGGTATCCGCGGTACTTGGCATTCTCCCCTTGTTGGGAATTGTCTGGACAATCAAGAACGGCACCATCATGACGGTGGACGGCCTGTTCATGAGTCTGATCCTGCTGAGCCTGTCGGGCCTATTTTTTCTGAACGCCTTCTGGGAATGCCGCGACTGCGGCCTGATCCCGGGCAAACAGAAGAGTTCGCCTCCGGCGAAGAAATGAGCTGACTTTTGGCTACGCAAACTGCAACTCTTCCAGCACGCAGCGTCCCGGCATCAGCGGGCATGATGCTTCCCGCGTTCACGCTCTGGTGGCGCGAACTGGTGCGCTTTTATCGCCAACGCAGCCGCGTGGTTGGCGTCATCGCGTCGCCGCTGGTCTTCTGGGTTGTGCTGGGCTCGGGATTTGGAACGTCTTTCCGTTCTGGCAGCACCTCGGGGCAGAACTATCTGGACTACGCATATCCCGGCACGCTGATTATGATCGTGCTCTTCACCGCCATCTTCACCATGATGTCGGTGATTGAAGATCGCAAAGAAGGATTTCTGCTGTCGGTGCTGGTTGCACCGGTCCCGCGCTCGGCGATTGTGCTAGGCAAGGTGCTGGGAGGAACAACGCTAGCTGCCCTGCAAGGCTTGATCTTTCTTCTGCTCGCACCGCTGGCAGGTGTGCACGTCGGTCTGGCAGCGCTGCCGTTGATCGTGCTGACCGTATTCCTGGTTTCCTTCGCGCTGACTGCGCTGGGATTTGCGATTGCCTGGCCAATGGACTCGACTTCCGCCTTCCATGCCATCATCAATTTGTTCCTGATCCCGCTATGGCTGCTTTCCGGAGCATTGTTCCCGCTTTCGGGAGCCTCAGGCTGGCTGAAAATCGTAATGCGAATCAATCCGCTGACGTACGGTGTGGAAGCGCTGCGCGCGCTGCTTTATCCTGATGTTCCGACGGAAACATCGTTGGCAGCTTCGATGGCGACGCTGGTGTTGTTTTCGCTCTTCATGTTTGGGCTGGCGTTTGTGGTGGCTAATCGCAGGAGCACGAAGCCGGCAGCCTAGTTGATGCAATCAACCGTTCCCGCTCAATACGCCATCTTCCCCGTCATCAACGCCAGCCTGAACGGCGCCTGCACCATCCTGCTGCTGGTGGGTCGATGGTTCATCAGCCAACGGCGGATCGCGGCGCACCGCTTGACCATGATCACGGCCGTCATCACGTCGACGCTGTTTCTGATTTCTTACCTCTATTACCACTTCCACGTGCATTCCGTGCCGTTTCAAGGGAAGGGCTGGTCACGCCCTGTCTACTACGCGATCCTTGGATCTCACGTGATCCTGGCAATGGCAATCGTGCCTCTGGTGATCATCACGTTGACCCGGGCCCTGCGCGAGCGCTTCGACCGCCATCGCGCCATCGCTCGCTGGACATTTCCGCTTTGGCTGTACGTGTCGGTAACCGGCGTACTTGTTTATTTCATGCTCTATCACTGGTTCGCTGCGTGATGCCGACTGAGGTGCAATGCGGCTCATCGCCGGTGTGTCTTCTTTGCGTCCTTCGCGGCATTTCTTTGCGCGCTTTGCGGTTAAAGGATCTTAACCGCAAAGTCCGCTAAGGTAGCGCGAAGGTCGCTAAGAAAACCGATCGGATTATTAAAGGAAACGTTGGCGGCGTCTTTCGAAAAGCTGTTGCCTCCTCTCGCCAGCTAAAATACTTGCAATGGCCACCGTTCGACTCAGAATCGATGTCTCCGGAACCGTTGGGCATCAAGCCTGGACGAACCTCCAACAGTTTGATCCGATCCAGAAAGCCGCCTTTGGGCCCGAGTTTGGCTCGAGCGGCGCCTGTACACATCCGCCGAGCACACCACATCCGAAAGGCGAATGGATTGGAGCCGAGATCACTCTGCAGACGCCTTTGCTCGCCCAGTACGCCGTCTCGCACTATCTGGAACAGGATCGCGTGCTCGACGCCGACGTGGTCGACTAGGTATAGTTCTGCCGTGATATCACGATGACAGCTCCAGCAAGCCATTTCAGGTAATTAAGAGGCAGGCAAGCGCTACTCAACTATGACTTCCGCACCGGTTCAGACGGACCCCACGCAAACACCAGCCAAACGGCGCATGTCGACGCGCCACCGCATTCTCTTCTTCGTGACTGCGTGGTTCATCGCGTTCATGCCCGTAATGTTCTGGTGGAATACGTGGTTCGGCCGCACCCTATCGGACAAGCAGGTTGCCGAGTACTTGCGAGACGACAAGCATCCGCGCCACATACAGCACGCGCTGGTGCAAATGGGCGAGCGGATGTCGCGGCACGATGCATCCGTGACGCAGTGTTACACGGAGTTGGTGCGGCTAGCGGCTCACCCTGTGGACGAGGTTCGGAATACCGACGCGTGGGTGCTCGGGCAGGACATATCAGGGCAAGGCTTTCACGAAGCCTTGCTCAGGATGCTGAAGGATCCCTCGCCGCTGGTGCGGGGCAATGCAGCCCTTTCGCTGGTTCGCTACGGCGATGGCGCGGGGCGTCAACAGATCGTCGCACTCCTGCAGTCTGTGACAATCACCGCCCCTATTGGCGGTCGCGTCGTCGATGCTGACAAAGCGGGAACAGTGATCCACCAGGGCGGCCTGATTGCAAAGCTTGAGGGTGATCAGGGAACGGTCGATGTGCGGTCGCCGATTGGCGGACGCATTCGCACTCTATTTGCGCTGACAGGTGGCTCAGTGAAAGCGGGAGCCGAACTCGCAACTGTGGACCCGGCCGTCGACCAGGTATGGGAGGGGTTGCGGGCGTTGTACCTGGTGGGGCAAGCCGACGACCTGTCGGCGGTCACTCCATTTGAACGCGAACTGCCGGAGATTCCCGATCACATTCGCCAGCAGGCGGCGTTGACAGACAAAGCCATCCGCGATCGAGCGAGCAGTGTGGCGAGATAGGAAAATCGCGCGCCATGCTTCTTAGCGGCCTTCGCGTTCCCTTTGCGCTCTTTGCGGTAAAGCTTGTTGGGTTCTGCCACCCCCACGAAATCTAAAGCCTTAACCGCAAAGATCGCAAAGGAAGCGCGAAGTTCGCAAAGGCCAGCATCGAACCTCCACCTGCAAAACAAAACGCGCGCCGAAGCGCGCGTTAAGGCTGAAGACTGGCGACTGATGACCAGCGACTAGATACTCATCACTCCGACTTCTTTCTCCACTTCGGTCGTGTCAACCATCACAATCGCATCCCACGGGCAGCCATCCAGGAAGCACCCATCCGGCCCCTTGCTGATGCACTTCTTGCAGCCAATGCACAAAATCGGATCCACCTGAATGCGCCCAAACGGCGGATGGTCTTCATCGGGGACCCAGAACATGCAGTCCGCGACCGGGCAATACTCGACGCACGCCGGCGAGCCTGCACAACCCGTGCAGCACTCGGTGATCACGGCTAATTCCTTCGGCTTCTTCTTGCGTGGAGTCGTGAGCCCGGTGGATTTGGGCTCGAATTTCAACTCATCTGGAACCATCCCAGCAGCTTTGTTTCCCGTGGTTTCGGCAGGCATAGGCTTGGGGGATTATACCGCGAAATAAGTGGATTTCCGCATGCCTTCCAACGGAAGCCCCTGGGGCTCACCGCCCGCATCCGTCACATCGAACCTGTCCAGATACCACAATTTCCACCTGTCCCTTTCTGCTATAGTGACCCTCCGAAGGAGTACGCATTCATGCCTAAGAGCGTTAACAAAGTCATTCTTATCGGCAATCTTGGCAAGGATCCCGAAGTGAAATACACGCCGCAAGGCACGGCTGTTGCAAAGATCACCGTAGCCACCAACGAACGGTTCAAAGACAAAAGCGGCGCATGGCAAGACCGTACCGAATGGCACAACGTGGTGCTCTGGCAGCGTCTTGCAGAGATTGCGGGTGAGTATCTCAAGAAGGGCGGCAAAGTATACATCGAAGGTCGCCTGCAGACTCGCTCTTGGGACGACAAGCAGACCAACCAGAAGAAGTACATGACAGAAATCGTAGCCAACGATCTGGTTTTGCTCAGCGGCCGCGGCGACGCTGGCGGCGGAGGCGAGGGCTACAGTGGCGGTTCGCGTGGCGTAGCCAATCACTTCGACCAGAGTACACCGGAGCCTGAGCCAGCCGGGGCCTCACCGATTACGGACGAAGATATCCCATTTTAACAGCGGCATTGACGGGTGATCGCCGATCGGCGCGAGATCGGACGGACAGGAGCAGCGGACATGTCGACCTTAGCCAGCAAGACTTGCGTTCCCTGCAAGGGCGACGTAGTTGCGATGAAAGGCGGCCAGCTTCACGATCTCTCGCACCAGCTTCCCAACTGGCAGGTCGTGGACGAACATCACATCACTCGCGCTTTCAAATTCCCCGACTTCCAGAAAGCGCTCGACTTCGTGAATCGGGTAGGCGCCATCGCCGAGGAGCAAGGACACCACCCTGACATCCTGCTCACCTGGGGGAAAGCCGAAATCACCCTCTGGACTCACAAGGTGAATGGGCTCACCGAGAGCGATTTCATCCTGGCTGCGAAGATCGATCAGCTTTAGGCTAGCCATGAATGTCAAACTGAAAAACGGGAAGCCTGCCTCAGAAGAGAGCATTCTGACACTCGAAAGCGCTTTGGGGTTTCGCCTTTCAGGTTCCTTTGTGAACTTCATTCGTGAGCACAACGGTGCGGAGCCTGAGGACAACATTCTTAGAATCTGCGATGACAACGACGGTGGCGTGAACCAGTTTATTGCAGTACAAGAGATTTTAATCGAGCGCGCCCAAATTGAAAATCTTCCGGTTAACGCATACCCTGTTGCGTGGGCTGAAGGCGGCAACCATGTCTTCATCGACGAGGATCAGGACGGTGCTGTATTTTTGGGACCATGAAGTGTCTACTCCCCCCGTAAAGCTGACTTCAAACTTCGGTGAGTTCTTAACGCTATTGCAACCGTTCGACATAAAAAGTGTTCGACGGAAGCCTGGTCAAGTAAAGAGAGTGTGGGTCAACCCAGAGTTCTTGAAGCGGCAAAAGCAGAAGGGCTAGAACTCGGTCGGTTTCCGTGAGGGGTTTTGCGCCTCTACGGCACGGCTAAGGTCGCGAGACCGAGGCCATTCCCAGCCTTTAACTTTTCCCTTGCAAGGGTCTCATTACTCCCGCCCGAAAGGTTCTCATATCCTCGTACGCGCTGCGCACCGCGCTGCGTCCCGACGCAGCCGGGTGGAGGTGAAATGTTCAGGCAAGTGGACGTGTGGTTGGCTTTGGGCGTTTTGCTTTCTACGGCAGCAACCGATGCCGTTTACGTGATGTTCAACGCGGCCGTCTCGGCTCGGCGCCGCGTCCCTGCCGCAACCTGGAGCAGCGTCTGGTATCTGCTGTCGGCGTTCGCTGTCATCAGTTATACGAAGAACTGGATGTACGTCGTCTTCGCGGCGGTGGGATCGTGGATCGGCGCTTACCTGTCTATGACGCTGCTTCGGAATTAAGGCGAACGGGGATTGAATCCGTGAAATCGAGGACTACTCTGATACGGCCGGAGAGCGTGCGGGTTCCGGTCGCCAGATAGCCCACGCCCACAGCGCAGCCGGAATCAGCATGACGAGACCCGTCGCCGTTACCAGAGTCAGAGCCGACATTCCGATGTCGAGGAGCCATCCGCAGGTCCAAGCACCCAAAGCAATCGTCAGCATGCAAAGTCCAAGGTCGGCGGAGAAGACGCGGCCGCGAAAACGATCGTCCGTGTTGAGTTGTAGCAGCGTAGTCGAGAAGACCCAGACGAGCGCACTTCCCGAGTGCGCAACCGCGACCCACATACAGGCGAACCATACGTTCGAAGCCTTGCCAATCAGCGTGTAACCGAGCGCGACCAGCAAGTACCCGTAGAAGATGCTATTGCGCAGGCGGTTCGTCTGATGTCCGGCCCACGGCGCTGCGAACAACGGACCGATCATTGCGCCGACACCGCGCGCACCGAGTAGCAGGCTCATACCGAGCATTGCACCGCGCTGTGGATCAAGATTGTGCCAGCGGACCGGAAAATATTTTTGCCCCATGACCGTGAACAGTACCCAACTGGGCCCAATGATGAGATTGCCGGCTTTCGCGAACACGGTGGCCAGCAGTGTCGGCTGGCTGCGCACATAACGGATTCCTTCCAGGATCGGCGAATAGTCAAACAGCTCGCCCGGCCGTAAAGGACTCGCCGCGTCAGCGTGTGGTTCGGCAAATTTCATTCCCGTGAGCAGCGCCGCGGATACCAGAAATGACAATGCGTTCAAGATGAACACCGCGTCGCGACCCAGCAGAGCGGCGACGATGCCTCCCAGAGTGGCGCCCAGCACCAGATTCATCGACCAAGTGGTCGAGCCGAGCGTGTTCGCGATGATGACGTCCTCGCGCGACGTGATGTTGGGAATCACCGAACTGCGCGCCGGCTCGAAGAAGGCCGCCATCGTCGTTTCGAGCAGCAGCAGCGGATAGACCAGCCAGACCATCGCCTTGGAACGAACCAGGAGCATCGAGAGCACGATTACCGCACGCACCAGGTCTGCCGTAATCATCACTCGTTTGCGGCTGATTCGATCGTTGACCACACCGGCCGTCGGTCCTACGAAAGACTGTGGCAGCACTTGCAACACGAGCGCCAGCGCCACAGAACTGGCGTGCCCGGTGAGCTGTAGCAGTAAGCTGTAAATCGCGAGGGTGTAAAACCAGTCCCCGATCTCGCTGACGATCTGCGCCAGCCAGAGGCGGCGAAAATTGCAGTTCTCCCGCACCAGGCGCACGTATGAAGCCAGTGAGATTGCATTTACCTCGTGTTGAGGCTCGGGTTCCATAATTCTTGGCGGTTCTTCAAGATAACCGATCTCCCAGATGAGCGTGCGGAGGCACCGGATCGCAGACTTGGATTGCCTTCAAATGCGCCACATTGGCGTTAATTAGTGATGCCGGGCAAGGCCGGAATGTCTGATCTCCGGCGAAGGGGGCAAAGGAATTGGACAGTGTGCAATGGATTGCATCCCAGCGTGGGTTGACAAGATTTGTCAGTCGGAAAGAAGCCACGGGCAAAGCTCAGAGATTCAGCCGTTTAGCATTTCCAGCCCGCGGTGATCTGTTGCGGCCTCGGCCCTGAGGTTTGGGCAGAGGCTTGCACTCCTTACAAGCGACCACGGACGAACCGAATGATCTCGAAAGCCCTGAAAGTTCTGATGCTGATTTCTTCGATGGTGTTACTGGCTTCCGCCTTTCTACCCGTGCAAAGGCCGAACGCTCCGCGCTCGCTCATGCTGCTAGGCAGCGGGCTAGTGATGCTGGCTGGGGTGACCCGCCGCTACTACGCGGACGAAAAATAAATTTCTCGCGACTTTACCCTCGTCTCAAAACTCGTTGGCCCGGAGGCAAGTCCTCCGGGCCTTTTTTCTTAGAGTAGCCGCTGTACGTTGACGCCTGCGGTCGCGTGAGCCTAAGATGCAGCCCTGTTTTCCAAGAAAACTTCTATGCAAGCTCTACGTGGCCTGATCGCCTCTGTCTTTCTGACGTCCCTCATTGCAGCCCAGTCGGCTGAGGTTGCACCCAACGAAAATCTCGTAGCCGATGGAATTCCGAAAATCCCGACTGTAATTGCCGAGAGCGTCGAACGCTATAGCAATTTTCGCGCAGCAAATCTCACGAGTTGGCATCCTACGCGCCGCGAGATGCTGATCTCGACTCGCTTTGCAGATGTGCCGCAAATCCATCGGGTCACGACCCCAGGTGGCGATCGCTCGCAACTGACGTTCTACGCCGACGCGGTGACGAGCGCACAGTACGAGCCGACCGAAGGCAAATACTTCGTGTTCAGCAAAGATGTTGGTGGAGGCGAGTTCTACCAGCTCTATCGCTACGATCTGGACTCAGGCGAAGTCACGCTGCTCACAGACGGCAAGTCGCGCAACACGGACCCGGTCTGGTGGGAGCAAGGCCGCAAGCTTGTGTACGGATCGACGCGCCGCACCGGCAAAGACGTGGACCTGTGGATCGTCAATCCTGCAGACCCGAAGACTGATCACCAGGTCGCTCAACTCGAAGGCGGAGGCTGGTCACCATTCGACTTTTCACCCGATGGAAACAAGATTCTGGCGCTCGAAGAAATTTCTGCCAACGAAAGCTACCTTTGGGTGATTGATGCACAGAGTGGCGAGAAAGCACTCATTACACCCAAAGGCGCCGAGAAGATCTCGTACCTTGGCGGGCGCTTCAGCAAAGACGGCAAAGGCGTCTACACCACCACCGATAAAGATTCAGAGTTCCACCGGTTAGCCTACATCGATCTTGGCAACCTTCAGCACACATATCTGACAGCTTCGATCCCGTGGGACATCGAGGAGTTCGATCTCTCCGACGACGGCCAGAAGATCGCGTTCGTGGCGAATGAAGACGGCTTTGCAGTCCTGCACCTTTACGACGTGGCCAGCAAAACGGAGAAGCCAGTTGCGAACCTGCCCAAGGGGTTAGTGGAGCGCGTTCACTGGCGCCGCCACAGCCACGAACTGGGGTTCAATATTGATTCGGCGCGTTCTCCAGCCGATGTCTATTCCTTCGACACGGATGGGGGAAAGCTGGAGCGCTGGACATTCAGTGAAACCGGTGGCCTGAACACTTCACGCTTCTCGGAGCCGGAACTCATCCACTGGAAGAGTTGGGATGGCAAGTCGATCAGCGGGTTCCTGTATCGTCCTGCGGCCAGGTTCACGGGGCCACGTCCGACGATCATCTTGATTCATGGTGGACCTGAAGGTCAGTTCCGCCCCAACTTTCTCGGCACCACGAACTATTATTTGAACGAACTCGGCGTGGCGCTGATCTTCCCCAACGTGCGCGGCTCGACCGGGTACGGAAAGGCGTTTCTTGCAGCCGACAACGGGCTACTGCGCGAAGGCTCTTATAAGGACATCAATTCCCTCTTCGACTGGATCGGGCAGCAACCGGAATTCGATGCAAAGCGAGTGCTCGTCACAGGCGGCAGCTACGGCGGGTTCATGACACTAGCTGTCGCGACGAACTACAACGACCGGATCTGCTGCTCCGTGGACATCGTGGGGCCATCCAACCTGGTGACATTCCTCGAGCACACGTCGGGCTACCGCCAGGATTTGCGCCGAGTGGAATATGGCGACGAAAGAGATCCAAAGACCCGGGCTTACCTTGAAAGTATTGCGCCTGCGAACAAGGCGCAAAACATTACCAAGCCGATGTTCATCATCGCCGGGAAGAACGATCCGCGCGTTCCGGCCAGTGAAAGCGAGCAGATGGCCGACGTCCTGCGTAAGAACAAAACTCCCGTCTGGTTCCTGATGGCAAAGGACGAGGGGCACGGATTCCGCAAGAAAAAGAATCGCGATTTCCAGTTTTACGCGACCGTAATGTTCGTGAAGGAATACTTGCTGAGTAAATGAGCAGTACTGGCTTCCTTCGCGGCCTTTGCGGTTAAAAGCTTTAGGCTGGCATGGCGAACTCCCATCCGCCCTTATAATCTCCGCATGATGGATGAACTGGAATTTCGTAAGCGATCCGACGAGGCGTTTGCTTCGCTAAAGAAATCTTTGTTTGCTGCCGAAGACGATGCGGATATCGAGGTCGAGGACCAGGCGGGCGCGTTGCACATTAGCTTCGAAGACGGCGCTCGGTTCGTGGTTTCCCCCAATGCGCCCGTGCGGCAGATATGGATTTCTGCCTTGACGACGAGTTTCAAGCTTGACTGGTCGGAGGCGGAGCAAGATTTCGTGCTCGCGAAAAGTGGAGAGAGATTGAAGCCGCTGATGGGCCGACTGGTTTCTCAGCAGCTTGGCGAGGCAGTGGAACTCAAGTAAGAAGAGTGGCCGCTTTCGAGGCCACACTCCGCGAACCACAAACCCTCAGCGGTGAACTCCGATCAAGGTGCGCAGGCCCCAGAGCGCCAAGGCGCCCATCGCAAGAACAAACACGACTCCGATCAGTCGATCCGATGCCGTGCTTTTGCTCCAGCCCTGGAGCACTGCTACCAGTCAAACCACGAACAACAGGATTGCGCCCGTTGCCATGCCCTTGAGCCACATGGGTGTCGCCTCTTCGTTCATCGGCGAGTTTGCCACCTGCGGTTTGTTGTCGGTAGTGCAGGAATCACGCAGATGAGTGACTGTGATGCGGGCGAGGAGGACCGAGGAATGCATGGGTCCTTCGCTTCGCTCAGGATGACAGCACTAGGAAATATCCGCAGTCGCGAAGAGGGTCAGCTACATCTCCGCCACATTGCGGCCGGGTTCGAGCTTATGGCGCAAGTGCGCGGCGATTTGTTTCCCGTGAAAACGGCCGTTCTCGATGAAGATTTCGCTGGTGCGGGAGCCGGCCACGATAACCCCGGCTACATAGACGCCGGGAACGTTGCTTTCCAGGCTTTCCGGATCGCACACCGGGCGGTGCTGCAGGTCGGAAAGTTCCAGGCCCAGGCTGCTCAGAAAATCGTAATCGGGATGGTAGCCGGTCAAGGCAAAAACAAAGTCGTTGGGCAGACGGGTCGGGCCCTTCGGCGTGTTGAGCACGGCGAAGTCGGAGCCGATTTCCTGCACCGAGCTTTTGAAGAAAGCATTGATCTCGCCATTCTTGATGCGATTCTCAAGGTCCGGCCTGACCCAATACTTCACGCTGGGAGAGACTTGATCTCCTCGGTATACCAGGGTGACACGCGCACCGTGTCTCCACAGGTCAAGAGCCGCTTCGGCAGCTGAATTCTTTCCCCCGATCACGAGGACGTCGCTGTCGTAATACGGATAGGGCTCTTTGTAGTAGTGGTGAACTTTTTCGAGATCTTCGCCGGGGATACCGAGCTCGTTTGGCAAGTCGTAGTAGCCGGTGGAGACGATGACTTTTTTCGTGCGGTAGTCGTGGATCTTGCCGGAACGGTCGGTGGCAGTGACGCGAAAATCGCCGTCTTTCCCGGTTACGGTCTTCACCCACTGGTACTGGCAAATGTGCAGCTTGAAGTGTTCTGCCACGCGCCGGTAGTACTCGAGCGCCTCCTGCCGCGTCGGTTTCTGTCCCGCGCACGCGAATGGGATGTCCCCGATCTCGAGCAGCTCGGGGGTGGTGAAGAAAGTCATGTTGGTCGGATAGTTGTAGACCGAATTGACCAGACATCCCTTTTCGAGTACGAGCGACTTAAGACCGATTTTCTGCGCTTCAATGGCGCAGGCGAGACCCGTGGGTCCGGCGCCAATCACCAGCACGTCGGTCCAGCTGTCGGGCCGGGAGTGAGCCTGCTTGCGGGGTAAGGTTACGGGGATATAGTCCGTGGTGGCCAAGGTGTACGTCCTTGCGCCCGGCCGCTGCGTGGCCGCGACGCCTCTATACAATTCGCGATTCTAGCACGCGGTCTCAGGGAGCTTTTCGGCGCGTCACAGGAGCATGTGTCGCAGCACACAAATGCGAGGTACATCCGCGCTATACTTTCGAGTTACACCATCCTTGCGTTCTGATCAGGAAAACCGCCATGGCGACCACCACTGAGCCTGTCACCCGCATGCGGATTGAATCCGACAGCATGGGCAAGATCGAAGTCCCGGCCAACGTTTACTGGGGCGCCCAGACCCAGCGCTCGCTTCTGCACTTCAACATTGGCCGCGACACCATGCCGCCCGAGTTGATCCGCGCATTCGGCATGCTGAAGAAGGCATGCGCACTGGTAAATCAGGATCTCGGCAAACTTCCGCCCGAGAAAGCCAAGCTCATTGTGCAGGCGGCCGACGAAGTGATCTCGGGCAAGCTGAACGACCAGTTTCCTTTGCGTATCTGGCAAACGGGCAGCGGCACGCAGACGAACATGAACGTCAACGAAGTCATCTCCAACCGCGCCATCGAGATCGCGGGCGGCGAGATGGGATCGAAGAAGCCGATCCATCCCAACGATGACGTCAACATGTCGCAGTCCTCGAACGACACATTCCCCGCGGCCATGCACATCGCGGCGGCGGATCGAGTGCAGCGGGCGTTGATTCCCGCGGTCAAGACAGTGCATGACGCGATTGCCGCGAAATCCAAAGAGTTCGAGGGAATTGTGAAGATCGGCCGCACGCACCTGCAGGACGCCGTCCCGATGACGGTGGGGCAGGAGTTCAGCGGGTGGGCGAGCCTGCTGGAACGCGACATCAAGCGCCTGGAGCAGGTTCTGCTCGGGTTATTTGATCTGGCAATCGGCGGAACGGCAGTCGGAACGGGATTGAATGCGCACCCCGAGTTTGCGGAACGGGCTGCGAAGAAAATTGCGGAGTTGACCGGACTGCCTTTCAAATCGCATCCAAACAAGTTCGCGGCGCTGTCGGCGCATGATGAAATCGTCTTCGCGCAGGGTGCGCTGGAGACGCTGGCAGCTTCATTGATGAAGATCTCCAACGACATTCGCTGGCTGGCTTCGGGGCCGCGCTCGGGACTAGGCGAACTGATCATTCCGGAGAACGAGCCCGGGTCCTCGATCATGCCGGGCAAAGTGAATCCCACGCAGTGTGAAGCCATGACCATGGTGTGCGTGCAGGTACACGGAGCGACAGCGGCGGTCGGCTTTGGTGGCTCGCAGGGAAATTTCGAGCTGAACGTCTACAAGCCGGTGATCATTTACAACTTCCTGCATTCAGTGACGCTGCTCACAGACGCATGTCATGGGTACGTCGAGTACATGCTCAAAGGCATCGAGGTGAATCACAAGAAAATCCGCGGACACGTAGACAACTCTCTGATGCTGGTCACGGCCTTGACTCCGAAGATCGGATACGACAAGGCCGCGAAGATCGCACATACTGCGCACGTGGATCATTCGAGTCTAAAGGCAGCGGCGTTGAAGTTGGGATATCTGACGGCGGAAGAGTTCGACGAGTGGGTGCAGCCGGAGAAGATGACGAGGCCTTAGGGGCGGTTTCGAAGGTTAGAATACACCTCGAATCAAGGCGAGCACATCCATGAACAGATGTGCCAATACAACGGGTGCGATCCTTCGAGTTTGCGCATAGTAGATCGAAAATATTGCGAACACAACGGTCAGTACGATGGCATGAGCAAGGCCCTGGTACAGGTGGTAGCTCATCTGTATGGCTACACTGATGACGATCGCCATCCATGCGGTGCCACCGGAACCAATGATCTCTGACATTGTGTAGCCACGAACCATTAACTCCTCGAAGAACGGGTTTAAGCAAACGAATGCAATTGACACTAAAGAAATTCCAAACCCCAATAACGAATGAAGTGACTTTGGCGCCAGGAAGTGGCCTGCATAAGCTCGGTAAACGTGCTGGAAAGGCACTGCAGCGAAAACGGGGACTATCAAAGCTACAATAAAAAGTCCCATTCCCCGCGGAATATCAGCGAGTCCGACTTCCCATCCGATATCTTTCCACGTCTTGCCTTGCCTGCCCATCACATACCAAAGCAATAACAACGACGTTATCTCGGTTCTTAAGGCGCCCGCGAGGCGATAGTTTTGTTGCATTGGGTCGGGAGAGCCACCGAGCACAACGTAAGTCGAACTGAAAATTGGCCCGGAAAGACTCACCAGCAGGGCGATCCCAAGGTGCCGCAGCCGCCAGAGTCGGGTCCTCCACCCTAAATGGGAGGTAGTGGGCGTAGTCGGATCCGCGTTTTCTGAAGAAGCGATCGCGGCAGGGTCCGACGAGGTGAAGGACATGCGATCAAGAATAAGTCAGCAACAAACGGCCGACATCATTACTAACGTGTCAACCACTAAGCTGAATATTAACCAAGAACGTTGGAGCCATCTCAGAAACTACCCCCTAGTACGCCCACCGCAGCAGCGTCGCCCCCACCGTAAACCCCGCCCCCACCGACGCCAGCATCACCAGGTTTCCCTTCTTCAACTTTCCTTCTTCAATCGCGGTCCCCATTGCCAAGGGAATTGTGCCGGCCGTCGTGTTTCCGTAGCGGTCGATGTTCACGATGATGCTCTCCGGCCGCATGCCCAGACGATCGGCCGTCGCCATGATGATTCGACGGTTCGCCTGATGGGGGATGAAGGCGTCGATGTCACTGCCCTTCAGGCCGTTCCTCTTGAGAAGTTTCTCGCAGAGTTCCGTCTGCTTGCGCACCGCGAACTTGAATACCGCCTGCCCGTCCTGGTGCACATAGTGCATCTTCTTCTCGATCGTCTCCCGCGACGACGGGTTCAGGCTACCTCCGCCGGGCATGTAGAGCGATTGGGCCCCGGAGCCGTCGACCTCGTGCACAAAGTCGATCAGGCCGAGGCCGTCTTCTTCGGCCGGCTCGAGGATCACCGCCCCTGCGCCGTCTCCGAAGATCACGCAGGTGGCCCGATCGGTGTAGTCGATGATCGACGACATCACGTCGGAGCCGATCACCATCACTTTCTTGTGCATCCCCGTGGCGACGTATTGCGCACCGGTCTGCAGGGCATACAGAAAGGCTGAACACGCTGCGGACAGATCGAATCCCCAGACTCCCTGGGCGGCTAGTTTGTGCTGCACCAGGCAGGCGGTCGATGGGAAAAACATGTCCGGGGTAACGGTCGCAACCAGAATGGCTTCGAGGTCTGATGCCGCGATGCCACGCTGGGCCAGGGCTTTGCGTCCGGCTTCGGCGGCTAGATCGCTGGTCGCGACTCCCTTGTCGACCAGGTGGCGTTCGCGGATTCCCGTGCGCTCGAGGATCCAGTCGTTAGAGGTTTCAACCATTTTTTCCAGGTCAGCGTTGCTCAGAATGCGGGGTGGGACGTAGGTACCGAGGGCGCTGATCTTGACGCGCACGGGTTGACTCACTCTGTGATCTCCAGCCATGAAGTGGGAAACGGATATTGTGCGGCACGGGCCGCCAGCATGTCCAACGCTAAGTTACCTGCGGACATGTACCACCATCGCAGAATGCGCTTTCCAGCTTGGCCACATAACACATTTTCTGAAAGCCATACTCCAGCAAAAGCCGCGCCAGATACCGCGTTCCGGCTCTGGACTCATGAGACCTGTCACAAAATTGGGCACCTCGGCTAGCCTCTTGCGAGTGCAACAGCTCTGAACTCGGGTCGCTTGGAAAGGGAATCAGAGATGCTGAGGATGGCCAACATGCAACGAACTCGTATCGCTGCGACGCTCGCCCTGTGCATTGGCATCGCTCTTTTTACCGGATGCGCGGCGATGGGCGCTGGCAATGGTTCGAGTGGTCAGACATCGTCAGGCGTCACAGTTTCGCCCGGATCAAGCACCGTCCGCGCGGGCGACACCCAGCAGTTCACCGCCAAGGTCACCGCTGCCATGGATCAGACGGTCGTCTGGTCAGTAAACGGCGTGATGGGCGGAAACTCCACCGTTGGCACCATCAGCACCGCTGGACTTTACAAAGCGCCCGCAGCCCTCCCCACCCCCGACTCCGTAAGCATTGAAGCGACGTCCTCGTCCGACAAGACCCTCTCCGGCAAGGTCATGGTCATGCTGGAGAATCCGGTGCCGACCGTGACGGCGGTATCCCCCACCGCCGTCCCGGTTGGAAATTTCACGCTCACCATCACGGGGAGCAAGTTCGTGAACGGCGCCAAGGTCATGTTTGCCGGACAGACGTTGACCACAAAGTTTGTTTCGGCGACGCAGTTGACCGCAACCGGCACGACGACCTCCGCACAGAACGGGACGTCCGTCCAGGTCAGCGTGGTCAATCCTGATCCCGGCTCCATCACATCCTCGACCATCATGGTGAAGGTCGGCGCATCGGGCATAGTGGTTCGCCTTTCCCCTCCCCGTGCAAACCTGCGTCCGGGGGAGACGGTACAGTTCAAGGCAACTATCACGGGAACTACGAATCCTAACGTCGTCTGGAAAGTGAACAGCGCGCCGGGTGGGAATACGACGGTCGGCACGATTTCCACAACCGGCTTGTACACAGCGCCCGCCGGTCTCACAGGCTCAACCGTCACTATTGGCGCGCCCAGCGTGGAAGATCCGCAGTCCAACAATGCGCCCTCTTTTGTCACCCTATTAAGCAACCTCCCCGTCGTGACCGCGGCCCTCCCCGCTCCTCTGCCCGTCGGAAACTTCACCATCGCGGTGAGCGGCACCAATTTCCTGAACGGCGCGCAAGTGATTTTCGACGGCGTCATGCTGCCGACGACCTTCGTCTCGGCAACCAGCTTGAGTGCCTCCGGAAACGCCGCGAGCGCGGGTACGATTCCGCTGCAGGTGATTAACCCGGGCGCTGGTTCGCCCACATCGAACATCTTGCAGGTACAGGTTGGCTCCGGCAATAGCGGAGTCACCTCGGCTGCCGCGGCTCGCCTGCTCGAACAATCGACCTTCGGCCCGACTCCTGCCTCAATTCAGCACGTGCAGACGGTTGGGATGCAGTCATTCCTGAACGAGCAATACGCCGCCACGGCCTCCACTTATCCGGCGCCGGGAGCAAACGACGACATCACGGTCGTGAAGCAGCGATTCTTCACAAACGCGCTCACCGGTCAGGACCAGCTCCGCCAGCGCGTGGCATGGTCGCTGGCACAGACTTTCGTGGTATCGAACCAGAAGATCGGCGATCCCAGCGCATTCACTTCCTGGATGAACATGCTCCAGAAAGATGCGTTCGGCAATTTCTCGACGCTGCTCAATGACGTCACCTTGAGCCCGACCATGGGCCATTACCTCGACATGGTACGGAACGATAAGCCAGATCCGAATTCCGGAGCTCAGCCCAACGAGAACTACGCGCGCGAAATTCTGCAGCTGTTCTCAGTTGGGCTGGCGCAACTGAATCCGGACGGCACGCCCCAAGTTGACGGCAACGGCGTTCCCCTCCCCACCTACACGCAGGACACGATCATCGGCTTCGCCCACGTCTTCACGGGCTGGGCCTACCCGACGAAAGCCGGGCAGACAGCCTCGTTCTATAACGGCGAGTACTACGGCGGGCCGATGATTCCGTTCGACAACCACCACGACACCGGCCAGAAGCTTCTACTGAATGGAGTTGTGCTGGGCTCCGGCGGTACGACGCAGTCGGACCTGACGGCGGCGCTCCAGAACATCTTCACGCATCCCAACGTCGGGCCCTTTATCTCGAAGCAGTTGATCCAGCACCTGGTCACCAGCAATCCGAGTCCGGCGTACGTGTCACGCGTCACCGCTGTCTTTAACGACAACGGCAGCGGCGTCCGTGGCGACATGAAGGCCGTGGTCAACGCGATCCTCATGGACAGCGAGGCCCGTCGTGGCGACGATCCCACGCAGGTGCAGTCCAGCGACGGTCATCTGAAGGAGCCTGTGCTCTTCATGATGAACTTGTTGCGCGCTACCAACGCTACATCCGATGGGGCGAACTTGCAGAACTATGCGTCGGACATGAAGGAAGAGCCCTTCGAATCGCCGACCGTATTCAACTTCTATCCACCGGATAACGGCATCCCTGGCACCATCCTGCTGGGACCGGAGTTCCGCATCTTCAACAGTACGACGGCGATCTCGCGGATCAATTTCGTGAACGACCTGGTGTACGGCAGCGTGAGCAGCACCACTAAGACCGACATCTCCGCTTACGTAGCGCTGGCGTCGAATCCTCCGGAACTGGTGGATTCGCTCAGCAACGTGCTGACGCACGGCCCGCTGTCTGACGGCGCCCGCAACACCATCATCACCACCGTTACGAATCTGACGGATAACACCAAGCGAGCCAGGACCGCGCTGTACCTGATCGGCAGCTCGTCACAATTTCAGGTTGCACACTAAGGGGAAAGCATCATGGGCAAATGGAATCGCAGAGATTTTCTGAAGACCACTTGCTGTTCAGCAGCTGCGGGTTTCGCGGCTGCCAGCTTCAGCCGCTTCGGGCTGGTGAATGCTCTCGCCCAGAACGCCTCCGACTACAAGGCGCTGGTCTGCGTCTTCTTGTTTGGTGGCAACGACAGCAACAACATGGTGATCCCATACGACACCACTGGCTACAACGGGTACAAGTCCGCACGCGGCGGCCTGGCTCTTGCTCAGGGATCGCTGCTACCGGTTACTCCCCCAAGTATCGGCTCGCCCTTCGCATTCCATCCCCGTTTCGCGGGGATGCAGTCCCTGTTTAACAACAAGCATCTTGCCGTGCTCGCGAACGTCGGAACGCTCATCCAGCCCACCAGTGCCTCGCAGTTCCGCCAGGGCGGAGTGCCCGTGCCGATGAACTTGTTCTCGCACTCGGATCAGGAAGCACAGATGCAGACGGCTATCCTCGACAAAGTCGCGGAAACAGGCTGGGCGGGACGCACGGCAGACAAGATTCAGTCCATCTATGGTGGCAACTTCCCGATCATCATCTCGCTGGCCGGCACCAACATCTTCTGCGAAGGCGTGGTGGCCCAGTCCATCCAGTCGAATGGCAACCCCACACAATTGCTGAACGGCTTCGGAGGCGGAACTGAATCTAACGCTCGTCTCTCGGCCCTGCAGAGCTTGCTGACGTTCGATAACGGTTTGTCGCTCATCCAGGCAGCCAGCACGACCACTGGCAACGCGATTCAGAATGGCCAGACGCTCGCTGCCGCGTTGGCAACGGGCACACCGTTTGCGACCCAGTTTCCGAAGAATTCATACTTCGCGAGCCAGTTGCAGCAGGTGGCGAAGATCATCCAGGTGCGCGCAGCTCTCGGGTTACAGCGTCAGATATTCTTTGTTTCCATGGGCGGATTCGATACGCACAGCGGCCAGTTGACGCAACAGGATTCGCTGTTCAACGACATGAACCAGTCGCTAAACGCTTTCTATCAGGCCACGACAGAAATGGGCGTTGCGAACAACGTGACCACTTTCACCCTGTCGGATTTCGGCCGCACCTATCAACCTAACAGCGACGGTACGGACCACGCCTGGGGCTCGCATCACCTGATCATGGGCGGCGCCGTGAAGGGCGGCGACTTTTACGGAACCTTCCCAACGCTGGCAGTGAACGGTCCCGACGACGGCACGGGCCAGGGTCGGTGGGTTCCGACGACCTCGGTCGATCAGTACGCCGCAACCTTGGCACAATGGTTCGGTGTGGCGCCGGCAGACTTGCCGTCGATTTTCCCGAACCTCGCGAACTTCCCGACGCAGACGTTGGGAATCATGGGTTAGAGCAGCGCATCCCCTAAAACAAAAAGAGGCCACGCCATCAACGACGCGGTCTCTTTAATTTTTGCGATTGAGATGCAGTCTTACGCGCTTTTGCGTGCTCCGGCCGCCAACGACACGACTCCTGCCAGCACCAGCACGCCGGCCACGAGCGGAGGCAAACGATCGCTGTGCTCGGTCTGCACGCCGATCTTCGCGTCGCCGATCTTCACACCGTGATCTTCCTTGTGCGGAATCGGCACGACAAACGCCAACAGGCCAAGCACCAGCAGAATTGCTCCCAACATCGTCAAACCCTTCATGTCGCCCACCCCACTTTGCGCAGTTGCGCTACCCGAGAACTCATCTTCACACGGACAGAAAGTTCTGCTATCCGGTTTCGTCTTTCCTGAAACAATTTCTCCGCGATGATGAGGAATTCTGATGAAAGTGCGGAGAAGCCGTGAAGATCCAGCCAACTCAATTATTCATAAATTACGATTGCTTGGTTAACGAATCAGGTGTTGTCTGTAGCCAGTCAGCAAAGACGCAGCAGAAAATCGACTATCGGCCGGAGTAGCGCCTAAGGTCGGTGAATTTGCGAGCCAACCTCGGCCTAGATGATGAAAAAGAAAAAGCCAGGCACCGGGAACCCACTGCACACGCAAGAGCTCGTTACCGTTGCTTCCTTCCGGACCTGGCGGGGTTGGCGAGAACGCGTCGCGCGGGACCGATACCTGACCCTGAGTAGTCTACCATCCGTCGCTGGAACGAACGTACCCTTCCCTTTGCAATCTAAAAAGCGAACAATAGACAGATTCCATGCCCGTGGCGCGCGCCAGATCGTCAACCATCACGCTCTCTGCTGCCATTGAGCGCTACTTCCAGGTGTCTCTCTTCTTGTTAGTTCTCACCGGATTTGGCACGCTGGCCGAAACCGGCGCCGTCGACGCACCCACGATCACCTTGGTAGGCCTCGCCCTTTTATTTCGCGGATATCTTCTGAGCAAGCGCAGCGATTACCAGATGCCGACGCGCTGGACCAACTACCTGACGCTGGCCTACGTATTGTTTTTCTTCGCTGACTACACGATGCTGTCGCGCAGCTTTCTGACAGCGACCGTGCATCTGGTGCTATTCGGCATGGTGATCCGCATCTTTTCAGTTCACAAGGAACGCGACTACTACATGCTGTCGGTGCTCGCGTTCATGATGGTGCTCGCGGCCGCGGTGCTCACGGTAGACAGCGTTTTCCTGTTCGCCTTCGCAGCATTCATGTTGATGGCGGTCGTCACCTTCGTGTTGATGGAAATGCGGCGTTCTTGCCAGACCGCCAACATACCGGCCCGCGAGCCGCTGGATACTACTACCTACCGCCGGATGGCCTTTTTTCTTGCCGGCACTTCCCCGGCCCTGGTCGTGCTTATTCTGGCCGGGGCATCCGCGATCTTTTTCCTGCTACCGCGCACGTCCGCCGGATACTTGGGCTCGTTCGCTTCCGGCAGTGACATGGCCACCGGTTTCAGTGATCGCGTACAACTCGGAAGCATCGGGCAGATTCAGCAATCGAGGTCAGTCGTAATGCACATCCAGATCGATGGGGATACGCGCGGCACCTTCGATCTGAAATGGCGTGGGGTTGCGTTGAGCCGCTTTGACGGAAAAGTGTGGTCCAATCCAGTCGAGCAGTATCCGATCCTGCGTCAGCCGGATGGCCGCTTTCCGTTGTGGAGCAACGCGACAGGATCTGGACCAAAGACGGCCCGCAGCATCCACTATCGCGTGCTGATGGAGCCGATTGGCACCAACGTCTTTTTCGTGGCTCCCACGCCCCGATTCCTTACGGGTGCTTACCGCGTTCTGGGGACGGACCGCGGCGGAGCCGTTTACAATCTCGATGCCAGCCACGCGGTCAGCCTCTACGACGTAGACTCGGATCTCGCCGAGCCCAAGCCTCAAGACCTTGAGAAGGTGATCGCGCCGAATCCGCCAGAAATGATGGAGTACCTCAGCCTGCCACCCACTCTCAATGGCCGCATTCCTGATCTGGCCAGGCAGATCGCGGGATCCTCAACCAATTCTTATGATCGAGCGACTGCGATCGAACGCTACCTGATGACCAAGTTCGGCTACACGCTGGAGCTCCCGCGCGTCGCGCCCAAAGATCCACTTGCCGAATTTCTTTTTGTTCGCAAACGCGGGCATTGCGAATACTTTGCCTCGTCGATGGCAATCATGCTGCGAACCCTCAACATCCCATCACGCGTGGTCAACGGATTTCGCACCACTGAGTTCAACGACGTTACGGGAAACTACGTGGTGCGGGCGAGCAGCGCTCACTCCTGGGTGGAAGCGTATTTCCCCGGCTATGGTTGGGCCAGCTTCGATCCCACGCCTGGAGCATCGTTGGGCAGCGCCACCGGTTGGGACCGCGTCAGCCTGTACGTGGATGCTATGGCATCGTTCTGGCGCGAGTGGGTGGTCAATTACGACGCCAACCACCAGAAGGCTTTGGGCGAAGATGCGATGCAGGGTAGCCGTACTTTGCTCGAGGGAATGCGCGACCGCGTTGAGCGTTGGTACGAACGAATGCTCGCTCGCGCCCGTCACGCCCAACAGTCCATCTCCAATTCGCCTCGCCGATGGTCCGCAGTTGCAATTGTTTCGTGCCTGATATTGCTGGTCGTAGCTAATTTCAGAAATCTGCGCCGTTGGATGAATGAAAGAGCGCTGGCCGTCCACCCCGAGGCTGCTCCGAGCCGGGCAGCGGCTTTGTGGTATCAGCGCATGCTGAAATGGCTTGGAAGGCAGGGATGGAAAAAGACCGATGTACAGACGCCGCAGGAATTCCTTACTTGTATTGAAGATCCTCTAACCCGCAAACGCTTGGAGGATTTTACGCGAGCCTACGAAGCTGCCCGATTTGGGGAATCGTCCGAGGAAGCGCGCCGACTCCCTGAGTTGTACGAAGAGATGATTTCCGCCGAGCGCAAGTAAGCAGGCCTTACTTGCCGAAACGCCACACAACCCCACCACCTACCAGATAGTTGTGCTGACGGCTCTTTCCGGTGTCAACCAGGATATCGGGTGTACCGGACCAGAAGTCTCGCGCCTCGCCGCGCAAAGTGAACCGCGACTTCAGCCTGACGTCGAGACCGATTCCGATCTGCATCACGCCCGTTGTGCTCGACTTCGCCCCGCTGGCGCCTCCAAACTCCAAGTGATCGGCCGGACGGAAATGCCCGAAACCGCCGCCTGCACTGATCCATGGCGAGATCGCGGTGGTGGCAAAAATATTGGCGCGCAGTGACGGCGTCACGAAATACGACTGGTAGCTGGCGGGCACGGAGTTGGCGGCGAAGTTGAGATCCTCGTCCATGTTAATCACCGCAGGAACCTCGAAGGTCACGCGCGTGAAGCCTTCGCCCCAGATGTGGCGCCCGTAGTTGATCTCGAACGTCAATCCCTTGCCGAAGTGAACGTTGTTATCGAAGAGATTCGTGCCCTTGACGCCCTGGTTGCTGATGAACGTTCTTCCGATGATGCCCGTCAGCTCATTGCTCTGGGCAAACGCGCTGGCCGTCAGCATCGCTACTGTCACCAAAGCTGCCATCGAAAGCCGTTTCGGGGACATCTTTCCTCCAAGGGAAGGGTGAATTTTGGGATTATGGCTCGGGATAGGTTAGCACGGCGTCAGCCATTTCACGACCCGCGCGTACTGCTTTCCTGGATACCCGCGTTCCGCTCTCGGGACTGCAGCGAAGCTGGTGCAACCCGAGTGTTAAAATAATGAGATTGCATGTCGAACTCAAGCACAACTGCAAAGCCCGCCAACCGCGAAATTACTGAGCCGTCAGAAGGCACGCCTAGAAAAAAGGTTGGCTTCGTCAGCCTTGGATGTCCGAAGAATCTGGTGGATTCCGAGGTCATGATGGGCATGCTGACACAGGCGGGCGCCCAGCTGACCCAGCACGCCGAAGACGCGGAAATCATCGTCGTCAACACCTGCTCGTTCATCGACAGTGCCCAGCAGGAATCCGTGAACACGATTCTCGAGATGGCCAAACACAAGGTTGACGGCCATGCGCGCAAACTGGTGGTCGCCGGATGTCTGGTAGAACGCTTTCGCGACGAAATCCAGAAAAACATTCCGGAAGTTGACGCCGTGGTAGGTACGGGCGAGTTAGAGAAGATTCTCGCTGCGGCTGGAGTGGCTTCGCCCAGCACGGACTCCCCGTTCAAGATTCTGACGTCCCGCGCCGAAGGCGATGCCCGCGAGGCCCAGGGACGCTTTTCCCGCGAGACCTGGGACGGCGCCATCGCCGACCTGCCCAATTATCTCTACGACGAAACCACACCGCGCGTGCTGGCGACCCCTTCGCACACGGCGTACATCAAGATCGCCGAGGGCTGTGATCATCCCTGTACCTTCTGCATCATTCCGCAGCTGCGCGGCAAGTTCCGTTCACGCCGCTTTGAATCGGTAGTGGCCGAAGCGGAACAATTGGCGAAACGTGGTGTCCGCGAAGTCACCCTCATCGGGCAAGACACCACGTGTTACGGAGAAGACTTCGGCCTTCAGGATGGGCTCCCGTTGCTTCTGCAGAAGCTGGCGGCGATTCCGGACTTGCGCTGGGTACGTTTTCTGTACGCGTATCCGAACAAGATCACAAATCGCCTGCTCGAGAGCATCGCTGCCAGCGACAAAATCTGCTCCTATGTCGACGTGCCCTTGCAGCACGCCTCGCCGGCCGTACTGAAACGCATGAAGCGTGGCGGGGGCGCCGACGTTTTCCTCCGCACCATCGAAAAGATGCGGCTCATCATTCCGGGAGTGACGCTGCGGAGCTCGTTCATCGTTGGCTTCCCCGGCGAGACCGAAAAAGAGTTCGAAGAACTCTGCGACTTCGTGAAAGAGGCGCAATTCGATTGGATGGGTGCGTTCGGCTACTCCGACCAGGATGGCGCTGCTGCCTACTCCCAGGAGAAGAAAGTTCCGGGCCGCGAGATTGAGCGTCGCCGAAAGCGCCTGATGCAGATTCAGAAACAGATCAGCAAGAAACGCAAGAAGGCTCTCGTTGGCAAGGAATTTGATCTCGTATTGGAAGGTATCTCAGACGAGACCGATCTGTTGCTCGAAGGCCGGACGCCTATGCATGCCCCTGAAATTGATGGCAAGGTCTTCGTCAATGACTTTCCGGAGGGGATTACTCCGGAGCCGGGACAGTTCTACCACGTCGAAATCACAGAAGCCCACGACTACGACCTGGTCGCGAAAATCCTCTAAGGACACTCGTGCAAAGCCCGCGCCGCGCGTGCCGTTGCAGCCGTAGGTCCGACAGGACACCGGGTTCGGGCCTGAGTATAATGGTCCCCCTCTAATCCGTCGTCGACCCGCGAACTCTCACAAACCGTCTGCATCCCGGCCCCGCCCGACCACTATTCCAAGGAGATCGCGATGAGCTTACTCGATTCATTGAAGGACGTCCTGAATCAATACGGCAACTCTTCGACGCAGAACACCGCCAACGCCACTGCGCATTTTGACCAGGTTTCGCAGGCCGCACCTCCGAGTGTCATCGCCGAAGGACTGGCGGCCGTTTTCCACTCCGATCAGACACCCGCATTTGGCAACCTGGTGGGCAGTCTCTTCAACCAATCGAACGGCGAGCAAAAAGCTGGCCTGCTGAATCAACTCTTAGCATCGGTCGGCCCATCGGCCCTATCGCAGTTGGCGGGAGGCGGAGCCCTGGCCAGCCTTCTCGGTGGCGCAACCACAAGCGTCACGCCCGAGCAAGCCAACCAGATCTCGCCGGAGGTTGTTCAGCAGATCGCTAATCACGCCGAGAAAAATGATCCGTCGATCATCGACAAGGCGAGCTCTTTTTATGCGCAGCACCCGACGCTGATCAAAACCTTAGGCGGTGCCGCTCTATCAATTGCGCTGGCGAAAGTGGCGGAACGCCAGAAGGCCGCCTAGCCGTTCTCGCGGTTCGAACGCCCTGAGCTGACGGAAAGCAAGTTGGCGAGGTCGCATCGGGCCCTGTATTGGCAGGCCCAGGAGGAACTATATGCTCGCATTGCTGTGGGAATTACTGATCGGGCTCATTGTCGGAGCTTTGGCAAAATTCGTCATGCCCGGGAAAGATCCCGGCGGCATCTTCATCACTATGGCGATCGGAATCGCCGGTTCTATTGGCGCAACATTTCTCGGTCAGATGATCGGCTGGTACAGGCAGGGCCAGTCCGCCGGGTTCATCATGTCGGTCCTCGGCGCCGTGCTCATCCTTTGGATCTATCGGCTCATCAAAGCCAGAACGGCCGCGTAACTCTCGTACGCTACAACCTCGCCCTCGCGCTACGTTGCGACGAGGGCTCCAGCTAGCGCTCTCGGGTTGGGAGCAGTATGGGCGTCTGTCCCCGTTTATCTGCCAATCTTTTTTGTGAGATCATCCCTATCAGTCCGATGCCTAAGTCCTCCAACCTGCGCTGCCCGATTTGCAAGAAGGCGGTCAAATCGAGCAATCCCGACTATCCCTTCTGTAGCGAACGATGCCGTACTGTCGATCTCGGCAAGTGGGCCAGCGGCCAGTACGTGATTTCTTCTCCGCTGAAAGATACCGCTGACGAATTCGAAGTGGAATCGGACGCGGGCCGCTCCGATGACGATGAGTAACACCGCAGCGCCTCCGTCACGAATCGAAGCAAACGGAGGGAAGGCGCCTCTTTGGGCAACCTTGGTCACGACCTACTTTGGAGTGGGACGTCTGAAGCCCGGCCCCGGAACATGGGGTTCACTTGCCACGATCCTTACATGGGCAGTGCTCTCGCACTTCTTGCCTGCGGCCTCAGTCGTACCCACAAACATCGCACTGGCCGGCCTTGCCGTTGCGGTTGGTATCCCGGCTGCCACCCGCGTGGCTCGCGCTTCCCAAGTGAAAGACCCGCAATTCGTCGTCATCGACGAGACCGCCGGCCAACTCATCACGCTGATTGGCGCTCCTCTGACTTGGAAATCTTTTTTGGCGGGCTTTATTCTTTTCCGTGCATTCGATATCGTGAAACCACCGCCCGTTCGGCAGTTAGAGCGCTTACCGGAAGGTACCGGAATCGTGGTGGATGACGTAGCGGCCGGCCTGTACGGACTGATCGTGATGCAGATTCTTCTACATTTCGGACTGTTCGGACGCTAGTCGCAAAGCATCTAACACATCGAGTGAACCGAGTCTCATGGCGATTTCGTTGTTGGGGAAGAAAAACGTAAACGGGAAGCCTCACATCGAGAGCGTGGCCCCCTCTGCGGCCTTGCCTGGTGGTGAAATTCGGATCAACGGCAGCGGCCTGCGCCCGACGGAACTGAAGCGCCCACGCGTTCAATTTGGAGAGATCGACGGCGCCGTCGTTATCAGCTCCGACGCATTTGTGGTCGCTCGCGTCCCTGAAGGAGCAACTTCCGGTCCTGTTGTGGTCGCCGCCAATGGTGCGATCAGCAACTCGCAGGTGGTTCGCGTCGCGGTCCCTATCGCCGACAATCTGCACCCCGTCACCAACCCCGCCATCGATGCGGAAGGCAATATCTTCGTCACGTTTTCGGGGAGCCGCGGACAACAGGTTCCGGTCTCGCTCTTTAAGATCGATACCAACTACGCCGTCAAGCCGTTCCTCTCGAACTTGATGAACGCCACCTCGATCGCGTTCGATCGCGAAGGGCAGATGTATGTTTCCTCGCGCCATGATGGCACCGTTTATCGCGTCGCGCCGAACGGCACTATGTCTTCCTATGCCGAGGGCATGGGCGTCGCCACTGGCATCGCCTTCGACCGTGATCAGAATCTCTATGTGGGCGACCGCAGCGGAACCATCTTCAAGATTGGGCGCGATCGCCAGACGTTCGTCTTCGCTACGCTGGAACCGAGCGTCTCCGCTTATCACCTGGCTTTTAACCCGGTGGGAGATTTGTTCGTCACGGGCCCGACGACATCCAGCTTCGACTCCGTCTATCGCATCGACACTCACGGCACCGTTTCGAGCTTCTTCCGAGGTCTCGGGCGGCCGCAAGGCTTGGCCTTCGATGTCGACGGCAATCTCTACGTCGCCGCCTCGCTTGCAGGCAAACGCGGCATCGTGAAGATTACGCCCGACGGGAAAGCCAATATTGAAGTCGCGGGACAAAATCTCGTCGGCCTGTGCTTCGCCCCTGGGCGCTCAGCCGTGTTGGCCACGACGGGAGCCGTGCATCATCTGTCCTGGAACATTGCAGGCTTGCCACTCCTTCCGGAATAGGTCTACGCGGGCTGAAGTCCGAACCCGCTGCGGGTCTGAAGTCTGACGAAAATGGCAAGGGCACGACTTCAGTCGTGCCACACTCCACACGAATTAACCGGCGCTTCAGCGCCTGGGGTGCCCTTCTGAAGCAAGATCCCGATAGTCAGCGCTGAGCGTCTCCAGTTCATCCGCGAGGGGAAACGTTGAAACGTCGTATCGCCGTGTGGGCGGCTGTCGGACTTCTCGTAGCTGTTGCCTGGTGGATCTATGCCCTCGCCTGGGCTCCGACGCCAATCACCATGACCGGGCCCATCGTTTGGACGCTTCTACGATTCACTTGCCCGGTGATCATATTGGGTACATATCTTCATGTTGGCATATCGCTGTTTTGGGTACTTGTTGCGAATACCGCAACCTATGCCTTGATTGGACTGATCGTCGAAAGTCTCCGCTGGCGAGTGGGTCCAGCGAACTGATCGAACTCGTCCACACCGTACCTATCGGAGATATCCCATCATTTAAACTGCTAGCGTGAATGCAGAGATCATTGCCATCGGCTCAGAACTCCTGACGCCGTTTCGGCAGGACACCAACTCGCTTTACCTGACCGAGAAACTCAACCAGTTGGGCGTGGAAATTGTGATCAAGACGATCGTGGGCGACAGCCGCCCTCGCCTGGTTTCGGTCGCGCAGCATGCCTTATTCCGCTCTGACATCGTCATTTTCATGGGAGGCTTAGGTCCGACGGAGGATGATCTAACCCGCGAAGCTGTCGCCGAAGCCCTCGGCCTTGAACTCCATCGCGATGAAGAAATTCTTGAAAAACTGAAGCAGCGCTTCGCCGCCCGCGGTTACAAGATGACCCCCAACAATTTCCAGCAAGCTGACGTAATCGCGGGCGCCGTCGTGCTGCCAAATCCCAACGGCACCGCTCCGGGACAATGGATTACAGGCAAATATGAGGGGCGCGACCGCCTGATCATTCTGCTTCCCGGCCCGCCATTCGAACTGCGCGCCATGTTCGACGAACAATGCTTCGAACGCCTGCGCGCCAAGTTGCCGCCTGCCTACATCGCGACCCGCGTCCTGAAAGTCGCCATGTTAGGCGAGTCGCTGGTCGACTCCCGCGTTGCCCCGATCTACAAGCGCTACACCGATGTGCAGACGACTATCTTGGCGGGCGCGGGCGACATCCAGTTCAACTTGTTCACGCGCGCAGATTCCATGGAAGCTGCCCAGCAGCGCGTCGACGACCTGGCCGGCGAGATCGAAGACGAGTTGGGCGACGCCTTGTATGCAAGCAAAGGCGAATCGCTCGAGCAGATAGTCGGCTATTACTTGCAAATGAGGAATTCAACCCTGGCGGTGGCCGAGTCCTGCACCGGCGGCCTGCTCGCAGACCGCATCACCAGCACCAGCGGAAGCTCGCGATACTTCTTAGGAGGAGCGATTGTCTACTCCAACGAATTGAAAACCGCTTTCGCTGATGTCCCGAAGACTCTGCTCGCTAAGCATGGCGCCGTAAGCCGCGAGGTGGCGGTTGCCATGGCAGAGGGAATTCGCAAGCGCTGCAAAGCCACATTCGGCATCGGGATCACCGGAGTGGCCGGTCCCAGCGGGGGAAGTGAACAAAAGCCGGTGGGATTGGTCTATCACGCGTTAGCGAGCGAAAGGGAAACCCAAGTCGAAGAGCGCAACTTTCCGGGTGACCGCAAACGGGTTCGATGGTTTGCCTCACAGATGGCACTCGACATGGTCCGCCGAAAGTTGATGTAAGTCGCGGTGCGTTTTATGGGAAGCGATAGCCACCGACTGTCCCCCGCGGGCCTCGGCAGTTAAATCCGATGCGACTCTTCATCGCCCTCGACATCGACGACCAGATCCGCCAGCGCATCGGACGATTCCTCGAAGGCGTCAGCGGCTTCAGCCCAGATGCCCGGTGGGTTCCTCTCGAGTCATTACACATCACTCTGAAATTCATCGGCGAGAAACCGCCAGAAATCATCCCGTCCCTGCAAAAGGCCCTCGACAACGTGAGCGTGCCGCCTTTCGACCTGACCTTCTCCGGCACGGGTTTCTTTCCAACCCCTAAATCGCCACGCGTCTTCTGGATCGGAATTCAAGCGCCGCCGGAACTCCAGAAACTCGCCGCCGCCATCGACAACACCAGCGCTCAATTTGACATTCCGAAAGAAGATCGAGCCTTCAGCCCGCACCTGACCTTGGCTCGCAAAAGCGGAGGCTCCGGATCGCCCCGAAAGCAAAAAGATGACCGACCTAACCGGGTCTTCCGGCGCCTGCAGGAGAAATTAGCGACAATGCCGGCGCCAGAGTTTGGTACCATGACCGCCCGCGAGTACTTTCTATATCAGAGTCAACTCTCGCGGAATGGTTCGCGCTACACCAAGCTACACAGCTTCAAACTCTCATAACGTCGCACCGCTGAAAATCGTGAGCCCATACTTTTTCACCGCGCTGCTTAGCTATCTTTCCGGATCGATCCCGTTCGGCTATTTGCTGGTGCGCCTTTTTCGCGGAGAAGACATCCGGGCCAGTGGCAGCGGAAACATCGGCGCGACTAACGTCTCGCGCAAGTCGCCCAAGCTCGGCCTCCTCACCCTGGTTTTCGATGCCCTCAAAGGACTCGTACCGGTACTGCTGGCTCTGTCGTTTGCGCGGCGTTGCGGAGAAGACCCATATATCCTCGCCTCGCTGGCGGCCTTCTCTGCCATCGTTGGCCACATTTTTCCCGTCTGGCTGCGCTTTCGCGGCGGCAAAGGCGTCGCCACGGGCCTGGGCAGCTGGATCGGACTCGCCCCCAAGGGTGTGCTCGTCATGGTCATCGTTTTCGTGATCATGGTTGCGCTGTTCCGCTACATCTCTCTCGGTTCGATCACGGCGGCCGCAATTTTTCCGCTGGCAGCGCGCCTGCTTCACGACTTTCACGAAACGCCCGCGGTGCTCGCCTTTATGGCCGCCTCTTCCCTGCTCATCATCGCTAAGCATCATCGCAATGTCCGCCGATTGATGGCAGGCACGGAAAGCAAATTTCGTTCAGGACGAAAATGAGCGAAATCGCCGTCATCGGAGCAGGCGCATGGGGCACGGCTTTATCGATCGTGGCCGCACGCAGCGGGAACCATCGTGTGCGTCTGTGGGCCTACGAACCTGAAGTTCGCGCATCCATCACCAAGCGGCGGGAGAATGAACTCTTTCTGCCCGGCCAGCCCATTCCTGAAAAGGTCGCCGTAACGGGCGATTTCGCCGAAGCTCTCGCGAACGCGAGCATCGTCATCAGCGTGATGCCGTCCAATCACTGCCGTCGGCTTTTCGAGGGAATGCTCCCGTACCTGCGGCCAGAAATGTTGTTCGTCAGCGCGACCAAGGGACTCGAGGAAGATTCTTTGTTGCGCATGACTGAAGTAATCTCGCAGGTCTTGAGCGGCGGCGCGGGATTTCGTCCAAGGCTGGGTGCCCTAAGCGGCCCCTCGTTCGCAAAGGAGGTCGCGCGCGGGGATCCCACAGCGGTCGCCATCGCGTCCCCCGACCTGGACCTTGCTCATACAGTTCAGCAGGTATTGAGCGATCCTCGCTTCCGCCTTTACACCAATGACGACGTGGTGGGCGTCGAACTCGGAGGCGCACTGAAAAATGTAGTTGCGATCGCCGCAGGCGTATGCGATGGCCTTGGGCTGGGCCACAATTCCGTGGCCGCCCTTATTACGCGCGGCCTGGCCGAGATCACGCGCCTTTGTGTCGCATGCGGAGGACAGCGGGAGACCATGGCCGGGCTCGCTGGCCTGGGGGACCTGGTTCTAACCTGTACGGGAGGTCTCTCACGAAACCGCACCGTCGGCGTAGAGTTGGGGCGCAAAAGGAAACTGCCTGACATCATCGCCGGAATGCACGGCATGGTCGCCGAGGGCGTCCTCACAACCAATGCAGCAGTAGGACTGGCCAAGGCTCGCGGAATCGAGATGCCCATCAGCGAGAAGATGCACGCGATCTTGCACGAGGGAAAATCGCCCAGCGAAGCCATCCACGAATTAATGACGCGCAGCGCAAAGAGCGAAACCGGATTCTAGCCCGCCACTCTTGAAAATTCTCCCAGGAACTTCTCCTCCATTGTCAGCGCTTCGCATTCCCGATCGATGGCGGCATACTCCGTCACATGCTTTGCTCGAAAGGCCTCGTACGCTTCCTTCGAAGTCCAAAAATCGAGCGTGAGGTACCGATCCAAATCCTTCAAGTCACGGTTTAACTCCGTGCGAATGAAACCCTCCGCAGTCCGAAACAAACGCGCCCAGGCACCGCGCGGCCCGTAGGTCTCTTCGAATTGCCGCTCGGCTCCCGGCCGTGGGCGGAACTGCCAGAGCACGAGATAGCTCGAGTCGTTACTGTTCACTTTGCCTCCCACAATGACACCGCCCCGGAGCCATCGGCTTTCGGCCTCTCTAGAAACATTAACAATAGGTATATAGCTGAAACTTCTATATTTAAATCCGCCTCATTTCGCATGCCAAACCAGTGAGAAAGCCTTGCCCGGCTTCGTACTTTCGTAACGGCAAACCCACGCCAGATTGGTCGAACTCCGTTGAAATCAAAGTAAAATTTCACTTAATCCCCCAGACTTTGCCGTGCCTGTAACCACAGTGCCATTGTGTCTCTAAAAGTGTCCATCCCGGCGCGCATCCCGATCCTATACGTGATCCTGGGCGTACTGGTGGCTATCAGCGTTGTGCCCATGTATTTCTACTCGGCGCAGGTTGAGAGGGATAACCGAGAGCGCCTGAAGACCAACGAGAAGCTCCTGCAAAACACGGTAACGCGTTCCCTGGCCGACGAAATCTCTCAGCATGAGGCCTCGTTGCGCCTCATGCTCGGCAATGAGTCTTCCGCTATCCAGATTGCCAGCGCTGGCGATATCAGCGGTGCGCACGTGGAGCGTCCCGAACTGCGTGCTCTCTTAGAAAATTTTGTTTCGTCTTCGGCCGACATCGCATACGCCACCTTGCTCAATGCCGATGCCAAGGGAATCTCTGCCGGCAGAATTGCTCCTGACGCCTTCTTACGGCGCGAACTGGAACGAGGTTTCGCAGCCGCACGCGAGAACCGCATTTATAACGGTCAGGCGTTGGTCGTGGGCAGCGGCAAGTCAGCGCGTACGGTAGTCCTGGTCAGCAGCCCGGTCATGTATTCGGGACAGTTCGTGGGCATGATCGGCTCTGTCGTCGATCTCGACTTCCTGATCCGCCGACTGGAAGAAGTCAGGCGTTCCGGACTCACGCCCTACGTTGTCGATGCGCAGGGACGCCTGGTCGCAGCCAGTCATTCCGACTACGCCACCGGCCAGGACATGAAGAATCTCGAAATCGTGAAAAACTTCGTCGACGAAGGCAGCAAGGCACAGCTGGCGGCTACCAAGGAATTCACCATCCAGGACGGGAAAGAAAGCACCGAGATGTTGGGAACCTACAGCCCGGTTACAGAGTTGGACTGGGCCGTAGTCGTGCAAAAGCCGCGCCTGGAGGCGTACCAGGGCGTCTTCGAAATGCAGCACACAGCGCGCCTGCTCGCTCTGGCGGCCGTGCTCGCCAGCATCATGGTGAGCTTCTACGCCGCCCGGCGCATTGCCAATCCTCTGAAAGTCCTCACAGAGTCGAGCCGGGCCATTGCGCGTGGCGATTTCTCCAAGCGCGTTGAACTGCGTAGCCGGACCGAAATCGGTGAACTCGCTTCTACGTTCAACATGATGTCCGACGAACTCCAGCAGTTCGTGCAGGACCTGCAACGCGCCGCCGAAGAAAACCGCGCCTTGTTCCTCGGCTCCATCCAGATGCTGTCAGGCGCAGTCGACGAAAAGGACCCGTACACTCGCGGCCACTCCGATCGAGTCACGCGCTATTCGCTTCTCATCGCTCGCGAGATGAAGCTGGACGACAACTTTCTCGAGACCCTTCGCATTTCGGCGCAGCTCCATGACGTGGGCAAGATCGGCATCGAGGATCACATCCTGAAGAAACCGGGCGCGCTGACTCCGGAAGAGTTCGAGATCATGAAGACTCACACCACAAAAGGCGCCAACATTCTGCGCCCGGTGAGCCAACTCAAAGAGATGTTGCCCGGCATCGAGTTACACCACGAAGCGCTCGACGGCCGCGGCTATCCTTACGGATTGAAGGGAGACCAGATTCCCTTGCTGGCACGCGTCATCGCCGTGGCCGACACCTTCGATGCCTTGACCACGAACCGTCCGTACCAGCGCGCGTACGAACCACCGGAGGCTCTGCGCATCATTAACAATCTCGTCGGCAAGCGGCTAGATCCTGAAGCGGTAGCAGCGCTGGGTGTGGTGTATGCCCGTGGCGAAATCAAGGTTCGCAGACTCGTACGCGCACAGGCCGTGCCTCCGCCGCCAGGCCCGACCCAAGCGCCGGCTCCAACCACAGCGCCTGCGAACGAAAACATGGCAGCGCCCGCCCCGGTTCCCTCTTCGGAGTCGTCTACTGAAGTTGCGAAGGCCGCAACCGCCGCCACATCACCAACTCCTTCGCCAAGTGATCCCGTCGGAACCACGCGCTTTTAATCCTCGCGCATTTATTTTCGAAATCTGAACAGGTGAACAACATAGCCCGGACACAACCGGATAGTTGAAGATCGCCACCGCATTCCCCCCCGCAACCGCATGGGAAGGGCCCGACTTCAGTCGGGCCGCCTGACCTGCCCTCGACGCGGCTTTAGCCACTGAGGTTTGCTTTCCTCCAGCCCGGACCGCTCCCGCCTCTATAATGGAAGGTTGTTTCTTTGGCGCAGAAAGTACCTATGATTCAGACCCTTTTCGGTAGCCTCGAAGAAGAGCAAAAACCTAGTTTCCTCGACCGCATGAAGGAAGCGGTCACGCGCACCCGCGAGAACCTCGCCGAGCGCATCGAAGAAGCGGTTTCATTCAGCAAAGAGATCGACCGCAATACCCTAAACGACCTCGAGGCGACCCTGATTGGCGCCGACCTGGGCACCACCACGACTCATGAAGTGCTTGAGAAGTTGCGCGAGAAAGCCGACCGCAAGCAAATTAAAGATGTCGACGAGTTAAAGCGTCTCTTGAAGGAAGAGCTTCTGGCCATCCTCACCGCAACGAATTCGCGCCCGGTGCAGAAGGTTGATGGCACACCCGAGGTCATCCTCGTGGTGGGAGTGAACGGCACGGGCAAGACCACCACCATCGGCAAACTCGCGCAAGTGTTCCGGTCCCAGGGAAAGAATGTTCTGCTCTGCGCGGCTGACACCTTCCGCGCTGCTGCGATCGAGCAATTGGAGGTTTGGGGACAACGGACTGGAACCGAGGTCATCAAGACTAAAGCTGGGGGTGATCCGGCCGCCGTGCTATTCGACGCCCTGCAAGCCGCCAGCGCACGCAAAACCGACTACGTAGTCGTCGACACAGCAGGCCGCCTGCACACCAAGAGCAACCTCATGTTAGAACTCGAAAAGATGCGGCGCACCGCCCAGCGCATCATTCCCGGTGCGCCTCACGAAACACTCCTGGTGATGGACGCCACAACCGGGCAGAACGGACTACAGCAGGCCAAGTTGTTTACCGAGGCCGCTGGCGTAACAGGTATCGTGCTCACAAAACTCGACGGCACTGCAAAGGGCGGCGTTGTCGTCGCGATTTCCCGGGAGATGGGGGTTCCTGTTCGCTATGTCGGTGTCGGCGAGAAGGCCAGCGATCTCTTACCCTTCGATCCGAAGGAATTTGTAGATTCACTTTTCGCCTGACCGGATGGGATTCGAAATCATCACGTGAGGTGAAGATGACGAGTTCGTTGCGATTTCGCTTACAGAGGACGCTTGAACGGTTGCGCCGCTGGTGGAAAAACGAGCCTGACTTTCCCGCTGATCCCTTCTCCAACCGGATGGCCCCAGTCCGTCGCGGGCCGAAAGGTCGAAGCGGCGCGGCAGCGGTAGCGAAGCCGGACGAGGAGCCTTTTACCGACACTCGGGAATGGCGGCGCCGAAAGGCATAGATCCAGCGCTACGCGGAGATTTCTACACTTCGCAGCCTACACGAGGACGGGCCGGCGCTCCTCCGGCCGTGTTCACGAACGCATGCCTGATCGACGTACAGACGAAGATTTTCTTCGCGAGGCACTCGCCCTCGCCCGTAGCGGTATAGGTCTGACCTCTCCCAACCCCAACGTGGGCGCCGTGATCGTAACTGAAAGCGGCGAAGTGGTCGGCACCGGCACGCACATCTACGATGGCCTGAAGCACGCCGAGATTCTGGCGCTCGAGCAGGCAGGCGAGCGCGCCCGCGGCGCGACCGTCTACGTCAATCTCGAACCTTGCTCGCACCAGGGACGCACTGGCCCGTGTGCCGACGCTCTGATCGCGGCCGGAGTGCGACGCGTAGTCGCTGGAGTCGGCGATCCGAATCCCCAGGTGAGTGGACAGGGCTTTTCACGGCTGCGGGAAGCCGGCATCTCGGTCGCATCCGGATTGCTTGCCGAAGAGTGTCAGCGTGTGAACGAGGCCTTTGCAAACTACATCCGCCGCAAAACACCTCTGGTCACGCTGAAAACAGCGATGACGCTGGATGGAAAAATCGCGCCTCCCCCCGGCGAGTCCGAAAATCCAACCGCGCTCGGATCCGCTTCCGCCGGTGGCGGCTGGATCACCAGCGAGGTGGCACGCGCCCACGTCCAGGAACTCCGCCACCAGAGTGACGCAATCATGGTCGGCGTGGGCACCATCATTGCCGACGATCCATTGCTCACCGACCGCAGCGGACGTTCCCGACGGCGTCCCTTGCTGCGCGTGATTGTCGATTCGCGCCTCCGCCTGCCGCTCGAGTCGCGGCTCGTCCACACCGGCAGCGAAGATGTGCTGGTCGTTTGCTCATTCGCCGAAGAGAAGCGCAAGCAGACTCTGCGCGAGCACGGCATCAGGGTCGAGCAACTGCCCGCCGCCACCGCCGACGGACGGCCCGACCTTGCAAGCCTGATGCAATTGCTGGGGCAGCTTGAAATCACCAGCCTGCTCATCGAAGGCGGCGCCATGATCAACTGGGCGGCACTGCACTCCGGCGTCGTCGACAAAATTTTCTTTTACTACGCTCCGAAAGTCTTGGCGGGTACAGGAGCAATTCCTTTCGCCACGACTTCGGGGTTCAGAAGTCTCAGCGACGCAGCCTGCGTAAAAAATCTCCGATTCCACCGCTTCGGAGAAGACTTCGCCGTCGAAGGCTATTTACGCGATCCGTATCGTGATTGATTTTGGAGGCGCTTATGTTTACCGGCATTATTGAGGAAGTTGGCAAGGTCACCAGTATCAGGGAAGAACGCGGCACCCGCCGGCTCGCAGTCGCAGCATCCAAACTGATCGCCGAACTGAAGAAGGGAGACTCCATCGCGGTCAGCGGAGTCTGCCTGACAGCAGTTGCAATTACAACAAACGCCGTCTCGTTCGACCTGGCCGACGAGACCTGGCATCGCACTTCATTTTCTCGTATGCACGAAGGGGCGTTCGTCAATCTGGAATTGCCGATGCGCGCCGACGGCCGTTTCGGAGGACACATCGTTCAGGGCCATGTGGATGGCACGGGAGAATTCCTCGCACTCGATCGCATCGACGGCGCCGACGACTACTGGCTACGCATCCAGATCCCCCAGCAGCTCGCGCGCTACGTCATCCACAAAGGCTCCTTGAGCATCGAGGGCATCAGTCTCACGGTCGCTGCAATCGAAGGAACCGCAGTCACCGTGGCTATCATTCCTCACACCGCGGAAATGACCAATCTTCTTTCTCTCAAACGCGGCGACCCGGTCAATCTCGAAGTCGACATGATCGCGAAATACGTCGAGAAAATGATGAAAGGTGAGTCGGGAAATTCCCCGCTCACCCTCGAGCAACTCGTTCAGCAGGGGTTTTGATCAGTCCGCGACGAAGTTTACTTCTCGGGTAGAAACGACATCGCGCCGGGATTCTCTTTCCCTTCGGCAGGATTTCCGTGCTGTGCCCGCCAAGCCATCGCTCGCGCCCTGCCTTCTCGCATCTGCTCGGCCAGCATCACCCGTGAAAGACTTTTCAGGCGCCCCGGACTATGCCGTTCGCCCCCCGATGCCGCCACGCTGTACCACGAATAAGCAGCCACGTAATCGAGCGGCACCCCCTTTCCCTGCTCAAACATGTACGCAAGATCGGCCTGCGCCGCCGCATACCCCTGCTCGGCAGCGCGTTGCGCCCATTCGGCAGCTTCTCCATAGTCGACCGACAGCCCGTCCCCCTTGTAATAGAGGACCGCCAAAATATTCTGCGCTTCCGGAATTCCTTTGTCGGCCGCAGCGCGGAACCAGCGAGCTGCCTCGCTGTGGTCCGGCGCAACTCCTTCACCCCGGTAATACATCGAGCCCAGGTTGCATTGGGCAACCGCATGTCCCGCTGTTGCAGCCGCCCGATACCAGCGTGACGCCTCATCCAAATCTCTCTTGACGCCCTTTCCTCGTTGATACATCGACGCCAGATTGTTCTCGGCCGTAGGTTCGCCCTGCAACGCCGCCGCCCTGAAATATTCGAAAGCTCGCCGGTAATCTTTCGACACACCTAAGCCTTGTTCGTACAAAAATCCCAACGCCAGCTCAGCCTCTGCTACCTTGTGGTTCGCAGCGGCTTCATACCATTTTGCTGCTTCGCGATAGTCTCGGCTCACGCCCACCCCATCCCGATACGCATTCCCCACCCAAAGCTCACCCTGCGCTTCTCCCTGTTTTGCTTTCGCGAGCATCTCTTCGAACGTCGCCGTCGCATTGACTAATTGTTGGTGTCTTTGTTGATCGCCACTCGCACCGTTCCTTGCCTGCTGAACGCCAGCAAAAAGCGAGAACGAACTCATCAGCGTCCACGTACACACTAAGAACAGTCTCAAGGTGAGGTCCCTCCGCCCAATGGAATCCGGAAACTTGTCAGGAAAGTCGGTTTATTTCCTCTCCCCCAGCATCCGTGGCAGGACTTTGCGACATTCCAGCGATCACCAGCAATGCAACCGGCCACATGCGTCTCACACGCTTACCTCACGAGCAAACTTCATGACTGGCATGAACTTATCCATCTCTCTGAAACAGCAGTCAGAACAAGAAGGGACTACTACTCGCTAACTACGAACGACGTATTTCCGTCCAATGTGCTAAGGGATTGAATGCCGCAGCCAGAAGTGGTGCCCTCCGTTGTCCGCTTTGCGAACTTTGAGGTCGACGTGCGCGCTGGCGAACTGCGCAAGCACGGTCGGCGTGTGCGCCTGCAGGAACAGCCACTCCGAATTCTGAATATGCTGCTGGAACGCCCCGGCGAGTTGGTCACCCGGGAAGAACTCCGCCTGAACTTGTGGCCGGCGGACACGTTCGTCGACTTCGACCACGGCCTCAACTCCGCAGTGGCGCGTCTGAGGGAAACTCTGTGCGACTCAGCCGACACTCCGCGATTCGTCGAGACCGTTCCCCGCAAGGGCTACCGTTTTGTAGGAGAACTCGAAGAAGTGGAACCCTCTGCCGCTTCAGAGCCAGTTGTACAGGAGGTGCAGTCACCGAAGCGAAGTTGGATCCGTTCCTACGGAATCTGGCTGGCGGGGTTCGGGATCGTCGCCCTGCTGGCTCTCGTTCTGGTGAGAACTCGCGGGCACGCGACCACGAGCCGCGAGATTGTTTTGCCTACACCCGAAATCGTTCCTTTGGCCGGGCTTGCCGGCTACGAGGTTGGGCCGGCGTTCTCTCCCGATGGCAACCAAGTTGCTTTCCGCGAAATTAACGGGAGTCAAAATTCCGGCATCTACACTTCCCTGGTTGGCGGCGAACAGTCCCTTCGACTCACGCGAAATCGTGCGGACTGTTGCGTCGCCTGGTCACCCGACGGCCGACAGATCGCATTCCTGCGGAGAAACAATGGTGGGGCCGAGATCTTCACCGTCCCTGCCATCGGAGGCACGGAACGTCGGCTGTTTTCGACGAAGGGTGATCAGTATCCCGGACTCTCGTGGTCACCGGACGGAAAATATCTCGCCTTCCCGCAGATTTACTCTGCCGGCTCAAGCTCGAGTATCACGCTTTTCGAATTGGCCACCTCGGCCACATCAATCCTGACGCATCCTCCCGACGAATATCTCGACCGCAATCCGGAGTTTTCTCCCGATGGCAAACAGGTCGCTTTCATCCGAGGGACCGTTGCAGGCGTGGCTAACGATGTCTACGTGATCGCGACTGCCGGCGGCCAGGCCCGCCGCCTGACCTTCGACAACCGCCCTATGACCGGGCTTGCCTGGAGTGCTGCCGGTAAGGACATAATCTATTCCGCATCGCGCAGCGGGTCTGAAGCACTGTGGCGAATTCCTGCCACCGGGGGCACACCGCAGCCGGTGTCCTCGGCAGGATTGATTGCTCTTTCTCCCACCATCCCGCGCAAGGGAAATCAGCTTGCGTTCCAGCAGGCCATCGGAAAAGACAACATCCTGCATCTGGGCGTGCGCGGAGCCCAGGCGCTCTCCGTTCGCCCGACCATCGCCATTGCAGCCAAGGGACACAAGATGCGCCCCAGCTTTTCGCCCGATGGCAAGCGCATCGCCTTTGAATCGGATCGTCTGGGCTTCATGGACATCTGGATTTGCTCGAGCAACGGAATCAGCTGCATGCAAGTCACGTCACTTCGTGGCACAGCGGGCACGGCTCGGTGGTCTCCCGATGGTAAGACGCTCGCCTTTGAATATCATCCAGGAGAGCGAGCAGAGATTTACACGGTTGACGTTGCCGGAGGCAGTCCGCGGCGGATCGCCACGATACCCGGCGCTGACAATCTTGCCCCCAACTGGTCGCGCGATGGGCTCTGGCTGTACTTCAGCTCGAAGCGCGGCGGCGAACCATTTCAGCTGTGGAAGATTCCCGCGCTGGGCGGCACACCGATACAGGTCACGAAAAATGGAGGCATCTCCGGTGTCGAATCCGAAGACCGGCGCTATCTCTATTTCTCAAAGTACGAAGTCCCGGGCATCTGGCGCGTGCCACTCAGTGGAGGGTCGGAAGAACAAGTCCTGCGCGAACCCGACGGAGCCGATTGGTTCAACTGGGCACTGGCACGAAAGGGTATCTATTTCCTGAACGATGATGCAGAACCGAAACCGACCATCGATTTTTACGACTTCGCCACCAGCAAAACTTGTCATGTGTACAGCCTGGAAAAGCCCTGGGGTTGGGGACTCGCCATCGCACCCGACAACCAATCCCTGCTATTCGTACAAGTCGAATTCGAGCAGGCCAATATTGTAGTGGTGAAGAACTTCCGCTGACACGCCAGCAGTCCGGCATTCCTCCGTGCCAGCGATGATCGGGCGATCTACTATCGGCTACGTTGGTGAAATGGCGATTTTTCAAGAGTTAACGTCCGGCGCTAGACTGTGAACGTGCAAAAGTGCGCCAAGTGTGGTTGGGAGTCACTAGATAACCCACACGACCTAGCTCAACATAGTGAACGACAATTGTCGGTAGACGAGGTCGTAGCTTTGATTGACGCGTTAGAGGGAGAAGTAAACAACGGCGGCTTTCATCAGTATTTTTACAACTCCGCAGGGGACGGGACAGCCGAAACGATTCAGGCTCTCGAAACCATCGGAGCGC
>Ga0209811_10000026_pt1 | contig 73436 bp, 63 predicted proteins | sample Coa_R1_6_FD_187161 | JGI IMG/M metagenome (GOLD analysis project Ga0209811, IMG submission 187161) | Surface soil microbial communities from Centralia Pennsylvania, which are recovering from an underground coalmine fire. - Coalmine... | ecosystem: Environmental > Terrestrial > Soil >... | reverse complement strand
CACGGCAATCTTATCCCCGGACTTGAACGCGAACTCGCCGGCAAGAATACCGGCGACAAGCTGCAGGTGAAAATCCCGCCCGCCGACGGCTACGGGGAATACGACAAGGAGCTGGTGCAGCGCGTGCCGCGCCGCGCCCTGAAGGGCGTGCCGAACGTCAAGGTGGGTATGCGCCTGCACGCACAGACCGAGCACGGCGCCCGCGAAGTCACCGTGACCCAGCTCACCGGGGACCTGGTCACCCTGGATGGCAACCATCCGCTCGCCGGGCAGAGCCTGAACTTCGAGGTCGAGGTCGCCGACATCCGCGCCGCGACCGCCGAGGAACTCGAGCACGGTCACGTGCACGAGCCCGGCGGCCACCACCATCACTGAGAGCCGCTCGTCTCCTCGCGCGCCGCCAGCCGTGCGAACTCCGCCGTGAGCGCGTCGACGCGCTCAAGATAGACCCTCGGATCGTGATCGCCACAACGCTGGCCGGGGCTGAAACGAAACCCGCGGCGCGCGTAGAGCGCCCCCGCCCCCGCACCACACAGGTGCGTCACCGCCGCCAGATGCCGCACCTGCACGGGGCTCGCCGCAGACTTGCCGGCATGCTCCAGAGTCGCCGTGACCTTGAGGTCGAGGTCCGCCGCCGTGAGCTGCACGGCATCGGCGGGCACCACGCGCAGGTAGAGACTGTTGAACCAGCACGAATGCCAGTCGTTCCAGGCTCCTTCGCGCGTAAGCTCGTGATTGTGGATGCAGTAGTGGCGCGCCTCCTCGAAGGTCGGATTGGTGATCTGGTACATGCCCACCGCGCTTGAAGCCGGGCGATAGAAATCAAACGGCAGCGCCGGCCACGACCAGCGCCAGTAAGTACGCACCAGGGGATTGCCGGATCCCTCCACCTGCGCCAGGGCCGCCAGCAGTTCCGCGCTCACGTGCGGCGTGGCATAGCGACGGAACAGCGCCGCGTAGGCACGCCAGGTCTCAGTCGGGGTCTTGGCCAGCACGCTGCTCACCGGGAAAAACAGCTCGCTTGGCTTGCGGATGATCTGGTAAACGAAATTGGCGGCGAGGGCGAGAATCGCCGTGCACACCAGGTACAGGGCGAGCCTCGGCGCCGTGAGCGCCGCCGGGGTGCGCGGCGGGCGGCGTGCGCGCACCGGGTTGCGCGGGACGGCCTGGAAGGCTCTGGCCCGCGGCCGCCGGTACGGCGTGGCTCCCCTGCGACGCGCCACTAGCTGTCCCGCGGTGCACGCCACGGCGTGCCTGCACTAACATGTCGACGGGCGTATGTGTCCCGGGAGTGCATCGTGTCGAAAGACGCAGTAGAGATTGAAACCGGCCCCGACCCCGTGGCCGCCGTTATCTGGCTGCACGGCCTGGGCGCCGATGGCCATGACTTCGAACCGATCGTACCCGAGCTGGTGCGCCCGGGAGAGCGGCCGCTGCGTTTCATCTTCCCCCATGCACGGGTCAGGCCGGTGACTCTCAATGGCGGCTACGCCATGCGTGCCTGGTACGACATTGCCGCACTGGATCGGCGCACTGCCGAAGACGAGCGTGGCATCCGCGAGTCACAGGCCACGATCGAGGCGCTGCTTCGCCGCGAGAATGCACGCGGCATTCCCAGCGAGCGCATCGTGCTGGCGGGCTTCTCGCAAGGCGGCGCCATGGCGTTGTTCGCCGGGACGCGCTATCCGGACAGGCTCGCCGGCATCATGGGACTGTCGTGCTACCTGGTGCTCGCCTCGCGGCTGACCGTCGAGCGCGCTACCGCTAACCAGGCAACACCAATTTTTCTTGCGCACGGCGCCCAGGATCCGGTCGTGGCTCCGGCGCTGGGCGAGGAGGCCCGGCGGCAGCTGCTCGCGGCCGGTTATACGGTCGAATGGCATACCTACAGCATGCCCCACTCTCTGTGTCCGCAGGAGGTGGGCGACATCGCGACCTGGCTGCGTCGGGTGCTCTAGTCCCGCGAGCCAGCGCTGCGGCAGGCAGCCCCAAAGCAGACGAGGCCGCCGGATCAGGGCGGCCTCGTGTGCTGGGTTGCGGAGAGAACGTTCTAGCGGCGACCCGGGCCCTGCTGTTCCCCGTGCGCCTCGTGACCAGCCGGCGGTCGGCCGGTCTGGGCCTGAGGTGCGTGCGAGGCGGGCTCGGCCGCATGCGGGGCGCCTGAGTAAGCCGGTCGCGCGGGCTGCGGCGCGGGGGCGACGCGATTGAAGTCCGGGCCGCGGTTAGAGGCCACCTGCGGCGGCCGCTCATTGTGGTACGCCGGCGGTCGGGCCTGGGCCTGCGGTGCAGTCATGGCGCGATTGCTGTCCGCGGCATGGTTGCCGGTCGCCTGCGGCGGCCGCTCGTTGTGGTACGCCGGCGGTCGCGCCTGGGCCTGCGGCGCAGTCATGACGCGATTACTGTCCGCCCCCCCCGCATGGTTGCCACTCGCCTGCGGCGGGCGGTCATTGTGCGGCACTGACGTCATGCGATTGGCGTCCGCCGCCGCATGATTACCGCTCGCCTGCGGCGGGCGGTCATTGTGCGGCACTGACGTCATGCGATTGCCGTCCGCGGCCGCATGGTTACCACTGGCCTGCGGCGGGCGGTCGTTGTGCGGCACTGACGTCATGCGATTGCCGTCCGCGGCCGCATGATTACCGCTCGCCTGCGGCGGGCGGTCGTTGTGGAACGAAGCCGGCACCCTGGCATCGCGGGCAGCAACCACGCCGTGTCCGCTGAAGGCACCAGGGCGGGGCGTCGCCGCGATCGCCGGGTGCCCGCCGTTCACGGAAGCGCGCAGCGACTCGTTGCCGCGCGCCATGTTCTCCTGGCGCCGCTGGTCGCTCGTGAACGCCACGTGCCGCTCATGCACCGCCGCGAGTTCGGTCCGGGAGGGCCGTGCCGCGATGCCGCCCGCGCCACCGTTGAAACTGACGCGGGTCACTGATCCATTGTTCACGATGGTGCGGTTATACACGTTCGTGACATTGATATTGCGCACGTTGCTGTAAGCGCGGTTGTACATGAAGTCGTGGCCGTGCCAGTAGCCGCCCTGGTAGCCGACGCCGCCGTAACCGCACCCGTAGTTGATGCCGCCGTAGAAGCCGACGTGAGGACCCCAGTAGCCGCCATGCCACAGATAGGCGCCATCCACGAAGCCCCAGTAGCCCGGGGTCCACAGCAGGCCCACCGCGGGCGGCAGTACCCAGGTTCCCGGCACCCAGTAATAACCCGCGGGCGACCACGCCCAGTAGCCCGGGGTCCAGATGTACCCGGGAGCGGGGATTTCCGGCTGCACGTAAACCGGCAATTCCGGTGGCGCAAAGTTGACCGAGATCCCGACCGCGACGCTGGCATTCGCCGCCAGCGGCAGCGCTGCGAGCATCAGGGCGGACATCAAGCCACGAATCAGGTTGCGCATGGTGGACTCCTTCGCTGCCACGGTGACGGAAGGTCACTGAACGACGCCTGAACTTGAATTGTCAGCCAAAGCCGACGCGAAAAGTGGGCGCCACGTCACTGAATAGAACGCGGCGGCGCCCCCGGTGTTGACGCCGAGAAGGCTCAAAACCAGCTGTAATTGAAGCTGATGCTGATGCGTTCTGCGGCCAGCGGATTCGCTGCAACTTCGTGTCGCAGCCAGCTTTCGAACAATACGAGCTTGCCGGGACGTGCCCGCAGCGTCGCCCAGAGGCGGTTTTCGAGCCGCGTGCGCCGTCGACGCGGCGGCGCGGCCATGAAACGCTCCAGGCGCGGATCTTCGAACTTGATCCCGGGTGCCCCCGGCGCCACCAGCACGTAGTAGGTGCCGCTGATTGCCGACAGTGGATGCAGGTGCAGGCCGTGCACGGCACCACGCCCCATGATGTTGACCCAGCAGTCGGTCATCGCAAGTTCGCGCCCGCGCAAATCCAGTTCCAGCGCCCGTGCAAACCGATCCACGTGCCGGTCCAGCACCCGCGCCAGCGCGGCGAACGTCGGTGACAGGCGATGCATGCGGTGCGCCGAGCTATAGGAGGTGTAGCCGCCGGGATAGTTGCGCGCTGACCAGCGGCGACCGACGAGATCGTCGGCGCGCAGCTGCCGGCACTCGCGCAACAGGCGCGCATTGAGGGCGCGCCAGCCCGCCGGACGTGCCTGCGCCTCGTATACCCGCGTTGGAAACAAGCGCTGCATCGCCATGATTGCCGGCGAGTATGCGGGGCGCCGGCGAAGTGGTCTATGATCGCAACCCCTCCCCCAATGCCAGCGCCGGAACATCCCATGGCCGTTGCCACTCTTCCCCCGGAACTGAATGCCACGGCAGCGCGGGCGGGAACCGCCGAGGTCGTGCCGCACTGGATCGGTGGCCGCGCGGTCGGCGGCGGCGGCGCGCGCCTGCCGGTCTTCAATCCGGCCACCGGCGCGACCACGCGCGAAGTTGCACTCGCCACCGACACCGAGGTACAAGCCGCGGTGGCCAGCGCGCAGGCGGCGCTGCCGGCGTGGTCGCAGACCCCCGCGGTGCGCCGCGCGCGCGTGCTGGCCGCTTTCCTGGCACTCCTTAACGAGCAGCGCGATGCGCTGGCCGCGCTCATCACCGCCGAGCACGGCAAGGTGTTCAGCGATGCCCAGGGCGAGGTGACGCGCGGCATCGAGATCGTGGAGTTCGCCTGCGGCATCCCGCAGCTGCTGAAGGGCGACTTCACCGAGCAGGTCTCCACCGGCATCGACAACTGGACCCTGCGCCAGCCGCTGGGCGTGGTGGCGGGCATCACGCCATTTAATTTTCCGTGCATGGTGCCGTGCTGGATGTTTCCGATCGCCCTCGCCTGCGGCAACACATTCGTGCTCAAGCCGAGCGAGCGCGATCCGTCCGCGGCGGTCTTCATGGCGCGCCTGCTGGCGCAGGCCGGCCTGCCCGATGGCGTGTTCAACGTCGTGCAGGGCGACAAGGTCGCCGTGGATGCGCTCATCGAGCACCCGCAGGTGCGCGCCCTGAGCTTCGTCGGCTCGACCCCGATCGCGCAGTACATCTATCAACACGGCGCCCGCAGCGGCAAGCGCGTGCAGGCGCTCGGCGGCGCCAAGAACCACATGGTGGTGATGCCCGATGCCGACCTGGAGCAGGCTGCGGACGCCCTGATCGGTGCTGCGTACGGCTCCGCCGGCGAGCGCTGCATGGCGATCTCGGTCGCCGTGCTGGTGGGCGACACGGCCGAGCGCATGATGCCCGGGCTCGCAGCGCGCGCACGCGAGCTGCGCGTCGGCAACGGCATGCAGCCGGACGCGGAGATGGGGCCGGTCATCAACCGCGCGGCCCTGGAGCGTATCGGTGGCTACATCGCAGAGGGCGTCGCCAGCGGCGCGAAGCTGCTGGTCGACGGCCGCCGCCACCCCGAGAGCGGCGCACATTTCTCGGTGCCCGGCCACGAGCAGGGATTCTTCATGGGCGCCACGCTCTTTGATCACGTGCAGCCGCAGATGCGCATCTATCGCGAGGAGATCTTCGGCCCGGTGCTGTCCTGTGTGCGCGTGCCGGACTTTGCGGCCGCGGTGAACCTCGTCAACGCGCATCCCCTGGCAAACGGTGTGGCCTGTTACACCCGCGATGGCAACGTCGCGCGCGAATTCGGGCGCCGCATCGAGGTGGGCATGGTCGGCATCAACGTGCCGATACCGGTGCCCATGGCCTGGCACGGGTTCGGCGGCTGGAAGGGCAGCCTGCTCGGGGACATGAACGCCTACGGCGAAGAAGGCGTGCGCTTCTATACGCGCCAGAAATCGATCATGCAGCGCTGGCCGGAGAGCACGCCCAAGGGGGCGGAATTCGCCATGCCTACGGCGAAGTAGCCGCCGGCGGCGCCGCGCGCGCCAGCCCCGCCTGCAGTGCGGCCTCGTCAACGCTGCTGCACCACTTGCCGATCACGATGGTGGCAACGCCGTTGCCGATGAGATTGGTAAGGGCGCGCGCCTCGGACATGAAGCGGTCGATGCCTAAAATGAGCGCCAGCCCCGCCACCGGCACGTGACCGACCGCCGAGAGCGAGGCGGCGAGCACGATGAAGCCGCTGCCGGTCACGCCCGCCGCGCCCTTGGAGGTGAGCAGCAGCACGGCAAGCAGGGTCAGCTGGTGCCACAGGTCCAGCGGAGTGTTGGTGGCCTGCGCGATGTAGAGGGCCGCCATGGTGAGGTAGATGGACGTGCCGTCGAGGTTGAAGGAGTAGCCCGCCGGGATGACGAGCCCGACGACTGGCTTGGAGACCCCCAGCTCCTCGAGCTTGCCGAGCATGCGCGGCAGCACCGACTCGGAGGAGGAGGTCCCGAGCACGATGAACAGCTCCTCACGGATGTAGCGGATGAAGGCGAAGATCGAAAAACCGTGCAGGCGCGCGATCAGTCCCAGGACCACGAGCACGAACAGCGCGCAGGTGAGGTAGAAGCATCCCATGAGGCGCGCCAGTGAAAGCAGCGACTCCGCGCCGTAGCGCCCGACGGTGAACGCCATCGCGCCCAGCGCCCCGAGCGGCGCGAGGCGCATGACGAACCTGACGATGATGAACAGGACCTGGCCCGCCTCCTCCACCAGCTCATAGACCGGACTCGCCTTGCCGCCCGCCGCGTGCAGTGCAAAGCCAAAGAGAATGGCCAGGAGCAGGGTCTGCAGCACGTCCCCGCTCGCGAAGGCGCCGAAGAACGTCGTGGGGATGATGTTGAGGATGAAGTCGGTGACCCCCGGCATGCCCGCGGGACCTGCGTACTGCGCCACCGCGTGTGCGTCGAGGCTCGCGGCGTCGGCGTTTACCCCGACCCCCGGCTTCAAGACGTTGACGACCACGAGCCCGAGCAGCAGCGCGAGCGTGGACACCACCTCGAAATACAGCAGCGCGAGCCCGCCGGCCTTGCCGACGTCCCGCAGCTTCGCCACCCCGGCGATGCCGGTGACGACGGAGCAGAAGATGATGGGCGCGATCAGCAGGCGGATCAGCTTGATGAAGCCATCGCCCAGGGGCTTCAGCTGCTGCGCAAAGTGTGGCCAGCAGGTACCCAGCAGGATGCCCACCGCGATGGCGATGAGCACCTGCACGTACAGCGAGCGCCAGCTTGCGACGCTGCGCATGAGCCCCCTTGCCCCGACCCGGCCGCCAAGCGGACCGCCAGGAGGCTAGCCTACCGTTTCCAGGGGTGCTTTGTAGTTAAGACACCTTCTCGAACTGCTGCTCCTCGGTACTGCCCGCGAGCGCGGTGATCGAGGAGTTGCCACCGCTCACGGTCTGCGTGACCGCATCGAAGTAGCCGGCGCCGACCTCACGCTGGTGCTTGGTCGCGGTGTAGCCGTGCGCCTCGGCGGCGAACTCCGCCTGCTGCAGGCTCACGTAGGCACTCATCTGCTGCGCCTTGTAGCCGCGGGCGAGCTCGAACATGGAGAAGTTGAGCGCGTGGAAGCCGGCGAGCGTGATGAACTGGAAGCGGTATCCCATGGCGCCGAGTTCGCGCTGGAACTTGGCGATCTGCGCATCATCCAGCTTGCGTTTCCAGTTAAACGAGGGCGAGCAGTTGTAGGCCAGGAACTTGCCGGGAAACTGTGCGTGGATGCCCTCGGCAAACTCGCGCGCCTCCTCGAGGTCCGGTTTGGCAGTTTCGCACCACACCAGGTCCGCGAACGGTGCGTAGGCGCGCCCGCGCGCGATCGCCTGCTTCAGTCCCGCCCGGACGCTGAAGAAGCCTTCCGCAGTGCGGCCCTTGACGGCGTCGATGAACGGCCGGTCGCGCTCATCGACATCCGAGGTGAGAAGATTGGCGCCCTCGGCGTCGGTGCGCGCCACCAGCACCGTGGGAACGTTGCACACGTCGGCCGCCAGCCGCGCGGCGAGGAGCTTGCTGATCGCATCCTGCGTCGGCACCAGTACCTTGCCGCCCATGTGACCGCACTTCTTGGCGGAACTCAGCTGGTCCTCGAAGTGCACCCCCGCCGCGCCGGCGTCGATCATCTGCTTCATGAGCTCGAAGGCGTTGAGCACGCCGCCGAAGCCCGCCTCGGCATCCGCCACGATCGGCTTGAACCAGTCGATCGAATCGTTGCCCTCCGCATGGTGGATCTCGTCGGCGCGCCGCAGCGTGTTGTTGATGCGCCGCACGACTGCCGGCACCGAGTCGGCAGGATAGAGGGATTGGTCCGGGTACATTTCACCGGAGAGATTGGCGTCGCCGGCCACCTGCCAGCCCGACAGATAAATCGCGTCGAGGCCCGCCTTCACCTGCTGCATGGCCTGGTTGCCGGTGAGGGCCCCGAGCGCGTTCACGAACGGCTTCTCATTCAGATAACGCCACAGCTTCTCCGCCGTGAGGCGCGCGATCGAATGTTCGACGGCAATCGTGCCGCGCAGTCGCACGACGTCCGCGGCGTCGTAGCCACGCTGCACGCCGCGCCAGCGCGGACTCTCGCGCCAGCTGCGCCGCAGATCTTCAGCGGTGGGCAGGGATTTCGCAGCAGTCATATTGCCTCGCACATAGCGGTCGTGGTTTAGCTGAGAAGTTCGTACGCCGGCAGCGTCAGGAACTCATCGAAGGTCTCGCTCTTGGTCATCTGCTCGAACAGGCGCGCCGCGGTGGGGAAAACCCCGTGACTGAGCCGCGCCGCGCCCACTTCCGTGTGGATGCGGTCGAGTTCCGCCGTCATGAGCCGATCGAAGCGTGCCACGGTGATTTCCTGGCCGTCGCTGGTGCGGGCGCCATGCCGCAGCCATTGCCACAGCTGTGCGCGGCAGATCTCCGCGGTGGCTGCGTCCTCCATCAGGTGGTAGAGCGGCACGCAGCCATTGCCGCGCAGCCACGCCTCGAGGTACTGCACCCCCACGCGGATGCAGCCGCGCAGGCCGCCTTCGGTAATCTCACCCTCCGGTACCTTGAGCAGGTCCAGCGCACCGACGTTGACGTCGGCGCGGGCGATGGAGAGCTGGTTGGGCCCGTGCATGACTGAATCGAAGGCCTCGCGCGCGATCGCTGCCAGGCCCGGGTGCGCAATCCAGGTGCCATCGTGACCGGCGTGCGCCTCGCGCAGCTTGTCGGCGCGCACGCGCGCCATGGCCGCCTCATTCGCGGCCGGATCGTCGCGGATCGGAATCTGTGCCGCCATGCCGCCCATGGCGTGCGCACCGCGGCGGTGGCAGGTCTTGATCAGAAGGTCGACGTAGGACTTGAGGAAATGCCGCTCCATCGTCACGGTGCCGCGGTCGGGCAGCAGGAAGTCCGCGCGGTTCCGGAACTTCTTGATGAAGCTGAAGATGTAATCCCAGCGCCCGCAGTTAAGTCCCGCGGAGTGCTCGCGCAGCTCGTGGAGGATCTCGTCCATCTCGAATGCCGCCAGGATGGTCTCGATGAGCACCGTCGCCTTGATGGTCCCGCGCGGCATGCCGAGGGCCTCCTGGGCCGCGATGAAGACCTCGTTCCACAGGCGCGCCTCAAGGTGGCTCTCCATCTTCGGCAGGTAGAAATACGGGCCGGTACCGCGGCGCGCCAGCGCCTCGTGGTTGTTGGCGAGGAACAGCGCGAAATCAAACAGCGAGGCGGACACCTGCTCACCGTTGATGCGCACGTGCTTCTCGTGCAGGTGCCAGCCACGCGGCCGCACGATGAGGGTCGCGGTCTGCTGGGCGAGCCGGTAGACCTTGCCGGTCGCCGGATCCTCGAAGCTGATCGTGCGGCGGATGGCGTCGCTCAGATTCAGCTGCCCGAGAATGATGTTTTCCCAGGTGGGCGAGCAGGAGTCCTCGAAATCGGCCATGAAGCAGCGCACCGGTGCGTTCAGTGCGTTGATGACCATCTTGCGATCGACCGGACCGGTGATCTCGACACGCCGGTCGGTGAGGTCCTCGGGTACCGGGGAGATGCGCCACTCCGCACCGCGCACCTGGGCGCTGGCGGCGAGGAACTCCGGCAGTGCGCCGTCATCGAGCTGCAGCTGACGCTCGCGGCGCGCATTCAGCAGCTCCAGGCGACGCGCGTTGAAGCGCCGGTGCAGGCTTGCCAGCAGCTGCAGGGCGAGCGGATTTAGCACCTCATCGCCACGCTCGATCCTGCTGCCGAGAATCTCGACCTTAGGTCCGGCCGGATCGCGCGAATACACCTGTCCTTGGTTCTGAGCGTTCATGCTGGCCTCAATATACGGGGTTTGGGATGAAATTTGACTGCGGAAACTTCACACTGTTAATTTCACAAGCTCCGTTCCACCCGCGCGGTTCAACATATGCCAGAGCTGTTGCGCAAGGGCCATTTCCTCGGCGCCAAGCTGCGCGCGCTGCGCAAGGCCAATGGCCTCACCCTCGAGGAACTCTCGGTGCGCTGTGTGCAGCGCGATGCGGCCGTGGCGCCCTCGGTGTCTTACCTCAGCATGATCGAGAGTGGCAAGCGTGCGCCCTCCACGCCGCTGCTGAGCCTGCTCGCCTCGGTATTCCAGCGCCCGCCGGCCTGGTTCCTGGATGAAAGCGCCGACCTTGAGCTTGCGCCCGCGCCACCGGGGGAGGCCACGGCGCGCGTGCCGCTGGAGCCGGCCTTCCTCTTCTCGAAGAACCTGTTGCAGGCAGCCATCCCGGAGCTGCTGGCGCAGACCGGCACGAGCGGGCGCCAGTTCGCGCACCTGCTCATCCGCTCGCACCAGGAAATGTCGCGCAACGACTTCCCGGATCTGGAGCGCGCCGCCGATCACGTCAGCGAGCGGCGCTTCCCGCTGGGCGTCGAGGACCTGCTGCGCCTGTGCCGCCGCCACGGGCTCGAGGTGCGCTGGTTCGACCGCAAGCCGGTGCTGGCACGCGACAAGGACCGCGAGGTGCGCAGCATGGTGCGCTCCTTCTTCGAGGCCCCGCGCGTCATCTACGCCAACCGGGCACTACAGGCGGATCCGGCGCGCCTGAAGTTCGACCTGGCCGCGCACATCGCCCACAAGGTGCTGCACGGGGGCGACGGACTCAAGTCCGCGCACGCGACCGGCGGGGAGATGGGAGGCAGCCCGGAGGGCAACTCGGGCGCGGGCGGCATGAACGCCCAGGACGTGCTGCACGCGTGGCGCGATTTCGAGTGCAGTTTCTTCGCCGGCGCACTGCTGGCGCCGCGCGTGCCGTTCCGGCGCTTTCTCGCCCGCGAGCGCCACCGGGTCGAGGCCGGCGCGCGCCTGGAGCTGACGCCCGCGGTCGTCATGCGCCGCATGACCAAGGTCTCGCCCTACCCCTACTGGCATTTCTTCGATGCCTACCCGCCGGGCTACCTGCGCGCGGTCTACCGCGGCAACGGCATCCCGCTGCCGTGGGGCAATCTGGCGCAGGTGAGCGACCCGTGCCCCAACTGGGCCGTGTTCCGCATGATCGATGGCGAGCACGGCCCGAGCGGCTCACAGATCTCGGTGCTGCGCGATGCCGAGCGCTCGCGGCTTTATTGCTGCCATTCGATCCGCGTGCACGACATGGCCGGCAACCCGCACGTCCTGTCGGTGGGCGTGGATCTCGCCCCGGCCCTGGACACGCACAGCGTCGCCAGCGCAGCGGTGATTGAGTCCATCTTCCGCGAATGCCTGCACCGCCGCGGGGAGGCGCGCATCCCGAAGGCCGCGGCGCAGGTGCTCGGCGAGGTCGCCAACGTGCTCAACATCGCCTGGATCGAGGATGCGCTCGCCCACCCGGCACGCATCATCTGCCCGCGCAGCAACCACTGCCCGCGACCGGAGCGCTGCGAGGGGGCGCGGCCCTCAAGAGCACGCGAGATCGCCGACGTGCGCGAGGAGATCCTCGGGCGCGAGCCGTGATGGCCTAAAATGGCGCCATGACCGGCACCGGTGAAACGCCTCCATGGACCACTGCCTGAGCCTGCGCCTGGGCGCCGCGCTTACCATCGCGCTCATGCTGGTCCCGGCGGTGGCGGGCACCGGTGCCGCCGCCGAGCAGGCAAGTGTGCTCGCCTGGCGCCAGAACCGTTCCAGCTCACTCACCAGCGACGGCGGCTGGCTGACGCTCGCCGGTCTTTTCTGGCTGAAGCACGGGGACAACTCCTTCGGCAGTGAGCCAGGCAATGACCTGGCGCTGAACAACGCAAGCCTTGCCCCTAAGGCTGGCACTTTCACCCTCAGCGGTTCGCAGGTGAGCTTCACCCCTGCGGCGGATGCCGGGATCCTGCTCAACGGGCGGGCGGTGGATTCCACCGCGCCCGTGAAGCTCGTGAGCGATGCGGGCGGGGAGCCCACCGAGCTTGCGAGCGGCGCGCTGCGCTTTTTCGTCATCGAGCGCAGCGGCAGACTCGGAGTACGGGTCCGGGATCTGAAAAACCCGCGCCGCCTGCAGTTCCGCGGCCTCACGTATTTTCCCATCGACAACAAATGGGCGCTGCGCGCGCACTTCGTGCCTTACCAGCCTGCACGCCGGATCAAGATCATCAACATCCTCGGGATGGAGGAGGACGACGTGTCCCCCGGCGCCGTGGTCTTCAGCCAGAATGGCCGCGAGTGGCGTCTGGACACGGTGCTCGAGAGCCCGGGTGATGAGACGCTCTTTATCATGTTCGCCGACGCCACCAGCGGTCATGAGACTTACGGGGCCGGCCGCTTCCTGACCATCCCCATGCCGGTCGACGGCGTCGCGCTGCTGGACTTCAACAAGGCCTACAACCCGCCCTGCGCCCTGAATGACTTTGCGACCTGCCCGCTGCCGCCGCCGCAGAACCGCCTGCCGCTGCGGGTTGACGCCGGCGAGCTCAAGTACAGCGGCGGCCCGGAACACTCGTTCTGAAGTTGGACATTGACCCGCCGGAATATCCGCACGGCCGCTGCGCGCGCCTGCACGGTCCGCAAGGCAACCCGATAGAGCTGTGGGAGCCGCAGTAGCCGCCGGGCGCGGCGTCAGGGGCCGCCCTTGAGCCGCTGCGTGCGCATGAAGCGGATGCGCTCACTGATGCGCTGCCGCGCCGCCGCGGTAAAGACCGCTGCGGGGGCGGCGCGGGCAGCGAATCGCTGCCGCACGCGGGCGGTCGCGGCAGCGGTGGCGGGCGGGAAGGAAATGAAGACGTCCGTGGCGATGGTGCCCGCCACATCGGGCTGCGCATACAAGGGGAGGAAGGCCGTAGCCTGGTGCGCCAGTCCCTGGTAGTCGCCCAAAAAGTAGCCGGACGTGGTCTTGGGGGCCAGACGCAGGTCGAACGAGCCGCTCAGGTGCGACTCGGTGAAGCTCTGGCCCGCATCGGTCGACTCCACCAGCCAGCAGTCCGCGTAAAGGCCGAGGGCGCTGACGTCCGGGGTGTCGTTGCGCAGGTCAAAGTAGGTGACGGCGATGGTGCCGTCGGCGCGCACGTCCAGGGTCGGCGTGAAGGCCTGGACCGTGGGCTCGGCATTCACCTGGACCGGGGTCGCCCACGTCACGCCCTCATCGGCGGACTGCGTGAAGGCAATGCCGTCATGATCGCCCTGCGAGAAGCGCGCGTCCTGCCACGCAACGTAGATGATGCCGCTGGCACCCACGGCGGCGGTAAAGAGCAGCGAGCTGTCACGCACCGGGGTGTTGTCGGACGGGTCCACGGTGCCTACCGCCGTTATCTGCGACACCGTCACCGCGGTGGCCGACCAGGTGTTGCCCTGATCGGTCGAGGTGATCGCCTTCAGGGTGGCGGTGGTGGCACCGCCGCCGACGCTGTCGATCTCGTTGAAGAGGTTGACGAGCTTGCCGTCGGGCAGCACCAGGATGAGGTTGCCGATGGTCTGGTTGTTGGGGCCCGGATCGTAGATGTTGCGGGCGGCGTTCCACGTTGAGCCCGCGTTGGTGGTACTGGAAAAATAGCTCGGGCCGGTGGTCTGCCCGGCGAGCCGGTCCCACACGGCGTACACGAAGTTGCTGTCGTTGGGGTCGGCGGTGATCGCGCCCTTGTCGTTGAAGAACCCCGAACCATCCTGGATGAGGGCGATCGGCAGTGACCAGGTGCTGCCGCCGTCGACCGAGTTTGCGACCAGCATGCCGCTGGTCGAGCCGTTGGCCAACAACTGCCCGGTGAAGGAAAGCGCCAGCGCCCAGGCCACGCCGTTAGGGGCGATCGAGATCCAGGCGTTGCTGGTGCGCGCGTAATCACCCGCATTGGCGCTGCTGCCGCCGCTACAGCGCGAGAAGGCAGCGCTGCTGGCGGTCCAGCTGTTGCCACCATCGAAGGAGGCGGCGATCCCAATCGCCTGGGAACCGCCGCTCGACCAGCGGTTCTGCTGCCAGGTGGCGATGAGGTTCGAGGAGTTGGCGGGGCTCACCGCCACGGAGGCTTCCACGACCGTCCCGGGGTACAACGTGCCCTCCGTCGCGGCCGCATCGCAGTTTGGCGGCAGGCTCACCGGTTGCGATACACGTACCTGGGTCACCGCGGTGAACGGCGGCGCCGTGCCGCCAGTCGCGGGAGCCAGGCCGCCGCCGCTGCCGTTGCTGCAGGCCCCCAGGCCCACCAGGGCCGCCGTCACACCGGCGCGGGCGGCGCTGCGCATGCGGAGCTTGGGGTTGCTCAAGCCCGGCTGCCTGCCGCCCTCAGGCACCGATGAAAATGGTCGCCGGGTGCTCCAGGTGTTCCTTGAGCGCCTGGATCATCGCCGCCGCGTCGTAGCCGTCCACGAAGCGGTGGTCGAAGGACGAGGACAGGTTCATGGTCAGCCGGATGGCGATGGCGCCCTCGAGCACCAGCGGTCGCTCGACCGCGCGGTTGACGCCGATGATGGCGACCTCGGGCGCGTTGATGATGGGCGTGCTCGCTATGCCGCCGAGCTTGCCGAGGCTCGTGATGGTGATGGTGGAGCCACTGAGCTCCTCGCGCTTCGCCTTGTTGGTGCGCGCGGCCTCGGCGACGCGGCGCATCTGCGCCGCGAGCTCCCACAGGCCCAGCTCCTGTGCGTTGTGCACCACCGGCACCTTGAGCCCTTCGGCAGTCTGGGTCGCCACCCCCAGGTGCACGGCCGCGTGCCGCACGATCACGCCGCGCTCGGCATCGTAGTGGGCATTGCACTGCGGGAAGTCCTTGAGCACGCGGATGAGCGCCAGCGCGAGGAACGGCAGGTAGGTGAGCGAGGGCGCCCCGTCTGCGGGCTTGCGGTTCACGTGCCGGCGCAGCGATTCAAGCTCGGTGATGTCGAGCTCTTCCACGTAGGCGAAGTGCGGGATGTTGCGCTTCGCCTCGCTCATGCGCTGCGCGATGAGGCGGCGCAGGCCGATGACCTTGATTTCCTCGGTTGCCGCGGCACTTGCGCGCGCGCTCGGCACCGCCTTGGGCGTCGGCCGCAGCGGCGTGGGCTGCGAGCGGCGTGCCACGAACGCCTCCAGATCCTTCGGTACGATGCGGCCATTGGGGCCCGAGCCGGTGACCTGCTGCAGATCGATGCCGGCCTCGTGCGCCCGGCGCCGGATTGCAGGCGAGGTCGCGACGCGCCCCGCACGGGCCGACGCGGCGGGCGCCTGGGCGGGCGCCTCCGCGCCGTTCGCACCGGCGCGGCGGGCGGGCGGCGCGCTGGCCGGCGCTGCCGCGGGTGCGGCGGCGGCGGCGGGGGCGCCAGCGGCCGTCGTCGCGGGCGTGCCGGTTTCGATCACGATCAGGTCGGCACCCACCGGCACCATGTCCCCGGGCGTGCCGGTGATCGAGAGCACGCGGCCGCCGACGGGGGCCGGCAATTCCACGGCCGCCTTCTCCGTCATCACTTCCACGATCACTTCGTCCTCGGCGATCGTGTCACCGGGCTTGACGCGCCAGTTGACGATTTCCGCCTCGACGGTGCCCTCGCCCAGGTCGGGGAGCTTGAAGACGTAATTGCTCACCTCGCCTCCGTTACCAGCTTCAGGGCCGCGGCGATGCGCCCCGGTCCCGGGAAGTACTCCCACTCAAAAGCGTGTGGGTAAGGAGTGTCCCAGCCCGCGACACGCTGTATCGGAGCCTCGAGGTTCCAGAAGCACTGCTCCTGCACCGTCGCAACCAGCTCCGCGCCATAGCCACCGAAGCGCGTCGCCTCGTGCACCACGACGCAGCGCCCGGTCTTGCACACCGAGGTGCACAGCGTGTCCACGTCCAGGGGCGCCATCGTGCGCACATCGATGATCTCCGCATCGACGCGCGCCATTTTCACCGCTGCCTCGGCCACGTGCACCATCGTGCCGTAGGCGAGTATGGTCGCCTCACTTCCCTCGCGCACGATCTCGGCACGGCCGATGGGCACGGTGAAGTGTCCTTCCGGCACTTCCCCGCGCGGGTGCGTGCTCCACGGCGACGCCGGCTTGTGCGGCTCGCCGTCGAAAGGCCCGTTGTAGATACGTTTCGGCTCGAAGAACACGACCGGGTCATCACCCTCGATCGAGCTGATCAGCAGCCCCTTGGCATCGTAGGGATTGGAGGGCATCACGACCTTGATGCCGCACACGTGCGCGAACAGTGCCTCGGGGCTCTGCGAGTGCGTCTGCCCGCCGCGAATGCCGCCGCCGCAGGGGGTGCGGATGGTGACCGGCGCGGAGAAATCCCCGGCCGAGCGGTAGCGCAGCCGCGCCAGCTCGCTCACCACCTGGTCAAAGCCCGGATAGATGTAGTCGGCGAACTGGATCTCGGCGACCGGCTTGAGTCCGTTGGCCCCCATGCCGATCGCTGCGGCGATGATGCCGCCCTCGGCGATCGGCGTGTCGAGCACACGGTGCTCACCGTGCTTGCGTTGCAGCCCCTCGGTGGCGCGGAACACGCCGCCGAAATAGCCGACATCCTCCCCCAGGATCACCACCCGGGGATCGCGCGCCAGCATCACGTCCATGGCCGAGTTCAGCGCCTGCACCATGTTCATGCGTGCCATGAGCCTCAGCCCTTCTGAACGAGCGTTGGCGTGACACCCTGCGGCACCGCCGGCGTGTCCCTCAGGGCGCGCAGTTCCTCGCGCTGGCGCGCGAGGTTCGGTGGCATCTCCTTGAGCACGTCCTCGAACATCGTGAGCGGGTCGAGCGCCGGGCCGCCGGAAAGCGTGCCGAACGTCTCCGCTTCCTTCCAGCAGGCGGTGACGTGCGCCTCGAGCTCCTTCTCGAGCTTGGCATGGCGCTCCTCGGACCATTCGCCGAGGGCGATCAGGTGCTGCTTGAGGCGGCCGATCGGATCCCCGAGCGGCCACGCGCGCCACTCCTCCTTCGGACGGTAGCGGGAGGGATCATCGCTGGTGGAATGCGCCGCGGCGCGGTAGGTCACGTGTTCGATGAGGGTCGGGCCGCCGCTCTGGCGCGCGCGCTGCGCCGCCCACTGCGTCACCGCGTACACGGCGAGGAAATCGTTGCCGTCGACACGGATGCCGGGAATACCGTAGCCGGGGCCGCGCTGCGCAAAGGTCCTCTGCTCCCCGCCGGCGAATCCCTGGAAGGTGGAGATCGCCCACTGGTTGTTGACCAGGTTCAGGATCACCGGCGCCCGGTACACAGCGGCGAAGGTCATCGCGTGATGGAAATCCGCCTCGGCGCTCGAGCCCTCCCCGATCCAGCTGGCCGCGATGTGATCCTCGCCCTTGATCGCCGCCGCCATCGCCCAGCCGACCGCCTGCGGAAACTGGGTGGCGAGGTTGCCGGAGATGGAGAAAATTTTGCCGCTGCCCCAGTGATACATGATGGGCATCTGGCGGCCCTTGCACATGTCGCGGGTATTGGACAGGCACTGGCACATGAGGTCCACCAGGTTGCGGCCCCGCACCACGTGCAGGCCCTGCTGCCGGTAGGACGGGAACAGCATGTCGCCGGGCTGCAGCGCCATCCCCTGCGCCACGGCCACGGCTTCCTCGCCGGTGGACTTGATGTAGAAGGAAATGCGCCCCTGGCGCTGGATCTTCTGCATGCGGTCATCGAACAGGCGCGTCAGCAGCATGTGCCGCAGTCCCACCTGCAGCTCCTCGGGCTCCAGGTGCGGGTTCCAGGGCCCCACCGCACGATGGTCCTCGCCCAGCACGCGTACCATCTGCACCGACAGCTCCTCGATCTCCCGCGCGGCCGCGATTACGTCGGGCCGCCCCACGAGCCCGGCGGGAGAAATCTGAAGGTAGCTGAAGTCCGGCTCCTGCCCGGGCCGGGCCGGCGGAGAGGGAACGTGTAAGCGCGACCGTGGGGGCATGAGGCGGCCTCTTAACCGGGTCCTGAAGGGTTGCGGACAACTATCTGAGTTGGGCAGGATTGTAGTCGCCTGACATCAGTAACACTACGCGTGAAGCCCAAACACACATTCCGCGGCGTCGTGCTGCGGAACGCTCCGCACACGGCCGCAGCGACCGGACTTAATCCGGCCGCCCGCAATGTCACCGGCCCGGCGCGCGTGCGCGTGGGCCGGGAGGTCGCCGGGCGCAGCGGCAAGGGCGTGTCGGTGATCAGCGGACTGCCACTGGCCACGCCCGAGCTCGAACAACTTGCCACGCGCCTGAAGAAACTCTGCGGCGCCGGAGGTGCGGTAAAAGACGGCGTCATCGAGATCCAGGGCGAGCACCGCGAACGCCTCGTTGCCGAGCTTCTCAAGCTTGGCTACGCGGCCAAACAGGCCGGCGGCTGACGGTCAGGCGAACGTGCCCCGGGACCGAGCAAAGTGGTATCTGACAACGAATATTGCTATAGAGAGCGCTCGTCCAGCACGCGCGCGGGGATAATTGTGCAGAATCAACAGCAGCCGTCACAGCACAGCCGGAACGGCGACGTTCTCCTGTTCGCGCGCAATTTCTTCCGCCATCCGCGCATGCTCGGCTCCATCGTCCCGAGTTCGCGCTTCCTCATCAAGCAGCTGCTGGAGCCGATCAACTGGGGACGGGCGCGCGTCATCGTCGAATATGGCCCGGGGGTCGGCACGATCACCGCCGAGGTGCTGCGCCAGCTGCGCTCGGACGCGACCCTGATCGCCATCGAGATGAACCCGGATTTCGTGCGCTACCTCAGCAGCTCCCTTAACGACCGGCGCTTGCGAGTGGTGGCAGGCTCTGCGGAGCAGGTGGATGAGATCCTGCGGCGGTTCGGTTTCACGCGTGCCGACTACATCATCTCCGGCATCCCCTTCAGCACCATCCCCGCGCCGGTGCGCGAGCAGATCCTGCGCAAGACCTGCGACGTGCTCGAGCCCGGCGGCGCCTTCCTCGTCTACCAGTTCTCGACGCGCGTGCTGCAGGACCTGAAGCGCGTCTTCGGTTACGTGGGACGCAGGTTTCAGCCCCTGAACGTGCTGCCCGCGCATCTTTTCATCTGCCAGCCCGCGATCGCCTGACCCGGCCGCCCGGCCGCGCGCTTTAGGGCGTGCTGCTGCGCAGCGTGCGCAGCAGCTCCTCGCCGAAGTATCCGGGCGGGATGGTCCCCTGCTTCAGGAATTCCATGTGAAAGCGCTTGGCGGAGAAGCGCGCGCCCAGTGCCTGCTGCGCCCGCTTGCGCAGCGCCAGGATCTGGTCCTTGCCCAGCCGGTAGGTAATCGCCTGGGTGGGCCAGCGCGAGTAGCGCGTCACCGCGCCGCGCGCGGCCTTGCAGCTCGCCTGCTTGGCGTCGGACTTGGGCGCGGCGGCGTCCTCGCAGGATCCGGGCAGAAAGTCCACGACCTCCGAGAACAGCGTCACCGCGTCCTCAAACCGCAGCCGGCTGGTGTGCAGCCCGGTGTCGATCCGCACCCGCAGGTCCCGGTACAGCTGGCCACGCAACTGGTAGAGGTGCTCCTCGGGCGTGTAGAAGCCGGTCGGCGCGGTCGGCTGCGCTTCGGCGGGCAGGGCCTCCGAATACAGCGCCCAGCCTTCCGCGGCCATGGAGTCCTGCCACATGGAGGACGAATCCTCCACCGCTCCCGGGGTAAGCCAGCGCACCGGTGCGATCTGGTCGCGGTACTGCGTCATGACCTTGTAGTCCCAGTCATGCCCCGGGAAGCCCTCGTGCGCGGCCAGATCGGGCATGGCCGCGTAGTTATGTTCCTGGCGCAACTGCGCGAGGTTGTCGTCCGTGGGCGTGACGTAGAAGCGGCCGACACCGGTCTGCTTGAACGCCGGCGCCGGGTAGTAGGCGGCACCCTCGATCGAGGCGCGCAGCGGCGGCGGCGTCACCGTGACCTCGAGCCGGTAGTCCTCCGGCACGTCGAACAGCCCGGTCTTGCGCGCGTACGCCACCAGGCGCAGGCCGGCCTGGCGGTAGCCTTCGGCCATTTCGGCATCGCTGTGCGGCGCGCTCTGGCTGAGCTGCTCGAACACCGTGCGCACGGTCTCCTCACCGCTCGCGGCCGGCCACTTGTGCGCGGCGGCGACCTGCCGGGCGAGGGCGATCATCTCCGCGCGCGTGGCCTGCACGACCGGCCACGAGGAGGCGTACAGCTCCGCGGCGGTGGTGGACACGCGCAGGTTGTTGCGCAAGGCCCAGTCGTACTCGGTGGCGCCTAATACGTAGCGGTCGGCGCGGTACGCGGGCTTGAGGCCCGCGCTGCCCTCGCCGCGTACATCCTCAAAGTAGCTGCCGGCGACAAAGTCGTGCAGGTGGCGATAGGCGGCGGCGGCGGCATTGCCGGCCTCCGCCAGCTCGTGCAGCAGTGCATCGCGGTGTGCCGCGGCGATATCGGCCGCGCCGATCTGCTGCAGCGTCTTGCTGAAGTACTCCGCATCGGCGGCGGTGCTCTGCAGGCCAAAGTCGCGCAACACCCGCCAGTCGGGCGCGTTGTGCGCCTCGATGCCGGCGTGCAGCTGCTGCTCGGCGGCGGCGAGGTAGCCAGGCACCGCGCGGGCGCGCGCGATGACCTCCCGCCACTCCGCGTCGGTTCCGTAGCTGGCAGCGCCGGTGGCGGTCATTCCCTGGATCTGCCAGTCGACCCCGCGGAACGGTTCATCGACGTACGAGTCCAGGCAGCGCTGCTGGTAGTGACGCACCTGGTGTTGGTGCAACAGGAAGCCGATGCCGGCCAGGGCGACGGAGCGGTCGATCCTGCGGCGCGCCGACAGGTTGGCCGGTGCAATCGCCGAGAAGCGGGTGCGGTACTCCGCCAGCCGTGCATCCTCCTTCTGCAGCGCCGCGGGCGAATAATCGCGCAGCCGGCCGTCGACGTGCTCCAGCTGCGGATCAAAGGCGGAGCCGCCAAGGTAGGTGCCCATCACGGGGAACTGGCCGAGCAGGTAGGTGACGTATTCGTGCTCGACGACGGCGAAGTGCTTGTCCCCGGTCTGCCTGACGGGCAGCGGCTGCGCCACGGGCGGCTGAGCGGCGGCGGCGCCGCAGGCGAGTAACGCGGCCATGGCCGCACGGCAAGCGAAGCGCCCTGATCGATGCACGATAGACCCTGCCTTGGTAGCTGACCGGCCGCGCAGCATACGCTGTGCGGCCGCGGTCGGCGAAGTCCTCTCCCGGAAGCGGCGTTGACGCCCCGGGCATGCGCGAGGATCCTTTCCCGCATGGCCCCCGCCGACCCGCACACCACGCGCTACGCGCGCCACCTGGCGCTGGCGGAGTTCGGCGCGGCCGGCCAGGAAAGGCTCCGCGCCGCGCGGGTGCTGGTGGTCGGAGCGGGTGGACTGGGCTCACCCGCCGCGCTGTATCTGGCGGCTGCCGGCTGCGGCACCCTCGGACTGCTCGACTGCGACCGCGTGGACCTTTCGAACCTGCAGCGGCAGATCCTGTTCGACACCCCGGCGGTGGGCCGCCCGAAGGCGGAGGCCGGACGCGAGCGCCTCGCGGCGCTCAATCCTGAGATCCGTGTGGTGGCCCACCAGCTGGAACTCAAGGCCGCCAACGTGCGCGAGCTCATCGCGCAGTACGACCTGGTGCTCGATGGCTCCGACCGGCTTTCGACCCGTTACCTCGTGAACGATGCCTGCGTGCTGCTGCGCCGACCGCTGGTGTCGGCGGCGATCCACCGCTTCGAGGGCCAGCTCATGAGCTACGTGCCGGGGCGCGGGCCCTGTTACCGCTGCGTGTTCCCGCACGCCGCGGACGGCATGGTTGCCAACTGCGCGCAGGCGGGCGTGCTCGGGGTGCTGCCTGGCGTGCTGGGCACGCTGCAGGCCACCGAGGCGCTCAAGCTGCTTACCGGTCTCGGCGAGCCGTTGCTCGGGCGGCTGCTCATCTACGATGCGCTCGAGCTGCGCTTCGCTGAGCTGCGCACCCGGCGGCGTCCCGATTGCGCGGTGTGCGGCGACTCCCCTGTCATTACTGAACTGAAGGATCCGGAACCCATGCGTGACGACGGACTGCGGCGCCTAGCGGCCGCCGATCTCGAAAAGCTCCTGGGCGAAGCGCGCGACGCGCCGCCGCTGCTGGTCGATGTGCGCGAGCCATACGAATTCAGCGCAGGTCACCTCGCCGGCTCGGTCAACATCCCGCTCGCGACGCTGCCGCAGCACCTCGCGGAGATCGCTGCGAAGGGCGCGCCGGTGTTCATCTGCCGCAGCGGCGGGCGCAGTCTGGCCGCGTGCCAGATGGCGCTGACCGCCAGCGTCGCCTCCCCGGCGAACCTTGAGGGCGGACTGCTCGCCTGGGCGGCCGAGATCGATCCGACGCTGCGCGTCGCCTGAGCACGGGCACGGCGTGCTAGCCCAGGCGCGGCTTCACGTAGTACTCCATGACCGCCTTCTCCAGCAGATCCGGCGGCAGCAGCCCTTGCGCGATGATGAAATCGTGGTACGACTGCGCATCGAACTTGCCACCGAGCGCCAGCTGCGTCTTCGCGCGTAGCGCCTCCAGCTTGCTGTAGCCGAAGAAGTACGCGGTCGCCTGGCCGGGCGCGTTGAAGGTATAGCGGTCGACCTCCTCCTTGGCGAGCGGCTCGGAAAGCACCACCTCCTCCTGCAATATCCGCTTCGCGTCCGCGGGCTGGATCATTCCCAGGTTGATCATCGGGTCCAGGAACGCGCGCGCGGCGCGCTCGAGCCGAGCCTGCAGCACGCCGAGCTGCGCCTCGGCAGTGAAGTAGGGTTTCATGATCGCCTCGGAGTACAGCCCCCAGCCTTCGACGTTGGCACTGTTGAACGCAAAGAGCGCGCGCGCGGTGGAAACACCATGCTCGACCATCTTGGAGAACTGCAGCTCATGCCCGGGACGGGCTTCGTGCGCGGTGAGGGTCCAGGTGATGGCGGCGAAGTTGAAGTCGTCCATTTCCGCGCCGGATTCGGCGTTCGGATTTGACGTCGGCAGCACAAACTCGCCGACTTCGCCGGCGTTGCCGATCAGCCGCGGCGGGTTCAGGTGCGGGGCGGGGAGCGCGGCTGACTCAGCGCGGCTCGCGAGCCGGATCGCCGCCGGGCGTTCGGGCAGCGTGAGCAGCTTCTCCTCGCGCACGATCTTTTCAATGGCCGCGAGGCGCGCCCGGTAGATCTCGAGCAGCTGCTCGTTCGGGATGCGCTCCTGCTTCAGTTGCCGGATCACGTCCCGGTAGTCGCTGGACTTCCAGCCGTGCTCGCGCGCGATCCCCACCGAGAGTGCCTGCATCTCGTCGCGTGTCTGCGCGAACGTAAAGAGCGCGCGGTCGATCAGTTCGTGCGGATCCATCGTGACCCCGAACTGCTTGAGGTTGTCGGCGTAGATCTCCGGGGGCAGCAGATTGGTGTGGCGTGCCCGTGGCAGCACGGTGGCGCGCACCCACTTGCCGTAGGCATCGAGTTGCGCGGACAGCGTGGCGAGGTCTTTCTCCCAGCCCTTGAGGCCGCTCTTCTGGAACAGCTCGCGGATGCCACTCACGTATTCGGGCTGATTCTTCAGCTCCTGCTCCACTTCCACCGACCACGGCGCAGTCAGTCGCGCGTCCCCGAGACGCTCCTCGATGCGATCGCGCGCCAGCTTCGTGATCGGCTCATAGCCGGCCTCGGCGCCGCTGTAGCGCTTCAGCCGCACCAGCGCTGCCGGGTAGCGCGCCTTCGCGTTGCGCTTGTCCAGCAGCTGCTGGAAGCCGGTGTAGATCGCCTGCGGCAGATCAAAGTACGGCAACAGCAGCCGGTCGTTGAGCTCCAGGGTGACGCGCTGGTCGCGCGCGGACTTCAGAAGGATCTCCAGGTCCTGGCGCACCAGCGGGTCGGGCTCGCCCCTGAGAGCCTCGGCGTACTGCGCGGCCACGGCCTCCAGGTCCGCGGCCTGGCGCGCCACGACCCGCGGCTTCAGGTCCAGGATATCGCCGTCGTGACCTTCCACGCCGGCCGCCGAAATACCCTCCGGCCCGTACTTCGCCTGCACCTCCAGCAGGCCCTCGGCCGCGTGGTTGCTCGCGGTAATCCAGGCGGGCGTCTGGCACACGGCAACAGTCGCGCAACAACAGGCCAGCACGGCAGCCGCAGGCTTCATCAGGCGAATCATGGGAGCTCTCCGGGGCGCCGCTGGGGCCCGCAATTCTACGCAGGCGCACGAGAGCCGGCCGCCACAGGCGGCGAAGCGAGTGCGGCGCTCGGCAGGCCGTTGGTCAGCGCGCAGGACAGCGCGAGCGTGCGAACGCCGGCTTCGGCGCCGGTGTCGCCGGCTCCAGCGCGATGCGGCCCTTGAGCAGCTCGAGCGCCGCGTGCGGCTCGTCGACGAATTCGAACAGCGTCAGATCCGCGGGCGAGATGGTGCCGTGACGCGCGAGGGCCTCGAAGTTGACCACCTCGCGCCAGTAGGACGAGCCATACAGGAACACCGGTATCGGGCGCTCGAGCTTGCGCGTCTGCGCCAGGGTGAGGATCTCGAACAGCTCGTCGAAGGTGCCGAAACCGCCGGGGAATACCACCAGCGCACGCGCCAGGTGCGCGAACCACAGCTTGCGCATGAAGAAGTAGTGAAATTCGAAGGACAACCCGGGCGTGATGTAGGCATTCGGCAGCTGCTCATGCGGCAGCCCGATGTTCAGGCCCACGCTGCGTCCGCCGGCAAGGGCCGCCCCGCGGTTGGCGGCCTCCATGATGCCGGGACCGCCGCCGGAGCACACGACCAAGCTGCCACCATCTCTGGCGCAGCTCCATTCGGTCACGAGACGTGCCAGCTCGGTGGCTTCGTCAACGAAGCGCCCGAGCGCCCCGCCACTGCGCAGGCGCGCCGAGCCGAAGAACACCACCGTCGCGCTTACCCCCGCGACCTCGAAGGCCCGCAGCGGGGCCAGATACTCGGACACGATCCGTACCGGGCGCCCCTCGTCCGAGTCGATGAACTGCGGGTCGTGATAGGCCAGCGGCGGTATGTCAGCCATCAGGGATCTCCGTGCGCACAGGCGGCAGCGGCACTCTAACGAAAAGCGCACGCCGCGTGCGACACTCACGCCTTGTCACAAGTCGCAGGCATGTCGCGTCGTATGCGGGGATTGCACGCGCTGCTCTGCAGCGCGCTGCTCGGCGGTGCCGCGGGCGCTGCGGCGGCGGGCGGGGATGCCGCGGCGCTGGCGGTGGATCGCGATACCGTCCTTCTGGTGATCGCCCCTCACCCGGATGATGAGACGCTCTGCTGTGCCGGGGTCATGCAGCGCGTACTCAGCGCCGGCGGACGCGTCAGCGTCCTGTGGCTCACCAGCGGCGATGGCTCCGAGCTCGGCTCGCTGCTGATCGAGAAGAGCCTGTTCGCGAACCCCGAGAAGATGCGCAGCTACGGCACCCAGCGCATGCAGGAGGCGCGCACCGCCACCGCCATCCTGGGCGTGCCGGCCGCCGGGCAATTGTTCCTCGGCTATCCCGACGGCGGGATGCTGCGGCTGCTGACCCAGAACCAGGCCGCCGCCTACACCTCCCGCTTTACCGGCGCGGCGGCGGTGCCGTACGCGGACGCAGTGTTCCCCGGCCACCCCTATACCGGCGCGCGCCTCCGCGAGGATTTTGCCGCGGTGCTGGCACAGGTCAAACCTACCCTCATCCTCGCGCCGAGCCCGCTCGACAGCCATCCCGACCACCGCGCCGCGGGACTGCTGACGATCGCCGCCACCGCGGGTGCAGCACCGCTGGTGCGCTATTGGATCGTGCACGGGGGCGAAGGCTGGCCGAGCCCGCGGGCGCTGCTCGAGGGGGTACCGCTGACACCCGCGCCGCGCGGCGCGCGCCTCGAGCCACGCCCGTTCGCGCTCACGCCGACGGAGGAGGACGAAAAGCTCGCCGCACTCAAGGCTTACCATACCCAGATGCGTTTCATGGACACGTTCCTGCTGTCCTTCGTACGCACTACCGAGCTCTTCTCCCGGCACGGTACGCCTGAGGACGCCGGTCGGTGACGCGCTGCTTCAGGGACGGCGCCAGCTATCGAGCAGCCGGTCGAGCGTGCCCGCAATCGACTCGCGCCAACGATCCAGGCGCGCACGCTCGCGCCAGTAGCGGCGACTGATCGCGCGCGAGGCGGCAAAGTCGCCTTCGAACAGCCGGGCGGCCGCGGCGGCGACGGCCGCGTCGGCGATCTCCTGATTGGCCTCCAGGTTCCAGCGAAAGCTCCAGCGATCCAGGTTGCTCGAACCTACCGACAGCCACTCATCGCACAGGATCAGCTTGGCGTGCAGCATGCGCGGCTGGTACTCGAAGATCTTCACCCCGCTGCGCAGCAGCTTGCCGTAGAAGCGCCGCGCCGCCTGCCGCACCCAGGGATGGTCGGTGCGAGCGCCGGGCAACAGCAGGCACACGTCCACCCCACGGCGGGCGGTGCGGCGCAGGGCCTTGCGAAAACGCCGCGAGGGCACGAAGTACGCACTCATGATCCACACACGCGTCGCGGCCCCGTCGATGCGACGCAGCACCCCGTTGGCGAGCACCGAGCGCTGCCGCGCCTCGCTCAGGGACAGTCGTCCCAGGGCACCATGCGCCTGCGGGGGGCAGGCGGGCGGCTCGGGGATGCCGAGCTCCGCGCCGCAGCGGCGCCAGGTGCGCGCAAAGGCGCGCTGCCAGTCCGCCACCACGGGACCTTTGATTTCGAGCATGAGGTCGCGCCAGGCGCCGCCCGGCCAACCGGGCGCGAATTCATCCGTGAGGCCGGCGCCGCCGACATAGGCGACTTCACCATCCGTGAGCAGCAGCTTGCGGTGGTCGCGCAGCAAGTTGGCGAAGCGATTTGTGAACGTCAGTGGATTGAAGAAGCGCAGCTCCACGCCCCCGTCCAGCAGTCGCCGGCGATCGGTGCGCCTGAAAGCGAGGGCGCCGAAGCCGTCGAACATCACGCACACGCGCGCACCGCGGGCACGCGCCTGCAGCAGCGCCTCGACGAAGCGTGTCGCGATGGCACTCGAGCTGACCAGGTACATCTCCAGCAGCACATAGCGGCGGGCCTCCGCGATGGCCCGCAGCATGTGGGCGAAGAACTCGCCATTCTCGTGCAGGAAGCGAAAATCGTTACCTGGTCGCCACGGCCAGCCGGTGGTTGTAGATTGTGGTGTTTGTATTTCCGGCTCTGCCGCCATGAGGGAACAATGACCGACCTGCGCGCGAGATGCCAGTACCCGGGCCTGCTGCTCGCCCTGCTGCTGCCGCTGTTGGCGCGGGCCGACGTGATCGATTCGGTAAACGCGGTGCGTACCAGCGGCTGTGACGGTAAGCCCGGCGGGGTAGCGCCGCTGCGCGAGAGTTCGCGCCTGCGTGACGTCGCACACCACCTCGCGCAGGGCGATTCGCTGCGCAGTGCACAGCAGCGCGCGGGTTACCACGCGCTCAGCTCGTTTTCGGTCACCATCTCGGGGGTGCCGGCGGACGGGGATGTCACGCACATGCTCGCGACCCAGTTTTGCCAGCAGAGCATCAATCCGGCTTTTCGCGAGATCGGCGTCTGGACGGAGGGCTCGCAGGTATGGATCGCCTACGGCGAGCCGTTCACGCCGCCCGCGGCCGCCGACCGCAGCGCGATCAGTGCCCGGGTGCTCGAGCAGGTCAACGCCGCCCGTGCGCATGCCCGGCGCTGTGGCGCGGCCTCCTACCCCGCCGTACCGGCGCTGACGCACAACGCGCTGCTGGAACGCGCCGCCCTCGAGTATGCGCAGGAAATGGCCACCTTCGGTTTCATGAGTCACACCGGGCGCGACGGCAGTGCGCCACAGGAGCGCATCACGCGCAGCGGCTATCGCTGGAGCGAGGCCGGGGAGAACCTGGCGAGCGGCATCACGGGCGCGGACGAAGTCGTCGCCGGCTGGCTGCAGAGCCCCGAGCACTGCGCCAACATCATGGACGCGGCTTACAGCCAGCTGGGCGTGGCCTACGCGGTGAATGCGCGCGACCCTGCCGGCATCTACTGGGCGCTGGAGTTCGGCCGCCCCTTCGGCAAGTAGAGCCCGCGCTGCCGGATCCGCCGCCTTACAACGCGGCGCATGCACCCCCGGGGCACGTCGGCGGGCGCACCGCGGGTTTCAGTGCCTGCTGAGTGGCTCGGACTTGTGTTCGAGGGTGATCACGATCCCGGCGATCAGGTACAGGACGGCAAACCAGGCGATGCTGTGCGTGAGCAGAATGTTCAGCGACCTGTAGATCAGGTGCGTGCGGTGGAAGTGCGCGGTCGACTGCACGCCGCCGATGAGAACCGCCGCGGTCGCCACCAGCATCAGGATCGGACCGACCGCGGAACGTGGCGCCTCCGGATCGGGAGGCACCCGGGCAGGAGCCGGCAGCCGCCAGTACCAGATGAACATGATGAGCAGTCCTACGGCGGAACTGACGTACTGCAGCACGTGGCAGACCGCCTCGGTGAACGGCCCCACCTGCACCAGCGCGCTCAATGCCGAGACCCGGCGCACCACCCAGCCGTCGGTATGGGTGAAGGAGTCCCACAGCAGGTGGGTCCACACGCCCACGACGATCGCCAGCCCGGCGAACAGCCACTCGGTCCAGCGCCGCCGCAGCGGCTCGAGTGCCTGCAGGCACAGCCAGCGGGCGCGCGGTGACATCAGCGCCGTCAGCGGCCGGCGCAGCACGAAGATCGCGGTCAGCGCGAGATATCCGAGGGCGAGGCACACCGTGTAGGAAGCCTCGAATTCGTGCGTCTCGGGCACGAAGCGCGCCAGGTTTCCCGGCGCGTAGTACGGCAGGTCCGGGGTCATGGCGCCGAGGATCAGCGGCATCGTATGCAGATAGCGGCTGCGCAGGGGCAGGATGGCGGCCGGATGAGCGAGCGTGAAGGGCATGCGCGCCTCAGCCTGCAGGCCGCGGGCGGGCGGTCACGCGGATGTGAAAGTCGCGCCCGACCCAGTTGGCGCCGTTGCGAAAGGTGAAGTCGAAGCTGCGACCCGCCCGCAGCAACGGCGTGTCGACGTGCAGCAGATGCAGCCCGAGGGAGTTCGGACGCGTATCCTGATCGCGCGCCTCCTGCCAGCCGTCCAGTCCCCAGTGCACCGTGCCCGGCTCGCGCAGCGCCAGCGTCAGCGCGCACCCTTCGGGCAGCTGCGTTACGGGCGCCTGCTCGGTCCACAGCACCTGCGTGAGCAGCGGCCGTTCGCCGCGGTAACGCTCCCATACCGACTCGGGACGATCAAAGGGCCGCTTCAGGCCGCGCGAGGCCGCCAGCTTCAGGTACTCCGCGTGCGCCCACACCAGCGGCATCGCCGCCCCCGTGGGCCGGCCCGGCAGCAGTCCGCGCGCCGCCAGCGGCGCCGCGTCCCAGATCTGCTCCGGAAGCATGCCGCCCGAGGAGGCCATGCGCGCCATTGCCTCAAGATAGGGCAACGGGTCGCGCCCGGCGCACACCTCGTAGTGGCCGCGTTCACCGGTCAGCAGCGGCCAGGCGCGCCCGCGGCCGGTGCCATCGTAGGCACGGCCGTCGTCGTGCTCGCCGTAGCCATCCTCGTTGTAGCGATGCCAGCAGGGACCGGCGGGCGTGTCCACCTTGAGCAGCGCGTCGGCCACCTTCAGGGTCCCGAGGATGAGCGGATCATCCGCCTGGCGCAGTCCGAAGCGCACCAGCTGCAGGAAATCGATGCTGACCTGCGCACTGGCGGCCAGGTGCGGGTCGACCTGCAGATTACGGATCGGCAGCACGCTCTCCGGCGCCACCCGGTCGCCGGTGAGGGAGTCCCGCGGGGCGACCCGCACGAAATAGCCGGGCACGCCGTAGAGGCGCGCGAGCGGGGTGTCGCGGACGCAGGTCCACTCCTCCAGCTGCGCGTTCCAGTAGTCGGCGAAGGCGAGTGCCAGCTCGCGCGCGTCCGCGGGCAGGAAGCGCGCGCCGGCGACCAGCGCTGCGATGCAGACCGCGAGGGTGAAGGTGTTGAGCCCCGCGTCCTCTTCCCAGCGATCCTGGTCGGTCACCGGCCCCTGGCGCACGAGAAACGAAAGTGCGCGGCACACCATGTCGCGCACCGCCGTACCGGCGAGCGCGTTGCGCTCCTCCAGCGCCGCGGCCAGCAGCACCGGGAAGGCCGTCTCGTCGAGTTGCACGCCCAGCCAGTGGCCGAGCCCGCCCAGCCACTGGTTCTGATTCCAGTGGCCGTCGGCGCTCTGGGTGGCGATGAGATAGCCGAGGGCGTTACGGGCCTCGCGCAGCGCGCCGATCGCCAGCAGCGCGCCGGCGCTCTCGCAAAGATCGCGCGGCCACACCAGGTGGTAGCCCTCGCGCTCCTCGCGGGTGTTTCCCCACGGCACGCTCAGGCTCGCCACCATCGCACCGGGGTAGGTCTTGTCCTGATGCACCCGCAGCACCACGGTCGAGATCTGCAGCTGCGCGGCGCACGTATCGGGCAGCTCGGCGGCCAGCGCTTCCTCGGAGGCGTTGACCGCGTGCCAGCGCGTCCAGGCCGTCAGCTGACGCTCCCAGGAGACCGCGAACGTCTCGGTGAGCGCGGTGCGCGCCAGCGTGGTCGCCGACTCCGGACTATTGGCAAATCCGAGCGCGAGGATCGCGTGGCGCGGCAACTCGCCCGCGAGTGCGACGTTACCCGGCCCGGCGGTGTCGTACTCCCAGGTAAGGGCGCCGTGGCGGGCGAAATCCTGCCAGCCGTCGCTGCTGCCGACGTAGCCGGCACTGACGCGACCCCAGGCGTCCTGCTGCTCGGGCGTCACGGCCGCCAGCGACAGCGCGTACGGCCCCTGCTCGGCGCACAGTGCCCGCCGCCCGCGGTACTCGAGCACCTGGGCGAGATTGTTGGCACCGGTGCCGCCCAGATGCGGTGCCAGCAGCGCGTACGGGCGCAGCCCGGGCTCGCCCGTCAGGGTGACCTCGATCAGCAGCACGTCACGGTGCTCGCAGGGCGTGACGCGCAGCGTGAGCTCGAAGCGCTCGTGCTGGTGAACGATGTGCACGGCCGGCGCACCGGGCGCCGCCAGGCGCAGCGTGTATTTCCACAGCCGCTTGACCTCCACCCAGAATCCGGCACCGTCACCGACGATGAAGCCGAGGTCGCGGATCTGGGGCAGATCCACGCGCGGAAAGTAGACCTCGTTGACGATGCCGCCGCCGATGGTGAACCACAGGCGCGAGCCACCGAGCGAGCAGCCGACCATGTCCTTGGCGCTGCTGCACCAGGTGGGTGCAAGTCCGGGCGCCCCCGGCGCGCTGGCCATCAGTGAGCGCCGCGGCGCGCGGCCGGCGGCGGCGTCAGCAAACGTACACCGCGCTGCTGCTGCCACAGGCGCAGGCCGCCCACGAAGGCGTTACGGTTATCGCCGCGGCGCGCGCCGCGCGGCAGGTGCCTGAGGCGCGCCGCATTGCCGCCGCCGAGAACCACGTAGTCCACCTCGAGAGCCGCCTTCAGCTGCCCGACGATCTCGGTGACGCCCTTGCGCCACTTCTTGTTTCCCCGCCGCTTGCGTCCGCGCTCCCCGAGATAGTCCTCGTAGGTGAGCCCGTGCTTGTACGGTATGTGTCCGAGCTCGGTCGGCTCCACCACACCGTCGAGGATCAGGGTGACGCCGAGCCCGGTGCCGAGCCCGAGGAACAGCATGCGCCCGCCGCTGTAGCTGCCGAGCGCCTGCATGGCCGCATCGTTGGCGATGCGTACCGGCCGGCCCAAGGCGCGCGCGAAATCAAATCCCACCCAGCCGCGGCCGAGATTGTGAGGCTCGGCGGCGATGCGCCCGCGGAATACCACGCCCGGGTAGCCGATCGCGACCGCATCGAAGGGCAGCTGGCGCGTGAGGTGGCGCAGCTGCGCGCTCATGCGGGCGGGGGTCATGGTGGGCCCGGAGGCGAACGCCCGGATGGCGCCGCGCCCCGCCACCCGAAACTTCACGTGCGTGCCGCCAACGTCGATGACAAGGATGCGTCGCGGAGTACGGGTGCTGGCAGCCATTGCGCTTTGATTCTGGCGGGAATCGGCGGCTTTGACTATCTCCATGTGCCGCCGCGGAAGTCCGCCGCGCGCCCGCCGGCGATCCGCGCCGCGCCGGCGCGCACCAAGCCTCAGAACAGACCGGTAATGCGCCCGCTCGCGTCCACGTCGATGGAGTTGGCGGCCGGGACCTTGGGCAGCCCCGGCATGGTCATGATGTCCCCGCAGACCATGATGACGAACTCCGCCCCGGTGGCGAGGCGCACCTCGCGGATGTTGACCATGTGGCCCTCGGGAGCACCGCGCAGTTTCGGGTCGGTCGAGAAGGAATACTGAGTCTTCGCCACGCACACCGGGTAGTGGCCGTAACCGCTGTCCTGCAGCGCGTGGATCTGCGCGCGCACCTTGGTATCGGCGGTGATGTCGGCGGCGTGATAGATCTTGGTGGCGATCGCCTTCATCTTGTCCCACAGGCTCAGGCCGTCCTCGTACACGAACCGAAAGCCGCTCGGTTCATCGCACAGCCGCACCACTTCGCGCGCCAGTTCCAGCGCGCCGCGACCGCCTTCCGCGAAGTGCGAAGCCGCCACGACCCGCACGCCCTTGGCGCCGAGGCGCTCGATCAGCAGCTTGATCTCGCGCTCGGAGTCCTCGCTGCGGCGGTTGATGGCGACCACGCACGACAGCCCGTAACGGTTGCGTACGTTGTCGACGTGGCGCTCGAGGTTGACGACGCCCTTCTGCAGCGCCGCGAGATTCTCGCTCTTGAGATCCACAAGCTCGACCCCGCCGTGATACTTCAGCGCCCGCACCGTGGCCACGATGACCGCGGCGCTGGGCGTGAGGCCGGCCTTGCGGCACTTGATGTCGACGAACTTCTCCGCCCCGAGATCCGCGCCGAAGCCGGCTTCGGTGACCACGTAGTCGGCGAGCTTCAGGGCAGCCCGCGTCGCGATCACCGAGTTGCAGCCGTGCGCGATGTTGGCAAAGGGGCCCCCGTGGATGAAGGCCGGGTTGTTCTCCAGTGTCTGCACCAGATTCGGCGCCAGGGCGCTCTTCAGGAGCGCCGTCATCGCACCGTGCGCCTGCAGGTCCTGCGCCCGTATCGGCTGCTGATCGTGGCGATAGCCCACCACGATGCGCCCCAGCCGCTCCTTGAGGTCGGCAAGGCTGGAGGCCAGGCACAGGATGGCCATCACCTCGGAGGCGACCACGATATCGAAGCCGTCCTCGCGCGGCACGCCGTTGGCCGTGCCCCCGAGACCCACCACGATCTGCCGCAGCGCGCGGTCGTTCACGTCCACGACCCGCCGCCAGGTTATGCGGCGCACGTCGAAGCCGAGCTGGTTGCCCTGATAGATGTGGTTGTCGATGAGCGCGGCGAGCAGGTTGTTGGCGAGCGCAACGGCGGCAAAGTCACCGGTGAAATGCAGGTTGATGTCTTCCATCGGCACGACCTGCGAGTAGCCCCCGCCGGCAGCGCCGCCCTTCATGCCGAACACCGGCCCGAGCGCCGGCTCACGCAGGCACACCATGGCGCGCTTGCCGAGCTGGTTCAGGGCATCCCCGAGACCCACCGTGGTGGTGGTCTTCCCCTCCCCCGCGGGAGTCGGCGAGATCGCCGTTACCAGCACCAGGCGCCCGTCGGGACGCTCCTTGAGGCTCGCCAGGTAATCGAGCGACACCTTCGCCTTGTAGTGGCCGTACGGCTCGAGCGCCTCCTCGGGGATCCCGAGTCGCTCGCGCGCCAGCGCCATGATGGGTCGCAGCTTCCCGCGCTGCGCGATTTCGATGTTGCTGAGGGGCGGGGCGGCTGCGTCGATGGGCTTCGCGGACATGGATGTTTGAGGCCGTGGCAGGTGGACCGGCCGGCAATGCTACCAGAGCGCCTACGCGGCGGTGCGCACGGTTACAATCGCCATACGATGCTGTGGCTGAAGGCCTTTCACGTTGTCTTCGTGGTGACCTGGTTCGCCGGCTTGTTCTATCTGCCGCGGCTGTTTGTCTACCACGTCGCGACCGCCGACGCGCCCGGCCGCGCCCGCTTCATCGTCATGGAGCGGCGCCTGTTTTTCATAATGAGCCTCGGGGCCGTGCTCGCCGTGCTCTTGGGCATCGCCATGATCGGCGCGGCGCCTGCGTACCTGGGGCTCGGGTGGCTGCGGGCGAAACTGCTGCTGGTGGGCGCCCTGGTCGGCTACCACGCCTGGTGCTACCAGCTGCTGCTGGCGCTGCGCGGCGGGCGCAACACCCATTCGCAGCGCTGGTTGCGGCTGTTCAACGAGGTACCGGCGCTGTTGCTGATCGCGATCGTGGTGCTGGCGGTGGTCAAGCCCTAAGGGCGCCGCCCCCCGCCGTGACCGGCCGCCGCCACGGCGGCACGGCGCGCTACCAGATGCGCACGCGATCCTCGGGCTTGATGTACATCTTGTCGCCCGGCTTCACGTCAAAGGCGCTGTACCAGACATCGATGTTGGGCAGCGGGCCGTTGACGCGGAAGCGCGACGGACTGTGCACGTCGGACATCACGATCTCGCGCAGTGAACCCTCGCGGTACTTCTCGCGCCACACCTGCGCGTAGGCGAGGAAGAAGCGCTGGTCCCCGGTGAGCCCGTCGATGACCGGCGCCGGCTGACCCTTCAGCGACAGCAGGTAGGCCTCGTGGGCCATGTTGAGGCCACCCAGATCGCCGATGTTCTCGCCGATCGTGTTGGCGCCGTTGACATTCAGCCCGGGAAGCGCCTCGAACCCCGAGAATTCCTTGATGAGGCGCGCGGTGCGGGCGGTAAATACCTCGGCATCCTTCGGCGTCCACCAGTCGGTCATCGAGCCGTCGGGGCCGAACTTGCGTCCCTGGTCATCAAAGCCATGCCCGATCTCGTGACCGATCACCGCGCCGATGGCACCGTAGTTCACCGCCGGCTCCGCATTCGGATCAAAGAACGGGGGCTGCAGGATGGCCGCTGGGAACACGATCTCGTTGTTGAGAGGATTGTAGTAGGCGTTGATCTCCTGCGGTGTCATGCCCCACTCGATGCGGTCCACCGGCTTGTCGAGGCGCGCGACCTGGTAGTCCCACTGCCACTGCGCCGCGCGGCGCGCGTTGCCCACCGGATCATCGGCCTTCACGACGAGCGTGGAGTAATCCTTCCAGACGTCCGGGTAGCCGATCTTGGGGATGAAGGTGGCAAGCTTTTCGTGCGCGCGCGTCTTGGTCTCGGCGCTCATCCAGTCGAGCTGGTCGATGCGCTGGCTCAGCGCCGTGCGCAGATCCGCCACCAGCTGCTGCATCTTGGCCTTGGATTCCGGGGGGAAATATTCCGCCACGTACAGCCGCCCGACCGCTTCACCGATGGCGCCGTCGACCGCATCGACGCCGCGCTTCCAGCGATCCTTCTGCTGCGGCTGGCCGCGCATGGTCTGGCCGTAGAACGCAAAGCGCGCCTGGTCAAAGCGCCTGGGAAGGTAGGCCGCGTTGCTGTTGAGGTAGTGGAACGTCAGGAAGGCCTTGAGCGTCGGTACCGGCGTGCGGTTGTACAGCGCCGCCAGGTCCTTGATCGCGGTCAGCTCGCTGAGCACCACGTCCGGACGCGTGCCGAGCTGCTGCGCCTCGAGGAACGTCTGCCACGGGAAGCCGGGCGCGTAACTGAGCAACTGCTGCTTGCTGCGCGGGTTGTAGGTGGCCTCCGCGTCGCGGCGCTTCTCGATCGGCCACTGCGCCTTGGCCACGGCGGTCTCGAACGCCATGATGTCGCGTGCCTGCCCGTGCGGATCGGAGCTGCCGCCGAGGGTGAGCATCTGGGCGACATAGGCGACGTACTTCTCGCGCAGTGCCTTCAGCTGCGGATCATCCTTCAGGTAGTAATCGCGGTCGGGCAGTCCGAGCGAGGACTGGCTGATGAATATGGCGTAGCGGTTCGGGTTCTTGAAGTCCGGGTTGAGATTGATGTCGAACAGCGTCGCGAAGCCGATCGTGCCGAACAGGCGCGCGATGTCCGCGCGTGTCTTGGCGGCGCCGATGCGGTCGAGCTCCGGCCGCGCCGGGGTGAGGCCGCGGGCCTCGATGCCGGCCTCGTCCATGAACGCCGCGTAGTAATCGCCGATCTGCTGCTCCGGGGTGCCGGTGGCGGCCTTTGCCGCCGCCGAGCGCTCGACGATCTTGCGCACCCGCTCCTTGGAGAGTTCGTCGAGACGATCGAAGGGCCCGAAACTGGACTTGTCCGCCGGGATCTGGAAGGTCTCATCCCAGGCACCGCTCGCGTAGGCAAAGAAATCATCCCCGGGCTTCACGCTCTTGTTGCCCGCACTCAGGTCGAGGCCAAAGTCACCGATCACGGGCTTGGCCGCCGGGGTGCTGACCGGCTTCACCACCGTCACCACCGCGGGCGTGGCCGACGTCACAGGAGCACTCACGGGTGGTTTCTCCTCGATAGCTTTGGAAGCACAGGCGGCAAGCGCCAGCGCCGCCACGGAGCAAAGTAGTCGCATAGGCTGGGGACCTTCAAATGAGACGCAAGGCGCGCATCATACGGCAGCGCTGCGCCAGGGGCGCGCGGGTCGGCGCCAAAGGCTCGCGCTGAGAGGTTCCCGCAGCCTCACTTCGCCGCACCCGGCACTCCCCTCGGCGCACCTCAGGGGGCTGGCTCCCAGTCACTGACCAGCTCGCCCCAGGGCGCCGGGGCGGGGGCGGCCGCTGGCGCCACCTCGGTACCGAGGTACATGAAGCCCACGATCGCATCGCTCGCCCGCAGCCCCAGGGCCACTTTGACGGTGTCGTCGTAGGCGGCCGAGCCGGTCTTCCACATGCCATTGAAGCCCAGCGCGACCGCCGCCAGCAGCATCGCCTCGGCTGAGGCGGCGGCGGAGAGCAGCTGCTCGATTACGGGAATCTTCACCGCCGGGTCGCAGCGCGCGGCCACCACGATGATGAGCGGCGCGCGGAAGGCCTTCTGGCGCTCGCGCGCCAGCGTCTCCTCGCTCAGCTGCGCGTGCGAGCGCTGCAGGTGCGCCGCGAGCAGCTCGCCGAAGGCCGCGCGCGCCCCCTCCCGCACGATGACGAAGCGCCACGGGCGCAGGCGGCCATGATCCGGCGCGCGCGTGGCGCTGGCGAAGATGAGCTCGAGCGCCGCGGCATCAGGGGCGGGCGCGGCGAGAGTGCGCGCCGAGCGGCGCGTGAGCAGCAGATCTATGGCTTGCATGAGCGCATTGTCGCAGACTCCGGCGCATGCTCGTAGTTACCGCCGAAGCCAGTGAACGCAACAAGGGGCCCATCCTCGAGGTGCTGCGGCAGGAGTTTGCCGCGAGCCGCTCGGTGCTGGAAATCGGCAGCGGTGCCGGACAGCACGCGGTGTACTTCGCCGCCCAGCTGCCGCAGCTCACCTGGCAGCCAAGCGAGGTCGCCGCGCTGCTGCCGGAGCTTGCGGAACGCATCCGTCTCGCGGGTGCGCCCAACCTGCGCGAGCCGCTGGCGCTCGACGTACGCGCGGTTCCCTGGCCGGTGGCGCCGGTGGATGCGATCTTCAGCGCCAACACGCTGCACATCATGGGGTGGAACGCGGTGCAGGATTTCTTCCGCGGCGCCGGCGGCGCACTCGCCAGCGGCGGGTTGCTGTGCGTCTATGGTCCGTTCAACTATGCGGGGCGCTACACCAGCGACAGCAATGCCCAATTCGACGCCTTCCTCAAGGCGCGCGACCCGCACGGCGGCATCCGCGACTTCGAGGCGCTCGATGCGCTGGCGCGTGCGCAACAGCTGACCCTGAGCGCCGATCACGCCATGCCCGCCAACAACCGCACGCTGGTGTGGCGGCGGCGCGCTTAGACTAGAGTGCCGCCATGGGCAGCGTAACAATGCGCGAAATCCGGGATGCCATCCGCGCCATTCCCGACTATCCGAAACCGGGCATAACCTTCCGCGACATCACCACACTGTTGGGTAATGCGCGGGTGTTTCGCGGCGTGGTTGATCAGCTGGTCGAGCCCTGGGCGGACGCCGGGATCGACCGCGTGGCAGGCATCGAGGCGCGCGGCTTCATCCTCGGCGGCGCCATCGCGCACCAGCTGTCCGCGGGCTTCGTGCCGATACGCAAGAAGGGCAAGCTGCCCCATACCACCGTGCGCGTCGCCTACTCGCTCGAGTACGGGCTGGATGAGATGGAGATGCACCGCGATGCGGTGGGTCAGGGCGAACGCATCATCCTGGTCGATGACCTCATCGCCACCGGCGGCACGGCGCGCGCGGCGGTGCAGCTGCTGCGCTCGCTCGGGGCCACGGTACTGGCCGCCTGCTTCATCATCGATCTGCCGGATCTGGGAGGCTCGGCGCGACTTGCCGAGCTTGAGGTACCGGTGCGGCGCCTGGTGAGCTTCCGGGGGGAGTAGCGCCGCCCGGGCCGCGCACTGCCTGCTTATTATTTCCTTTTAATTACAATGGGATACCGGAAGGTTCACCACAACATTACGTTGTGGTCATACGCCGTTTCAGCCCCCGGAATGCGTTCATAATACGCCCGCCTTGGAGCTCAGGGAGCCTGCCCGGCTGATGGGCGTCGCGGCCAAACCCGACGCCCATGAGCCGGACAGGCACCCGCCAGGGTGAAGCTGCGCATCCTCTTACCTTTTGGAGACTACATCGATGTTCAAGAAGCTCGTCCCCGTCATCGCCCTGGCCCTGATCGCTGGCCCGGTGTTCGCTGCTGACCCGCCGGCCTCCGACACGAGCGCCACGGCGCCCGCCAAGTCCTCAAGCCACAAGAAGCACCACAGCAGCAAGAAGAGCAGCAGCAAGAAGTCCACGACCGACGCTGCGGCTCCCAAGTAAGAATCACCGACGTTACTTAAAGAGCCCCGCCCTGCGGCGGGGCTCTTTGTTTTTACGGCCGCGCTTGCCGGGTCCGAGGGCTTGCGGCTTTGACGAAACCAGTTCAAATTTGTCTCCCATGGATGGGACGCAGCAGGCCGCAATACACCAGGCGCTGGTTGCCGTACAACATGCCGTCACGAGCATGACCTTTCCGAGCTGCGATCAGGAAGACCTGGTCGAAGCCATCGACAGCGTCGAGGAACAACTGCACACCGCGCACCCGAACCTGGCGCTCATGTGCCGCTTCCTGAACTCCATCGCCAGAAGCCTGCGTGCACAGCCCGAAGCGCGTGACGCGTGTCTTGCGATCGAGGACGCGATCGGCAAGGCCGGCATGCCCAGCACCTGGCAGTCGGGCATCTGATCACCCCGACTGCACGCACCCGGCTCGTCCGCCGCAAGGACCGGGGCAGCTATGACGCGGCGGTGGTGAACGCCATCCTCGACGAGGCCCTCTTCTGCCACGTGGGGTTCACCCTCGAAGCGCAGCCCTACGTGGTGCCCACCGTGCACGCGCGCGTGGGGGAGCGGCTCTACCTGCACGGCTCGGCCGCGAACCGCATGCTGCGCAGCATGAACGCCGGCATCGCGGCGTGCGTCACGGTGACGCTGCTCGATGGACTGGTACTGGCGCGCTCCGCCTTCCATCACTCGATGAACTACCGCTCGGTGATGATTCTCGGCGTCGCCACCGAAGTGACCGCCGCGGCGGAGAAACGCGCCGCCCTGACCGCCATCGTCGAGCGCGTGCTGCCCGGTCGTGCCAGCGCGGTGCGCGGGCCGGACCCGCAGGAGCTGAACGCGACCACGGTGTTGAGCCTGCCCATCGAGGAGGCCTCCGCCAAGATCCGCACCGGGCCGCCCCTGGATGCGGAGGAGGATTATGCGCTGCAGTGCTGGGCGGGCGTGCTGCCCCTGAAGCTCACCGCGCTCGCCCCGGTGCCCGACCCGCGCCTGCCCGAGGGCATCGCGGTGCCCGCGGCGCTCGCCTCCTGGAAGCGCGGCGCGGGGACGGAGCGCTCCTAGTCACCGCGCGGGCGCCCGCTGACGGCCGCGGACGTTGCGCCTACGCGCGTGCCCGGTCTAACTTGGACTGATGTTCACGCCGCTCGCCCAGTGTCTGATCCTGCTGGCAGGCTCGGTGCTGCTCGTCACGGTGGCGCGCCGCCTGGCGCTGCCGTCCAGCATGGCCTACCTGCTCGTGGGCCTCGCGCTCGGACCTTACGCGCTCGGCGTGGTGTCGGACTCGGGCGCCGTGCGCCTGCTCGCCGAGCTCGGCGTGGCCTTCCTGCTCTTCACCCTTGGTCTTGAGTTCTCGCTGCCGCGCATGCTCGCCATGCGCCGCGAGGTGTTCGGGCTCGGAGCCGCCCAGGTCATCACGACAGCGGGCGTGTTCAGCGTGCTCGCGCATCTCACCGGCATCGGCTGGCTCGTGGCGATCGTGGTCGGCGGTGCGATCGCGATGAGCTCGACGGCGATCCTGCTGCAGCAGCTGACGGAGCGCGCGGAGCTCAACCGCACCCACGGGCGCCTCGCCTTCGCCATGCTGCTGTTCCAGGACCTCGCCTTCGTGCCCTTCCTCGCGCTCGCCTCGGCGCTGATCGCCGGTGAGGACCCGCTGCGCCAGGGCCCGAGCCTGCTGCCGGTGCTCGGCGGCGTGCTCGCCATCATCGCGGTGCTGGCCGCCGGGCGCTGGCTGCTGCGGCCGTTGTTCCACGTCATCGCCCACAGCCGCCTGCGCGAGCTGTTCACGCTCACGGTACTGCTGGTCGTGCTCGCCTCGGCGTGGGTGTCGCACAGCGCCGGCCTGTCCTTCGCGCTCGGGGCCTTCCTGGCCGGCATGATGCTCGCCGAAACCGAGTACCGGCACCAGATCGATGCGGTAATCCGTCCCTTCCGCGACCTGCTCCTCGGGCTGTTCTTCATCTCCGTTGGCATGCTGCTCGACCTGCACCTGCTGGGCGGCCTCAGGCAGCTCGCGATCGTGCTGCTGACGCTGACAACCCTCGTGGTGTTGAAGGCGACGCTCGCCGCGCTGGTGACGCGGCCGTTCACCAACTCGCGCTTCAAGGCGCTGCGCACCGGCATCGTCGTGGCAATCGGCGGGGAGTTCGGCGTCGCCCTGTGCACCATCCTGCTGCAGGCGGGGCTGCTGCCGCAGCGGGTCGGCGGGCCGCTGCTGATCGCGATGGTGCTGTCGATGCTGCTGAGCCCGCTGATCCTGAACAACAACAAGCGCGTCGCGCGCTTCCTGCTCAGCGAGCAGGCGCCGGTGCGCACCGCCAGCGAGCGCGAGGAAGCCGCGACGCACGAGATCGCCGAGCGCGAGCACGTCATCCTCTGCGGCTTCGGCCGCGTGGGCCAGAACGTCGCGCGGGTACTCGAGTCGCAGGGGTTCGAGTACATCGCCCTTGACCTGGACCCCGCCCGCATCCGCGCCGCGCGCCAGCTGGGTGACCCGGTGATCTACGGCGACTCCGCCGACGAGGAACTGCTCTCCAGGGCGGGCATCGCGGCGGCAAGCGCGGTGGTCATCAGCTTCTCCGATCCGGCCACCTCGATCGGTATCCTGCGCAGCGTGCGCCAGATCCGCCCTGAGGTACCGGTGCTGGTGCGCACGCAGGACGACGCTCGTATCGAGGAACTGCGGGCCGCCGGCGCCACCGACGTGGTCCCGGAGACCTTCGAGGCGAGCCTGATGCTGGTATCGCACGTGCTGATGCTGCTGCACGTGCCGGTGTCGCGCGTGGTGCGCACGCTCGGGGACATCCGCAACAACCGCTACACGGTGCTGCGCAACATCGTGCGCCGCGGGGACGCCCGACCCGTGGATGAGACGAGCGAGCACCGCGAGGAGATCAAGTCGGTGGTGCTGCCGCCGGGCGCCTGGTCGATCGGCCGCACGCTGGCGGAGGTGCGCAGCCGCGACGTCGCGGTCTCCTTTACCGGCGTGCGCCGCCACGGCATCCTCGGACGCGAGCCGGCCGGGGATACCGTGCTGCGCGACGGCGACATCGTCGTCATTTACGGGCAGCCCGAGGACCTGGAGCGCGCCGAGGCGGTGCTGCTGGCAGGATGACCGCGCCGCGGTCGTGAACCGCTAAAATACCCGCGGCGCCCCTGGCCGCCGTCCCGTCCGCCAGCCGCGCGCAAAGGATCCCGTCCCCATGCACAAGAGCCGACTCTCCGGATTCATCATCGACTGCCAGACGCAGGACCTGGATGCCGCGGCGGCCTTCTGGAGCGCCGCGCTCGGGCTCAAGGCCGAGTCCGCCGCGCACGCCAACGAGGCGCAGTACCGCAAGCTGCTCCCCGGGCCGGGCGGACTGGACGTGGAGGTGCAGCGGGTCGGCCACGCCAGCCGCGTGCACCTGGACATCGAGGCGGATGACATCGAGGCGGAGGTGCAGCGCCTGGAGCGCCTCGGCGCGCGCCGCATCGCCCAGGTGCACAGCTGGTGGGTGCTCGAAGCCCCCACGGGGCAGCGCTTCTGCGTCGTGCCGGCCACGAGCGCACAGTTCGGCGCCAGCGCCCACACCTGGGCATAAGTGAACCGCGCCGACATCCACTTCCCGCCCAAGCACGAGCCGCTGCGCGACGACGTGCACGAGCTCGGCGCGCTGGTGGGGGAGATCCTGCGCGAACAGGGCGGCCCGCGGCTGCTGGAGCTGGTGGAAGCGGACCGCGTCGCCGCCATCCGCGGCCGCGGCGGGGAGCCGCAGGCACGGGAAGAGCTCGCCGCGCAAGTGCGTGAACGGCCCCCGGCGCTGGCGCGCGACCTGGTTCGCGCCTTCTCGATGTGGTTCCAGGCGGTCAACATCGCCGAGAAGGTGCATCGCATCCGCCGCCGGCGCGACTACTTCGTCAAGGACAGCCAGCGGCCGCAGCCGGGCGGGGTGGAGGATGCGCTCGGCGCGCTCAAGGCCCAGGGCTACCAGGCGCACGAGGTCGCACAACTGATCGGCAGCCTCTCGATCGAGCCGGTGTTCGCGCCGCATTCGACCGAGGCCGGCCGCCGCACGCTGCTGCGCAAGCAGCAGCGCATCGCGCAACGCCTGCTCGAGCGGCTGGACCCGAGTCTTACGCCCCACGAGGCGGGCAGCATCTGGGACAACATCCGCATGGAGCTCACCAGCGCCTGGCAGACCGAGGAGCTGCCGCGCGCGCGCCTGACGGTGGCCGACGAGCGCGAGCAGATCCTGTTTTACCTGGTGGAGATCCTCTACCGCGTCGTGCCCGCCTTCTACGAGGAGATCGCGCAGGCACTGGCGAAGGTCTACGGCGCCACCGCCGGCGCGCTGCGCGTGCCCTCCATCCTGCACTTCGGCTCCTGGGCGGGCGGGGATATGGACGGCAACCCGGACGTGCACGCGAAGAGCATCCGCGAAACCCTCGCGCGCCAGCAGCAGGTGATCATCAACGCCTACTTCCAGGAGTGCCAGGAGCTCGCGCAGCGGCTCTCGCAAAGCGCCAGCCGCGTGCCGGTGTCCGCCGAGCTCGGCAAGCGCCTGGAGCAATACGTGACGCTGCTGCCGGGGGCGCGCGCCATCACGCCGGCGCGCCACGACCGCATGCCCTACCGGGTGTTCCTGGCACAGATCGGCGAGCGCCTGCGCGGCGCCTTCGACGGCCGCGCCAGTGGCTACCAGCAGGCGCGCCAGTTCCGCGACGACATCGCGCTCATCGCCGCGAGCCTCAAGGCCAACAAGGGCACCAATGCCGGACTGTTCTACGTCGAGCGCCTGCTGCGCCGCATCGACACCTTCGGCTTTCACCTGGCGACGCTTGACGTGCGCCAGCACGCCGCCGTGCTGCACGAGGTACTGGCGCAGGCCCTGGATGATCCGCAATGGCTCGCGCGCAGCCGCCGCGAGCGCCGCGACCGCCTGGCGCAGGCGCTGGAGAAGGATCGCGGCCCGCTCGTGGAGCTCGATGCGCTCGGCAAGCGCACGCTGGCGGTGTTCGACGCCATCACGCAGGGACGGCACCGCTACGGCGCCGACGCCATCGGCTACTTCATCATCAGCGGCGCCGCCGGCGCGGATGACATGCTCGCGGCCCTGTTGCTCGCGCACTGGGCCCAGGCGTACGACAAGCACTCCGGCGAGGTGGCACTGGACATCGCGCCGCAGTTCGAGACCGAGGAGTCCCTCGCCAGCTGCGGCGCGATCCTGGAGGAGCTGCTCGCCGACCCGCTCTACCGGCGCCACCTGGAATCCCGCGGCCTCAGGCAGTGCGTGCTGATCGGCTACTCGGACAGCAACAAGGAAGCCGGTGCCTGCGCCTCGCGCATGCTCATCCACCAGGCGCAGGCGCAGACCGCGCGCGTGCTGGCCGCGGCCGGGGAGCAGCACGTGTTGTTCCATGCGCGCGGTGGCAGCGTGGCGCGCGGCGGCGGGCGCATCGAGGCGATCATCAAGGCCGCCCCGGCTGGCGCGGTCGACGGGGTGCTGCGCATCCGCGAGCAGGGTTCGACCGTGAAGCAGGGCTACGGCCTGCGCCCGATCGCGATGCGCACGCTGGAGCGCGCCTTCAATGCCCTGAGCCTCGCCACCGCCGCGGTGCGCGGCGGCCAGGTCACGGCCGACTCCGAAGCGCACCTGGAGCTCGCGCAGCGCCTGGCGAGCGAGAGCCGCGGCGCCTACCGGCGCCTGGTCTACGAGACCCCGCAGTTCTACGAGTTCTTCCAGGCGGTGACGCCGCTGGACGTCATCGAGCGCATGCAGATCGGCTCGCGCTCGGTGCATCGCAGTGCCAATGCGGGGCTCGCGGCGCTGTTGCCGGTGCCCTGGGTGTTCGCCTGGTCGCAGGCGCGCTTCATGCTGCCCGGCTGGTTCGGCGCCGGCAGCGGCCTTGCCGCCACCGTGGAGGCGCTCGGGCTGGCACGCATGCGCGAAGCCTACGGCAGCTGGTTCTTCCTCCGGAACCTCATCGATGATGTCGAGACCATGCTGGCGCGCGCCGACCTGGAGATCGCGCGCTACTATGAAGCGCTGGCCCCTGAAGGCACGCGCGGCATCGGTGACGCCATCCGTGCCGAGTACCAGCGCGCCTGTGAACAGGTGCTGGCGATCAAGGACCATCGCGAGCTGCTCGACTCCGACCCCACCCTGCAGCGCGCGATCCGGCTGCGCAACCCGTACGTGGATCCGATGAACCTGATGCAGGTGGACCTGCTCAAGCGCTGGCGCGCCGGAGCGCGCGAGGACCTCGACCTGTTCGCGGCACTGCTGGCCAGCGTCGGGGGCATCGCGGAAGGCCTGCAGAGCACCGGATGAGGCCGCCCGGCATCACCATACGCCCCGCGGGGGCGCACGAGATGTCGCTGGTGCTCGCCTTCATTCGCGACCTCGCCGCCTACGAGCACCTCGAACACGAACTGGTGGCCACGGAGGCCGACCTGGCGGCGGCGCTCTTCGGGCCGCGCCCCTATGCCGAGGTGGTGTTCGCCTGCCTCGAGGGGACGCCGGTGGGGTTCGCGCTCTTCTTCCACAACTTTTCCACCTTCCTCGGCAAGCCGGGCATCTACCTCGAGGACCTGTTCGTGCGTCCCGAGGCGCGCGGGCACGGCGTCGGCCGGCGCCTGCTCGCCTGGCTCGCGCAAGTGTGCCTCGAGCGCGGCTGCGGACGGCTCGACTGGGCGGTACTGGACTGGAACGCACCCTCGATCGGCTTCTACCGCAGCCTGGGTGCGGAGGCGCTCGAGGAGTGGACCACGTTCCGGCTCAGCGGCACGGCGCTCGAGTGCTTGGCCCGGGGCGGCTAGGGAGGCGGCGCGGGGGTCTGTGAGGGGGCCCGGTAGATGATGCCGTCCTTCATGACGAACACCACCTGCGCCAGGGCACTGATGTCACGCGTGGGATCGCCGCTGACGGCGATGAGGTCGGCGATCAGCGCGGCGCGCACCTGACCCAGGTCGGACTCGTGCCGCAGGATGCGCGCATCGGTGGCGGTCGCCGCCGTGAGCGCCTGCACCGGCGTCATGCCGTCCTTCACCAGCCACTCGAGCTCGCGGTAATTGGTGCCGTGCGCGAACACGCCCACGTCACTGCCGCAGCCCACCGTCACGCCCGCCTTGAGTGCCCGGCGCAGGGCCTGCGCGGCCTGCTGCATGTCCGGCGTCGGCGCGCTCTGTCCCGGCACGTAGTGCTCGAAGTACTCGCTGTAGGCGGCCTCGGCCGTGAGCGTCGGCAGGTAGGCCACCTGGTGCGCCGCCATCAGTCTGAAGACCTCATCCGTGCCGCCGTAGCCATGCTCGATGGTATCGACACCAGCCAGCACCGCGCGCCGCATCCCTTCCGCGGTGGTCGCATGCGCGGCCACCGGCCGGCCCGCCGAGTGCGCGGTGTCCACCAGCGCCTTGAGCTCCTCCTGCGAGAAGGTCGGTTGCTGCGTGCCGCCCGGACCCCAGCGATAGTCGGCGTACACCTTGATCCAGTCTGCGCCGCGCCCGGCCTGCTCACGCACGGCACGCCGCACCTCCTCCACGCCGCTCGCCTCCTGCGCGCCCTGGGGCGTGCAGCACACATCTGGGCGCAGCGCGCGCGGCGCCGGTCCGTAGCTGGCGGTGGCGACGATGGCCCGCGTCGCCACGAACAGGCGCGGTCCTTCGATGAGCCCGTCCTCGATGGCGCGCTTGAGGGCGACGTCGGCGTAGTCCGCCCCCTCGGTGCCGAGGTCCCGCAGCGTCGTGAAGCCGGCGAGCAGCGTCGCGCGTGCCTGGCGCCCGGCGCGCAGCGTGCGGTAGGGCACCGGCTCCTTCAGGACCTGGTCGTCCCAGCGCGCCTCGTTGTACGGGTGCAGGAACAGGTGCGAGTGCACGTCCATGAGGCCCGGCAGGAGCGTCGCGCCCGGCAGCTCGATCACGACCGCGTCTGCCGGCGGGTGCACGCTGGCGGCCGGTCCGACCGCGGCGATGCGCGTGTCCTGGGTGAGCACGACCCAGCCGGCGTGCAGCGGTTCGCCGGCCGTCCACACCGCCGCCGGCCGCAACAGCACGGCGGGCGCGGCGCCCGCCAGCTGCGGCCCGACCAGCAACAGCGCGAGCGCCAGGCGCCGCGGGAGGTTAGGCATGGCGGTACGAGTCCTTGTCGGTGGACCTTGGTGCATGAACGCGGGCCGGGCGGATGCGGTCTTAGGCGCCGCTGCCCTCAGGAGCCCATCAGTACGGTCGTGTCGTAGCTCTCGAAGCCCTGGATGGCGCGCGCGTAGGCGTTGAACACGAGCCGCTCGGCGACCTTGTCGGCGCGCGGAGCGAGTAGCATGCGCAGCACCACATCGTCCGCCGGGCGGGTGGCTTCTTCGGCGAGCAGCTGCTCGATGACACGCGTCAGGCGATGGTAGAGCTCGTTGACGAAGCGCAGGTGCGCGCCGTCGTGGACCTGCTCGGTACCCGGGCCGTAGGTGCCGCGGGCCTCTTCGGCCAGCTCGTGCAAAAACAGGTTCAGCAGCCGCGCCTTGTCGACCAGCCGCAGCTCTGCGTAGAACTGGATTTCGGAATTGAGGTTCATGGCCCTACGCGGCGTACCTCAGCACTACGCCGGGAAGAAATCAATGGGTTTGGTCACGGTAATGGTGTCCACATCCTTCGCTTCGAAGCGGAACAGGCGCACCATTGCGACGATCTTGCCCTCCAGCTCCGGGTCCTTGAGTTCGCTGGAGACCACGCGGCACATGGTGACCTCCCCGGCGGGCGTGATCGTCAGTTCCAGCACGAGCTTGCCCTGCAACTCCGCATTCGCGCGCTGCGCCCGCGCGTACAGGTTGTCGAGCCGACCCTTGTTACGGTCGAAGATCAGCTCGATCTCCTCGCGCGAGCGGGCGGCCTTGCCGCCACCGCCGCTGGTGGCGGCGGGACGGGCATTCAGGCCCGAGCGGGCGATGCCGGAGTTGACCGCGGTCGTATCGTGCCCCGTCAGCGAGCCGGCCCCGGTGCCAAAGCCGCGGCTGCTGTTGGCGGAGGTGATGCCGCCGCTGCCCGCCCCGACCTTGGAGGTAATGAGGGAGCGTTCGGCGTGCGTGTCCGCACCCACCGCACCGGAGAGGTTCTTGGTCTCCAGCGGCTTCAGGTCCATGACGTCGCGTAGGTCGGCGAGCTCGTCCTTCACCTGGTTCAGCTGCTTCTGCGCCTTCTCGTGCGCCTTCTGCTTCTGATCGACCGGCGGCGGGGTGATCATCGCCACCTTCGGCTCGATCTTCGGCTTCTCCTCCACCTTCGGGGGCGGTGGCGGAGGCGGCTTGGGCTTCTCCTCCAGCATCACGCGCGCCAGGCGCTCGGGGATGTCCTCGACGGTCGGGCGCGCCGGGGGATGGAGGATGGGAAACAGGATCCCGAAGAACGCCAGCAGGATGAGCAGCACGCGCAGGATCTTGCGGAAGCGCGCACTCGCCTCCTCGTCGCCTTCCCAGGGCAGCTCGTATTCGCGGTAGTAGGGAGCGAGCAGCATCGTTCTTAACCGGGCTTGAGCTGGCCGGGGGCAACCGGCTTTTCCTTCTGGATGACCGCGAGCGAGATGCGCCCGTAGTCGGCCGCCGTGCAGGTCGCCATGACGCGCTTCAGGACGTCATAGGGAATCGCCTTGTCCGCCATGATGGTGATCTCGCGCTGCGCCAGGTCCTTTTCCGTCATCTCCCTTCCGACCAGCAGCGGGCGCTTGAGGGCGGCGCGCAGCGGCTCGACCAGCGGGCCCGGCGCCGCGCGGATGTCGGCAATGCTGGCGATAAACTCGCCCTGCACGAACAGGTCGCTCTTGGTGACCATCACCACCACGGACTGCTTGGGCGCCGTCTGCGCGATCGACTGCGGGATCTCGATGCCCTTGGAGTTCTGGATGACCTCGACCTCGGTCGAGTACACCAGCAGAAACGCCACCATCACCGAGAGGATGTCGATGAGCGGAATGAGGTTCAGCTGCGCATCCGCACGGTTGCGCAGGTGATGCTGCGCCATGCGCCGGGCGCGGTTGGACATGCTCATGGGGCCCCCTTGGCGGGCGTGGCCGCAGGCGCCGCGGCAGCGGCGTCGGTGGCGGGGGCATCGCCGATGGAGATGTCCGGGAACAGTTCCGCCTGCACGGTGCCGATGCCCGAGCCGGTCTCGAACACGCGCACGCGGTCCATCACCTGCACCAGCGTGTCATAGGGCGTATCCGGTTCCAGCAGGATCGTGGCCTCGGTCTTCTCCGGGAATTTCGCCTTGACGCGCTTGAGGTATTCGGTCAGGCCGTCGTAGTTGTAGCTGTCACCCACCCGGGCAAAGGGCGGCGTGAGCGGGCCGCTGTTGCGATCAGACACCTGCAGCCCGTCCTTGCGCACGATCACTTCCAAGACCAGCCCCGGGGGCGGCTCGCGGAACTCGGTCTCGGCTGCGGGCAGGTTCAGTTGCAGGATCACGGTGCGCGAGAACACGGCGGTCATGAGCAGGAAGGTCACGAGCACGGTGAAAATATCGATCATCGGCACCAGCAACAGCTCGGCCGGCTTGCGGGAGTGGCGCTCCAGCTTGCGGTATTGATACGAACGACGCATGCGGGACCTTCAGCCCTGGAGGCGAACGCGCGCGAAGAGCCGGCTCAAGCCGCCGCGGGGGCGGTCTGACGCTCGGTGATCGCGTTCAGGAACTTGACCGACGCCATCTCCAGGCTGTCGACCAGTTCGGTGGTCTTCGTGGACAGCCACGCGTGGATGAACAGCAGCGGCACCGCGGTCATGAGGCCGAACGCGGTGCAGTTCATCGCCACCGAGATGCTCGCCGAGAGCAGGTTCGCCTTCTCGGCCGGATTCACGGTCGCGACCGCCGCGAACGCGCGGATCAGGCCCATGACCGTGCCGAGCAGCCCGAGCAGCGTCGCAAGATTGGCGAAGGTCGCCAGGTAGTGCGTGCGCTTTTCCAGACGCGGCACGACTTCCATGAGGCTCTCTTCCATCGCCTTCTCGATGTCATCGCGACGGCGCGCCGACTGAATGCGCGCCAGGCCGTAGTTGAGAATGTGCCCGATGGCGGAGTCGGACTTGGCGGTCGCCTGCGCCACGCCACGGAAGTTGCCCTGCGCGAGCAGCGGCACGATCTCATTCCACAGGCCGCGGTTACGCGCCGCCGCCGCGGTGAGATACACGTAGCGTTCGATGGCGATGGCAAGGCCCACCACGAACACGATCGCGATGGGGTACATGAAGTCCCCACCACCCTGAAAGAAACGGACAATCAAATTCCACAGGCCCATCTGACACTCCCGCTCTCAAAAGACCGCCACACAAGCACCAACACTAACCAAAACTGAATGACATAAGCCCAAAAAGCTGCGACCCAGCTCTCATCTGCGATGCTGCGGCGGGTTATTTCCGGGGTTAACGCCCGAACCCTGCGCCGCGTCTTACTTTGGCACCGTCGCGTCCGGTTTCAGGGCGTCGTAATAGCGGTTTTCCCGCTTGAACACGTCCCGATCCACGGGTTGTAACACTTCGTCAAGAAGGCTGTTCACGGGGCGGCCGACCAGATCGCCCAGGTCCGAGCGCTTCCACGGCACAACGTACATCACCCGCGGCAACTCGCGGTTACCTTTGACGGCCGTTGTATCCAGTTCCAGACGGTCCGCTCCCTTCTTGCCGGCAGGCGGCGAAGCCGCCGCGCCGCTTTTGGAGGCCGGTGCGGCCGCCCGCGCGGAGGCGGCGGGGGCTGCCGCGCCCGGCGCCGCAGCCGGCGGCGCGCTCGGGCGCGCAGCGGGGGCCGGCGGGGCGGCGCTGCTCGCGGCAGGGGACGCCTCCGCCGGCGCGCTCTTGCTCGTGTCCACGCCCGGCTCGAGCTGCTCAGGCCGCGGTGCCGCGTGCGGCGGCGGCGCACTCTGCTGCGCGAGCGCACTGCCGCTGCCGAGCAGGCCGAGGAGCACCGCGACGCCGGCCGCGCCCGCCCCTGAAGTTGCACGCCTGTTGCGCATGATCATCCTCCTGACTTCGGCCCGGCACCCGCCGCGGCAGCGTTCGCCGGGGCGGCCCCGGGAGCGGGCTGCGGGGGCGCAGGCGGCGGTGCGCCCGGCTCGGCCTCCGCCGGCGGCGCGGCCCCCGCGCCGCCCTGGGGCGCCTCGGGACGCTTCGGCGCGGGCATCCCGAGGCGCTGGCGCAGCTCCGCGATCCACCCGCTCACCGGCTTGTCTTCCCCGGTGAGCGCCTTGTACTGCTCGAATGCGGCGAGGGCGCGGTTCGGGTCTCCCAGGTAGAGATCCGCCAGCACCCCGAGGTTCCGCCACGCCGGCGCGTAGCGGGCGTCCGCGGCGATGGCCTGCTCGTAGGAGGCCGCCGCATCCTTGAACTCGCCGCGCATTCTCTGGGTCACACCGAGCTCCGTCCAGGCGACCGCGCTGCCGCTCTCCTTGGCAACCGCGGCCTGCAGCGACGCCTCCGCCTGCTCCAGCTGGCCCTGCTTACGTTGCAGCAGCCCGAGGTCCACCAGCGGCGCCGCGAATTGAGGGTACTGCAGCGCGATCTGCTTGAACCCGAGTTCCGCCTCGGTGGCGTTCCCCGCGCGCATGTAGCGCACGGCGCGCTCGAAGTCCGCCCGCGCAGCGGGCGGCACCTCCGGGCGCACCGCGGGACTTGCCGGCGCACCCGTCGCGGCCGCGCCGGCGGCGCTCGCCGCGGGCGCTGCCGGCGCCGCAACGCCGGGCGCGACCGCTGGTGGCGGCGGTGGCCCCTTGTGCGTCGGCTGGGAGCTGCAGGCGGCGAGCAGCGCGCATGCTGCCAGCCCGAGCGCGGCGCGCTTACTCGAGATTTGCGACGACATCCAGCGTCATCTCCGTCTTGCCGTAGCGCGCCGGTTTCAGCTCCGCCAGCGCCTGGAAGCTCTTGCGAACCGATTCGTCGTAGACACCCTCCTTGGCGCGCGCCGCGTTCAGCTCGTGCGCCTTGATCGCCTGCTCCTCGAACGGAAACACCTGTTCCTCGAGCAGTGAGTTGTATTCCTCCAGCTCCGGGCCCTTGAGATTCTTCGGCCGCTCCGAGGCCAACAGGTCCTTGGCGAGGACGCGGTAGAGCTCCGCCATCTCAAAGGTGGCCGCGGTGGTCACTTCGGCCACCTGGTACTCGGCGGCGCGCTTGTAGCCATCCATCGCCGTCTCGAGCGCGTCGCGCTTGACGATCAGGCTCTTCTTCAGCGGCGCGGTGAGCTTCACGGCGCGGAACGCATCGCGCGCCGGCTGCGCGAGGGCGAGCTGCGCCTTCGCCGCCAGGTAATGCGTGCGCTCGGTGCGCTGCGCGCCGGCCTGGGCATCCGCACCGATGATCTCGTGGTACCAGTGATCGCGCCGCGCCGCATCGCCGCTCGTGGCGGCGTAGTCGGCCAGGCGCTGCCGCGCCTCCTCCGCCTCTGCCAGCGGCGCCGGATTGGCGGCCACGAACTTCTCCAGCATCCCGGAGGCCTTGGTGCTGTTACCCGCCTTGGCATACAGATCCGCCGACTGCATCAGCGCTTCGCGCTGCACCGCCTTGTCCTCGGCAGGATTCGCGGCGATGCGCTCGAACTCCCCGGCAGCCTCGCCCGGGCGGTTCGCCGAGGAGTAACAGACGGCGAGCTTGCGCGTGACCTCCGGCTGCAGCTGATTCTGCGGAAACTGGCGGCGGAAGTCCTCGAGCACGGCGATCGCGCGGTCCCACTGCTTGAGGTTGATGAGCCCGGTGGCCGCGTCGTACTGCGCATTGGGGCGGATCTTCGCCTCCGGCGCCACCCGTGACACGCGCAGGAAATCCTCCACCGCGGCGGCGGTGTCGCCGGCTTTCATCTTGGCTTCGCCCTGTTTGTACACCGTGGCGGCGAGGCGCTCGGTGAGATCGGCGCGCATCGCGGGATCGGTGCCCGCCAGCTCGCGCGCCTGCACGAAGGCCGGTTCCGCCTTGGCGTACTCGGCCTGGTCAAAATAGGATTGCGCGATGATGGTCGCGGCGATGCGTTGCTTGGCGATATCCACCGGCGGCTGCCGCGCCAGGATCGCCTGCGCGACCGTGATCGAGCGCGCCCGGTCGCCGGAGGCGAAGATCTCCTCCGCCGCGCGCGTGAGCACGCCGGCGCTGTCGGGATGTTCGGGGAAGCTCTGCGCGAACTTCACCCCGGCGTCGGTGGCGCGCCCGTGCCAGGCCAGCTTCTCCGCGCCCTGCAGGCCCTCTTCCCCCTTCTGGTAGGAAACCAGTCCCGCGTAGGCGGCGGTCGCGGACTTCTCATTCTTCGGATAGCCGTAGGCGGTGTGCTCGTACTCGGCGGCGGCCTCGGCGTACTGGTGTCCCTCGAACAGCGCCTCGGCCAGCAGGTAGTTGGTCGCGGCGGAATCGCTCTCGCCGGGGAAGGACTTGAGGTAGTCGCGGTACCAGTGGGCGGCCTCCTGGTAGTCGGCCACCCGCTTGGATTTCTGCGCGGTGGCGTGGAAGTAGGTGGCGACGTCCTTGAGGTTGACCTTCAGCTCCTGCACCACGCGCGGATTGTCGGCGCGGCTGCGGGTCTTCCAGTAAGGGGAATCAAAGTTGTAGCGCTCCACGAACTCGTGCTTGCCATCGAGCACCAGCTGGCTGAAGCCGCCCTTGCCGTAGGCCTCGATCGCCGCCATGTCCAGGTCCGGCGCGTGGTCGCTGTAGGGATCACGCGCCACGTAGGCACGGTAGACGCCGGCGGCGTCCTGGAAACGCTGGTTGTCGACGTAGAAATCCCCGAGCCGCTGGTACAGCAGCCACGCATAGGGGCGCTCGCCGTGTTCCTTCATGTACTGCTCGAGGGAGGCGGCGCCGTCGTTATACGAGAAGGTGATGCTCATCACCCGCAGCGTGTCATCGACGAGCTCGCGGTCACCGCGCTTGAGGCTCTCCAGCTTCACCGCCTTGCCGGGCGCCGTGCCGAGCTCGCGATCGAGCACGCCGCCGAAGGACGGCAGACTCTCGAGCGTGAGCGACTGCTTGAACAGGGACCAGCCGTGCTTGTAGAGACTTTGCTGATAGAAGGCCGAAGTGCCGCCGCGGCCGATGACCGCAGCGTAGGCCTTTTCGGCCTCCGGGTAGCGCTTGACGGAAAACAGCAGCTCGCCGCGGCGGAACTGCACCTCATCCATGTGCGAGCTCTGCGGGTACTTCTGCACGATGCGGTCGAGCGTGGCGAGCGCCGGCTCCGGCTGGCCGGTGGTCTCGTAGGCGCGCGCCAGCTGGTAGAGCACCTGGTCGTTGCGGGGGTAGTCGGGATAGGCCTTCAGCAGCGTCGTATAGAGCTTGATGGCCTCCGCGCCCTGCAGGTCGACCGCGGTGACCTCCTGCTCCAGGCGCTGCATCTCCCCGGAATCGAGGTTGAGGTCACCGAGCCGGCGCATCGCCTCGGCGCGCAGCTTCGGATCGGTATTCTGCAGCTCGAGGAAGTGGCGGTAATTCTCCATCGCCTTGGTGGCGTTGGCATCGGCCGGCGTGTCCTTGTGGACCTCCACCTTCTTCTTCGACAGATCCGCGATGGTCGGCGCCGGCGCACTGCTCTGCGCGCGCACCTCACCGGCGGCGAGCGCGGCAAACGCCAGCGCCACGGGCCAGAGCGCAGTGCGCGGCGCGCGCCTCATTGCGGCGGCTCCGGGGCCTCGGGTGTCTCATCGCCCTCCGCGCCCTTCTGCTGCGGCGCGGGCGGGCGGGCGGGTCGGGTCGCCTCCGCGGAACTGGCGGCACGGTCATACATGGTACCGAGCGCAAAGCGCGCCTGGATCTGGTAGGCCGCCAGCCGGTCCTTCTGCTGCTCGAGTTCCTGCACGGCCACCTGCGCGAGGTAGTCGCGCTGCTGCACTTCGGCCGCCACCAGGCGCGTTTGCAGGGCATCGAGGCGCTGCTTGAGGGAGGCGACGCGCGCGGCAAACTCTCCGGTATTCGCCGGCATGTTCTTGCGCGCGCGCTCGACGCGGATCCAGCGGCTCTGCGTTTCGTGCAGGGCCACGCTCAGGTCCTTCAGCCCGCGGTGCTCCTGCCACAGGCGCGCCCCGTAGGCGTCGTTGAGCCGGAAGAACAGCACGCCCTTGACCAGCGCCAGGCGCGCGCGCAGCTCGGCGTTCTCAGGCGTGTCCGCGGCGCCCGCGAGACCCGCCTCCACCCGCTGGATGCGTGCCCATTGCTCGCGCTCCGCCTCGGTGCCCACGGCCGCGACGTCGTGCTGCGCTTCGATGCTGCGCAGCTGGTTCTCGAGCGCAACATCGCGCTGCTGCAGTGCCTCGAGGTCCCCCGAGGCGAGCAACGCGTCCGCGCGCGGCAGCCGCTCGGCGTAGGCCTTCTCGCGCGTCTCGATCATGTCCTGGAAGGCGCCCATGCTGTCGTCCCACAGTTCGAGCGTACCGTTCAGGTACACGAGGTCGCGGTAGTTCTTGACCCCTTCCTGGAAGTCATAGCCTGCGAGCACCCCATACAGGTAGGCGGACTCGGGGGAATCGGGCAGCTTCTTGAGGTCCCTGAACCAGCCATGCGGAGCGAGTGGACTTGCGTCCCCCTGCTGGTCGCTGGCGAGCACGTCCTTGACCATGGCACCTTGGTGAATGCGCTCGATGGCCGCATCCAGCCGGCCGTTCTCGGCATCGAAGGACTTGACGGCGCTCTCGTAGTAATCCGCCGACTGCGCGTTTGCGTTGAGCTTGCTGAACGCATAGGGCACGGCGAGGTAGGACTCCTGCACGGCCGCGTCCAGCACGTTGCGGTTGCGCAGCTCCATCCACGGCGTCAGCGCACCCTGGAAATCCCCCAGCGCGGCGTCCGCCCAGCCGATGCCGAGCAGCGCCTTGTTCGAGTAAGGGCCCGTCAGGCGCACGCGCTCGAGCGCCGGCCGGGCGCGCGCGGGCTGCTCGGCCTGCAGGTACGCGAACCCGAGGGCGAGGTTGGCGCGGTCACGCAGTGCCGCAAGCTCCTTGGTGGTGGCGAGCATCGTGCCCACGCCATTCAGGAACGGGTCGGCGTCGCTCAGGCGCTGGCTGCGCACCAGCGCCACGCCGAGATTGAAGCGCGCGTAAGCCGAATAGGGTTCGACGCCGCCGCGCCAGCCGGACAGCAGCGAGATGGCCTCATCCATCTTGCCCTCGTGCATCAGCACGTTGCCGAACAGCAGCTCCTTCTGGGCCTCCAGGGCCGGCGACATGCGCCCGTTGATCTTGCGCAGCGCGGCGTCCGCCTTGTCGAGGTAGCCGCGCGTGTACCAGATCTGCCCCAGGTAGAGCCATGCCTTGTTGCGCACACCCGTGGGCACGTCGTTGGTGAGCAGGCGCTGGAAGCGCTCGCCGGCCTCGTTGTGCATACCCAGCTGCAGGTACAGGCTGCCGGCCAGCAACTCCGCGTCGTCCTTGTCGTGCGGCAGGCGTCCCCACTGCTCGTAGGCGAGCAGGCGCTTGAGGGCCTCGAAGTCGTGCAGGTCATCGTTCTGGAAATAGAGGAAGAGCACGTCCCCGTAATGCAGGTCGTGAATGCGCCCCTCGGGCATCTTCTCCGGGTCATGGCGCCGCGCCTGCGCCGGCGCGAGCGCCAGCGACGCCAGGGCGGCGAGCAGCAGCAGCGCGCGCATGCGGGCTCGCACGCTCAAGGGCTATTCCCAGTCCTTGATTTCAAATTCCGGTTGCAGCTTGCGCTGCCGGTCGTCGATCTTCAGCTCCAGGTACTTCGCGCCCACGCCCTTCTCGAACTTCACCGAGGCGCCACGCTTGTAGGCGCGCTCGCTCGGGCCCTTGCCATTAAAGAAGGCCACCAGTTCGTGCGCCCCCACCTTGAGATTGCCCACGTAGAGCCGCTGCACCCCCCCTTTCAGGAGCGCTTCGACTTCACGCGGGGTGTAGAGATAGTTGATGACTTCCTTCTGGTCGATCTTCAGCTGCACCGAGTCGAGCGAGAAGAAGTCCCCGACGTCCATCGACAGGAACACCGCCACCTGCGTGTTGGCAGGAAACAGCAGCTCTTCCTCGAGAACGAACAGGTCCTTGTTCAGCTCGACGACATCCTTCTTCAGTCCCTGGATTTCCTGATCGAGGCCGCGGGTGTCCGCAGCCGGGGTCTCGGCCGGCGCGGCGGCTGCCGGCGCCGGTGGCGTGCTCGGTGGCACGACCGGCTTCGCCGGCGCGGTGGCAGCCGGGGCCGCCGCCGGTGGCGCGGCGCCTGCCAGCGCGGCGGGGGTTGCCAGGCACGCGGCCAGGAGTCCCGCGAGCACGCCCGCGCCGCGGCGGCGAACGCGCTGCCCTCGGGGAGCTGCAGAAGTCGTCTGTGACATGATGATTCCGATCATTCGTTCAGCAGGGCGCGCAGCTCCTGCAGATAAAGAGTCTCGTTCGCCGAACTGTAGTCACGCAGCACGTAGCGAATGGCGCCGCCGCGATCGATCAACACAGTCATCGGCAGATTGTCGACCTCATAGCTGCGGCTCGCACCCTTGGCAGGATCGAGCAGCATTGCGAAACTGACGCCGACCGAACGCGCAAACTCCAGCGACTGCTTCGGTTCGTCGTCAACGCCGACTCCGTACACCGCCAGGCCCGCGGAGCGGTAGGTCTGGTAGCTGCGGTTGAGCGCCGCGAGCTGTGCGCGGCACGGAGTGCAGCGGCTGCTCCAGAAACTCAGCACCACGACCTCGCCACGATGCTCCGAAAGACGCACGTTGTCGCCCGCAACCGCGCGCAAGGCGAAGTCCGGTGCGGCCTGCGCCAGCAGCCGGTACGGCGGCTCGGCGGCCGCCGCGACCACGACGACTGCCGTCAGGGCCGGCAACAACAGCGCCGCGCGCGACCACCCACGCAACCTCGGGCCCTCGGGCCGTTGACAGCTCAATACTTGATCCTTCGTCGCGGGATGCGATCGTAAGACCCGCTCCAGCCGCGAAAATTGCACAGCGCACTTAACACTGTCAACGAAACGAGCGGCGAAATGAGGCATGCCTCCCCCGAGGTTTCGGGGGGACAAGCAGGCGTCGGCTTAACGCGACAGGCGCGCGTGCCACCACTTCGGTGGCACGCGCGCCAGATCACACGATGGGCGCGAAGGCGGTCAGGCTCGCCAGCGTGGCGGCTGAACCGAGAGCTTGCATGGGGAACAGTGATGTGAACAGGTTATCGGTTCCCGAGAGCCCCATGTAGTTGAGGATCACGGCCTGCACCAGCGAGGTCACGTTGTTTGCGACCGGACTGGAGGTGCCGACGACCGAGCCGTCGGAGCTGAAGTACCCGATCTGCTGCCCGGCCACCCCGTTGCGCAGCTGCGGACGCGTGCCGCCGGGCTTGTAGGCGAGGAAGAACGTCGAGGCGACGGAGGAGTTGTCGCCCTGCCAGCCGAGCTTGCCGCGCCCCGCGGCGCTGGTGTCGGGCATGCCGGTGGAGGTCAGCGAACCGTCGCTGAACACGTAGATCATGACCGGCGAGCCGCGGCGCTGGGCGTACTCGAGCACCGCGCCAATCATCTGGCCGGCCTTGAAGTTGCGCATCTCGCCCGAGGCGCGCGTGCCGTCATGGTAGTCATAGCCACTCATGGTGATGGTGCCGGCGCCGGCGTAGCCATCGATCACGAGCTTCATGACCGTCGCGGTCTTCTGCACGTCGTTGTCCTGGAAGTCCGTGGCGGTGAAGATCGGCGTCGCCCCGCCGGTGATGGCGGGGTCCTTGGTGGGATCCAGTGAGGACGGATCACCAAACTCGACCGCGGTGTTCGCGGTCTTCACGTACGCACAGCGCACCTGGTTCTTGATGGCGGCGTCGGCGGCAGCGGTCGGGTAGACCGTGACACCGGGATTGGCGCCCGGCGCACTCAGCACGCCGGTGAAGGCGGTGGTATCGCCGGCGCCTGACTGCGGCGTCGAGCCGCCGCTGATGCGCGCCTGGGATTCGAGCACCGCGACCGCGACCGGGTCGGCGGTGGCGCCGCCGGTATTGACGAGCCCGACCGCATCCTGCGGCTGATTGATGGTCGTCGGCTGCAGCGACGGGTCGATCAGGGCCATCGGCGCCTGCGAGTTGCCGCCCGATACCGAGGACTCGGTCCCGACCAGCGTCAGCAGCTTGCCTTGTGCACCGACCTTGTTGGGCCCGGCGATCGCAATGCCGTACATCGGATTGTGCGGGTTGTTGGAGGTGTCGTTCTGCGACATCGCGCAGAACACCGCCCCGTTGGTGCCGGCGGCCGTCGCCGGCGTCGTGGCCTTGCTCAGGATGCCGCGCTTGATCGCGCCGTCAGCATGGAACAAAAGCCCGAGCGAGGCGTCGATGTTGGCGCTGTTGGCACCCGGGACCATGTTGCCAGGCACGCCGAGCTTGCCGTAGCCGGCGGTCGAGAGGAAGTTGCTCTGGCCGCCCTTGACGCCCACCAGCACCTCGGAGCCTACGAGGTTGGCACCCCCGGCGAGGTCGAAGCAGATGAACGGCAGTCCGGCCGAGTTGGCGGGCACGTTGCACTGACTGGCAGCGAGCAGCGCCTGCATGTCCGGTGACAGGGTCGCCGCCGCGTTGGCGTTGCTCGCCTTCAGCAAGCTGCCCAGCCAGGCCGGCCCGATCACCATGGCGGGGCCTGAGATGAACCCGGCGGCGATAAAGTCGCGCCGTGTCACCGGCAGCGGGTGATCGTTGTACAGCAGCGGCTCACCGAGCGCGTGCGGGCGGGGAGGCTTCTTACGGATCAGCATGTCAGTTACTCCTGGTCCCGATCACTGCAGCGTCACGACGGCGCTGCCGAGCACTGCGGCGCACGCCGCCTGGGTCGCTGTGGAAACGGTGGGATTGCTGGCGAGACTCGGCATGCGCGACAGCAGCGCATCCACCTCAGACTGCACGGCCGCAGCGGCATCCGGGGTCGCACTGCCGACCGCACGGGTCTTGAGGGCGTTGATGACGATCATGCGATTCGCGCTCAGGCTGCCGCCAAAGAATGCCGAGGCGCTGCTGCCGATGGCGCCGTCGAGCCCGGTGCCGAAGAAGGCGTCGCGGTACGTCTGGTTGCTCACCAGCTGCGTGCAGTAGGCTCCCGCCAGCTGCGCGATCGCGGTCTGGTGCGAGGGCAGGAACGCCGAGAGCAGCGGGCCGGACGGCAGCGCCTGGCGCTCCGAGTTGTACAGCGCCATGACCGTCGGGTTGGTGAACGGTACGCCGCTGATGGTCGACATCGAGCGCGTGATGCGTTCGAAGGTCGCGACCCCGAAGTCCGGCTGCGCCGTGTTGTCCGGGCTAGGCGGCGCGATCGTCACGGGCGGTTCCACGTACGCATGCACGTGGGTGCCGAGCTGGTCGAAGGCCAGGAAGAACAGATCGTTGTCCGGACCGAGGGTGGCCGGCACCACCGTGCCCAGGCCCGAGAGCAGCTGGCCGTTGGCGGCGGTGTAGTTCGAGCCGCCCACCGTCGCGTTCATGGTGGCGTACGACTGGCCCGCCGGGGCGAGCGCGCCGTTCACCCCGAGGCGCATGCCACTGATCTTGAGGCTGGCGGGGACCGTCGCCTTCGGATCCAGGCTGATGAACTTCGGCTGATAGAAGAGGTAACTGTAGGTGTCGTACTGGCTCGCCTGGAACAGGATGTACGACTGCGACACCCCGGAGAGCCCGCTGACGCCGAACAGCAGGAAGTACTTCTCGCCCACGCCGGCGGCGAAGTTCTGCTGGATCTGGGCCGGCGTCAGGGCGCGATTGTGGATGGCGGCAAACTTGATGACGCCCTGCCACTGCCGCTGCCCGGTGGTCTCGTTACCGAGCACCAGCGCAAAGGTGTTGTCCCAGTTCGCGAGCGAACCGCCCTTGGAGGGGTCGGCATCGCCGGTCGCGATACCGTTGACGTACAGGGTCTGGCCATTGACCGGATCGTAGGTGAGCACCACGTGCTGCAGGGCAGCCTGTGCCGCGCCGGTGGCCGTGGAGGTGATGAGCGGCGGATTGCCGTTGGTGTCGGTAACGCTGCTGCGCGCCATGCCCTCGTACTGCATGGCATCCTGGCCGAGCGTCATGTCACGGGTGGTGTTGCTGCCGGAGTAGCTGACGATGTAGGCGTTGGTCTGCGTGACGTTAGCCGGGGCCACCCACGCCTCGATCGAGTACTCGCCCGAGGACTGGATCATCGCGGCAAACTTGGCGCTGGCGCTGGTCGAGGCCTGGGCCTTGCCGCCCATGCCGAGGTTGATGCCCCAGCCGCCCTGCCAGGTGACGTTGCCCGACAGGGACAGGTCCGCTGCCGGCGTGACGCCGCTCGTGTCGTAGGCGGTGCTGCCGCTGCCGGTCTGGAACATGTACTTGGCAACCAGGTTCGCCTCGTAGCGATCGCCGCCCGCGGCGATCGTGCCCTGCTTGAGCGTCACCGCATTGGAAACCACGAGCGACGGATCGATCGGGGTGACCGGGATGCCGTTGGCAAAAGCCGTGATCTGAGCCAGCATCGCCGCGGCGCTGCCCGGGCAATCGGGGGCGCCGCCCGCCTGGGTGGCCCAACAATGGTGGAACTCGGTGTCCAGGCGCTCATAGAAGCGCGACTGGTTCGGCTGCGAGAGATTCATCTTCGACTGCGCGGCCGCGTAGGCCTCGTTGATGTCGGAGCTGGCGAAGTACGGCTGCTGGGCGGTCGCGGAGCTGGAGGTGTGGCAACCGGCGCAGAACTGCTTGAGCAACGGGTAAACGGTGCTCGCGAAGCTCGGGCTGCCCATGCTCGGATCCACGGGGAACTGCTTGCCACCGCCGGCCGCCTGCACCGGCGGCGCGTTCAGCGTCACGCTCGTGGTGGAGGCCGAACCCGCACCGATCCACGCCTTGATCCACACCAGCATGGTCGAGGCGCACGCGGAAGGGTCAGAGACCCAGCAGTTGTGGCCGCTGCCGACCTTCAGGACCAGCATCGACTGGTCCGGCTGCGTCAGGTTCACCAGCGGACCGGCCGCCTGGTACGCGAGGTTCACGTCGTCCGAGCGCGCGAACATCGGGGACTGGCCACCCTCGTGGTGACAGCCGCCGCAGCGGTTGGAGGCGCGGATGTTCTGCCACAGGTTGATCTTGAAGGCCTGCACGTCCGCGTTGGCGGGCGCAGGTCCGGTGTAGGAGTTGGCCGTGTCCGTCGGCGGGGTCGACTGCTGATTCACGGTCGTCGAGGCGCCGCCGCCGCTACAGGCGGCGAGCGCGGCGAGGGCCGCGACGAGCGTGCCGCGCGCCAGCGCACGCGCTGCGCGCGTCACGAGCCGGTCGGACACAAGAGTGCTGGCAACAGCGTTGCTGATCATTGCGGCGCTCCCTTAACTGCCGGCACAGGCGGCAGCGGTCTGCTGGAACACCTGTTTGAGCTTGTAGCCATTGGCCTTGAAGCTCTGCTTGATAGTGGTGACGGTCGCCATGTCGGCGGAGCTGTTCGGCGCGCGGAAGCACACCGCCTGGAAGACTTTCTGCACCTGGCACTGGGCAAACATGTCGCTGGAAGCGAGTTCCTGACCCAGGGACTTCGCGCCCACGCCGCTGCCCGGCAGCGAGCCGTCCCAGCCGAGGTAGGTATTGGGGCCGGCGCGCCAGCGATTCGACCAGCTGTTGTCCGGAGTTACGAACCCGAACGGGAAGTTAGTGGCGTTGATGAAGTACTTCGGCTGCACCTGGTTGGCGGTGTAGACCATCTGGTTCGCAGTCGTGTCGAAGTTGTAGTAGGCAAAGGCCTGCGCCATCGGGTCCATGCCACTGTGGCAGCCCGCGCACTGGTTCATGAAGATGCGGCTGTCGCCGCCCGGGGAGCGCGCCACGTCCTGACGGATGCGATCCGAGGGACGCGTGGTGTCCATCACCTGCTCCATGTCATGGCAGAGGTGATTCATCATGGTGAAGCGGAACATCGCGCGGTTGGTGCCGTTGATGAAGAACGCCGAGGCCGCACCGCGCGTGGTGATCAGACCGGCCACCGCCTCGGGCGGGAAGCCGTAGGTCCCGGTCTGGGTGCCGGGCTTCAGATCCGTCAGCAGGTTGGCGCCCTGCGTCTCCGCGTTGGCGTAGTGATCATTGTTGGCTGTCGAGGGCGCGGGCAGGCCGCTGGTCTTGAACGTGTAAAGAATGTCGGCCGACAGCGCAGTGTGGAAGTCGACGTCGTCGCGCACCATGCCGATGACCGTGGCGGCGTAGTCGTTCAGAGGCGCAAACACCGTCTGATCGCGGTTGGTCCACGGAATGACGAGGTTCTTGAGCGTTACGTCGTAGAAACCGCGCGCCGCGGTCGCGGTTTGCGCCGCGTTGGCGAGCACTGCCAGGCCGGCGCTGTTGGGCGCGCAGCCGGCTGCACCACAGCCCGCAGTAATGATGTTGGCCATCGTGGTGAGTTCGGTCGCCGACGGTGGCCCGCCCGCGATGCGCTCGTAGATGCGCTTTGCCTGCTCGTTGGGTCCGGCGTGTGCGGCGTTAGCCAGCTGCATGAGCAGCAGCACAGTGCCTGCCACTGTCGCACGCTGCGCGCGGACCGAACCGACCTGTGCCTGTCTGTTTCTAACATTCATGGCGCTCGCCTACTCCCGAAATTGCCCGATGCGCGACCGGACTATACGGTTCGCAAGACCCCGCCCCGAATGTCTCAATCGAGTGACGTCGCCAGCGACAGACAGTTTGATGGGTTGTTGTCCTGCGCTGCTCAATGCGCGGCAAACTGCGAGCCCGGTCACGGCGTGGACCTGGTCGAACGACTACCTAGTAGGTCGATTGGCCCGCACTCTCGGGCGTATCAGACGCGTCCGGCGTCCGCAGACGCCGTGACGCACTTGGCGATCTAGCGAGAAGTCGTCGAATCGGACCCGAATTACGTTACATTCACACGCGGCGAAACCTCCGCGGAGTGACGGAGACGCAAATGCATGCGCACCCAGGCCGGCAAAACTTGATGCAGTCGACACCCCGCGTCGCGGCGCGGCCGGTAGCGTCGTTGCTGGCAGCACTTGTAGCCACCACCCTCGGCGCCTGCAGCAGCGGTGGCAACATCGACCTCGGCAAGAGCCAGGTTGGCGATCCGGCCACCGTCGACTTCCCCATCTTCTACGTTAAGCGGCAGGTGCCGCTGGACGCCGCCGGCGCGCTCATGCAGGACGACCTGCGCATCATGAACGACGCGGTGCCAACCGCGGACCTGTACATGCGCGCGAGTGCCTCCGTGAGCGCGCTGGAGAGCAACATCACCGCGCGCCTCACCGCCGGCGCGCTGTGGGATGTGAAGGACGTCGACACCTCGCCCGATGGCAAGAAGGTGGTGTTTGCCATGCGCGGGCCGCTGGCCATGAAGCAGGACGTCAAGAAGCCGCCCTCGTGGCGCTTGTATGAATATGTCATCGCGACCGATGACCTGCACCCGGTGATCAACCCGGCCAACGATCCGGACCCGCCGACGGTGAACGACGAATCGCCGCACTACCTGCCGGACGGCCGCATCGTGTTCTCCACGACCCGCCAGTCGCAGTCGCAGGGCATCCTGCTCGATGAGGGCAAACCGCAGTTCTCAGCGCAGAACGAGGCGCGCCAGGAGCCGGCCTTCGTGCTGGAAGTGATCAACGACGACGGCACCGGGCTGCACCAGATTTCCTTCAATCAGAGCCACGATCGCGATGCCACGGTGCTCGCCAACGGCCGCGTCATGTGGTCGCGCTGGGATCACGCCCCCGGCAAGGACGCGATGCACTTCTACTCGGCCAACCCGGACGGCACCGACCTGCAGCTCTACTACGGCGCCAACAGTCACAACACCGGCACCAACAACACCGTGGTCGAGTTCGTGCACCCGCGCCAGATGGAGGACGGGCGCATCCTCGCGATCGCACGCCAGTACACCGACGTGGACGACGGCGGCACGCTGCTGATCATCGACGGCGAGCACTACGTCGAGGACACGCAGGCGCTGCTCGGCAACCCCGGCCTCGCCAGTCCCGCCCAGTCCCCGGCCACCCAGTCAGACGTGGTGACGATCCCCGGTCCCTCCCCGGGAGGGCGCTTCTCCTCCGCCTATCCCCTGCAGGACGGCACCGGGCGCGTGCTCGTCAGCTGGACCCAGTGCCGGCTGCTCGACAGCACCAAGACACCCCCGGCGATCGTGCCGTGCGATTCGACGACGCTCAACACGGCGAACCCCATGGTGGCGCCGCCGCTCTACAGCGTGTGGATGTACGACCCTTCGCAGAACACGCTGCTGCCGCTGATGCAGCCGGTCGAGGGCGTGCTGATCAGCGACGTCGCCGTAGCGCAGCCGCGCAAGCTGCAGAACATCATCCTCGACAAGGTGCCGGGAGTGGATCTGGACCAGAACCTGGTCAGTGCCAGTGTCGGTGTCCTAGATATAAGGAGTGTCTACGACATCGATGGCGTGGACACCGCCAATCCGAACATCGCCACCCTGGCGGATCCGGCCAAGACCGCCGCCAGTGCGCGTTCGGCGCGCTTCCTGCGTCTGGAGAAAGCGGTGTCGATTCCGCCCCGCACCGTCGTCGACCTGGCGGGTGCGGCTTTCGGCGCCAGCAACTACATGCTCGAGGTCCTCGCCTACATTCCGATCGAGCCAGACGGCTCGGTACGCGTGGAGGTGCCTGCCGACGTCGCCTTCCGCATGGAGGTGCTCGATGCCAACGCGCGCCGCATAGGCTCCACCCAGGGGGTGTGGCTGCAGGTGAAGCCGGGCGAAGTGCTCGCCTGCAACGGCTGCCACCGACCCGCCAGCGCGCAGAAGCCGATCTCGCACGGACGGCAGAACCTGTTCCAGTCCGCCTGGGGCGGTGCCACTGCGAGTGGCGTCCCGTTCCCGCACACCATCGCCTCGGGCAGCGGCGCCTTCCTGCCGAACCAGGGCGAGACCATGGCGCAGGCGCGCATGCGGGTGAGCTGCATGAGTGACTCACCGCCGTGCCTGCAGATGGTTCCCGCCGTCAACGTGATCTACAGCGACGTGTGGACCGATCCGGCGCAGGCGACCCCCGGGGCGCCGATCAATCTGCGCTACGACGACGCCACGCAGTTCAAGACGGCGTTTCCGACCAGCGCCGCCTGCGTCACCGCCTGGGCGGCCAACTGCCGCATCGTCATCAACTACCCACAGCACCTGCAGCCGCTGTGGGATCTGCCGCGGCAGACGACCGATGCAATGGGCGTGGTGCTGACCGATCACACCTGCACGCAGGGCGGGTGCCACAGCCCGAAGGATGCCATGGGTGCGGCCCAGGTCCCCGCCGGCAATCTGGATCTCACCAACGCGCCTTCGGGCGATGAGCCACTGCAGCCGATTTCCTACCGCCAGCTGCTCTTCTCGCACGACATCGTTATCATGAACCCGGCTGACCCGACCATGCCGATCACGCAGACGGTCGGACCGTTCTTGAACGCAGGCAGTGCGAATGGTGGAATCTCGGCGCAGTTCATGAGTCGCTTCGCCTCCGGCTCCGCCAGCACCCACGCCGGCTGGCTAAGCCCGGCGGAACTACGCCTGGTGTCGGAGTGGCTGGATATCGGTGCGCAGTTCTTCAACAACCCCTTCGACCCGGCGGTGCCCGTAAATTGAGCAAAGGAAGGACTTGTTAAGGAGCGCGCACCACTTTGCGCTCGCGGGCCTACTGCTGTTGGCTGGACTACTCACCCCCAGAGTAAGCGCCGCAACCGAGTACCTGCAGCTGTTCGTGACGCAGCCGTACCTCGAGCTGCATACCGGGCCTGGCCGCGGCTACCCGGTGTTCCACGCCGTGCCGCGCGATGAGAGCGTGGACGTGCTGTTCCGCCGCACCGACTGGTTCAAGGTGCGCACCGAGCGCGGCGTCGAGGGCTGGGCGTCGCTGGCTGACATGCAAAAGACGGTGCTGGCCGACGGTACGCAGTTCCAGTTCCCCCTCGGTGATCGCGCCGGGTTCACCTCGCACCGCTACGAGATGGGCATCTTTGCCGGCCAGTACGGCGGCGCGACCCTGGTCTCCGGTTACATGTCGGTGTCGTTCAACTCGCAACTCGCGCTCGAGGGGGCCCTCGGCCAGTATCTCGGCAAGTTCTCCAACGGCGTGACCGGCGATATCGGTTTTGCGCACGTGCTCATGCCGGAGAAGCGCTGGTCGCCCTTCCTCACGCTCGGCCTGGGGTTGGTGCGCGTGGAGCCCAAGGCGACCCTGGTCCAGGCACCCGACCGCACCGAGCAGACGGCCTACGTCGGCGGCGGCATCCGCTATTACCTTACACGGCGATTTTTCCTGCGCGCCGAATACAAGGCCCACTACGTATTCACCAAGCGCAATGAGAACGAGGACGCAGACGAATGGAAACTCGGGTTCGCATTTTTCTTCTGACCGTGGTCCTCGCCACGCTCCCCGGTTGCGCCACCGTGCGCCACTGGTTCCATGGCGACAAGGCGCCGGCGCCGCAGGTCGAAGAGGACACCGCGCCCCCGCGGGTCATCGAGCCGGAAGTCGCGCGGCGCAAGATCACGGTGCCGAAGATCCGCAACCGCAACGTCGAGCTGGGGCTGTATTACGGGGTGTTGTCGATCGAGGACTTCGGTACCCACCCGGCCTACGGCATCACGGCCGCGTACCACATCACCGAGGACTTCTTCTTCCAGGGCGAATACGGGCGCTCGCGTGCAGGGCGCACGAGTTTCGAAGAGCTCAATGGCGGCGTACAGCTGATTCCCGACTCTGAGAGGCGTTTCACGTATTACGATTTGTCTCTCGGCTACAACTTCCTGCCGGGCGAGGCCTTTATCGGTCGCGGCCACGCCCTGACGAGCGCTTTTTACCTTCTCGGCGGCATCGGGGGCACCGATTTCGCCGGAGACACGAAGTTCACGGTGAACTTTGGCGCTGGCTACCGTGTCGTGCCGACAGACTGGCTGGCGATACACATCACGGTGCAGGATCGGGTCTTCCAGTCCACCCTGCTCGGCACCGCCAAGCTCACCAATAACCTCGAGGCGCGCATCGGGACGACCGTCTTCTTCTAGTAAAGGGACGCATCATGAGGAACCGTTTCGTAGCCATCGCCGCCGCGCTGGCGATCGCCATGCCGGTGCTGGCCGGAACTGCCGGTGCCCCGGCCCCGCAGTTCAACCTTGCCTCGCGCGAGGGCAAGGACGTGAGCCTGACGCAGTACCATGGGCAGGTCGTGATGATCAATTTCTGGGCAAGCTGGTGTGGGCCGTGCCGCCAGGAAATGCCGCTGCTCGAGAGCATATACAAGAAGTACAACAAGCTCGGTTTCACCCTCCTGGGCGTGAACGTGGAGCCGGACTCGAAGGCCGCGGAAGACTGGCTGAAGGCGACGCCGGTGAGCTTCCCGATCCTCTTCGATAAGGACAGCAAGGTGAGTAAGCTGTACGACGTTGCCGGCATGCCGAGCACGGTCATCATCGACCGCAGCGGCAAGGTGCGCGTGCTGCACCGGGGCTACAAGCCCGGCGACGAGAACGAGTATCTGGACAGCATCCGCACACTGGTAAGGGAGTAAGGCGATGCGGGGATCACCCGGGGTGGCGAGCGTGACTATGGGGGCGCGGCTGGTGCGCGCCGCGGCGGGCGTGCTGCTCATGACGGCACTGGCCGGCTGCGCGGCTCCCACTCCCTGGGTGAAGCCCTACGAGCGTGAGCACTTCGCCGATCCGATCATGTCGTTCAACCGCGACCCGGTGTCCAACGTCTACTTCGATCACGTGTTCGAGAGTCGCGAGGGTGCGCGCGGTGCGACCGGCACCGTCGGCGGCGGCTGCGGATGCAACTGAGCGCCGAGGGACGCGCGCTGCGTCCCGATTCCGGCGTGCGCCTGAATTCCTTCTGGCGCACGCTGCTGATGCTGTGCGTGTGCACCGCGCCGGTGCTCGGTGGCGTGCTGCCCGAGGATCGCGCCGATGCGATGTTCCACTACTACAGCGGCGGCGACATCACGGTCGACGGTCCCTCGGTCCTGATCCGCAAGAAGGTGGGGGACAACTTCTCCTTCTCGCTCGATTACTACGAGGACATGATCTCGAGTGCCTCGATCGACGTGAAGCTCTCGGCGAGCCCGTATAAAGAGACGCGCAAACAGTGGAGCGGCGGGGTCGAATACCTGCACGGCAAGTCCACCTATAGCGCCGGGGTGATCACCAGCAAGGAGCCCGACTACAAGGCCAATACCACTTACTTCTCGATCAGCCAGGACATGTTCGGCGACCTGACGACGCTCACGCTCGGCTACCGCCGCGGCTGGGACCAGATCTACCGCGATATCAAGAACACCGACGGCCAGATCATCAACGACCCGACCTTCCACGAGCGCGCCGATCACCGGGGCTACTCGCTGTCGCTGAGCCAGATCCTCACGCGCAACACGATCGCAAGCTTCAATTACGAGCTGCTGACCGACCAGGGCTATCTCGCCAACCCCTACCGCAAGATCCGCTATTCCTCACCCGGCCAGGGCGAAGGCTTTACGCTCGCCGACCAGGTCTACCCCGACACGCGCACCAGCAATGCCGCCTCCCTGACGCTGAAGCACTACCTGCCGTGGCGCGCCGCGGTCAGCGGCCAGTACCGCTTCTTCCGCGACACCTGGGGCATCGTCGCGCACACGGTGGAGGTGGAGTACACCCAGCCGTGGCACAACTTCACCTTCGACGGCAGCCTGCGCTACTACCGCCAGAACGCGGCTGACTTCTACAGCGACCTCTTCCCGCGCGCGGACTATCAGAACTTCATGGCGCGTGACCGCGAACTCGCCACCTTCCACAGCTTCACCATCGGTTTCGGTGGGGAGTACCAGTTCCCGCACTTCGCGTGGGCGCCCTGGATGAGCAGGAGCACGTTTAACGTGCACTATGCCCACCTGATGATCGACTACGCTGACTTCCGCAACGCGCTGCTGGCGGACCAGTACGGCGCGGGCAACGAGCCGCTCTACAAGCTCAACGCCAACGTCCTCACGGCGTTTTTCTCGATCTGGTATTGATTGCGCGGGCCGGCGCTGCTGCCGCCCCCCGGTGGGGCCGCTGCATGTGCCCCCCACGGCGCGTCGCGCTTCAGTTAAGCTCGCGCTATTCGTGCGGCCGCCGGCGCCCCGCAGGGTGTCGGTGTCCGGCGACAACAACCGAAGGGGATCTTCACATGCCCATCCGAGTTTCGGCCGCCAGTCTCCTCGCCGGAGTGCTGCTCGCGTGCAGCTCGCTCGCCGTCCATGCGCAGGTGCGCGAGGAGGCCCGGCTGCTGAACGCGAGCGAGGTGCTCGAGGAGCTGCGCAATGCGCGTGACCAGTCCATCCCGGATCGCCTGCTCGAGCGCGCCTACGCCATCGCCGTCATACCCGATCTGACCAAGGTGGCCTTCTTCGCCGGCGGCCGCCACGGCCGCGGCGTGCTCGTGGTACGCGACAGCAAGGGCCGCTTCAGTAACCCGAGCTTCATCAGCATGACCGGGGGCAGCTTCGGCTGGCAGTGGGGCGTGCAGAACGCCGACATCGTGCTGGTGTTCACCACGCCCAAGGGAGTCGAAGGGATCGCCGGCGGCAAACTCACCCTCGGCGCGGATGCCTCGGTGGCCGCAGGCCCGGTGGGACGCACCGCCTCGGCCGCGACCGACCAGAACTTCCGGGCGGAGGTCTACTCCTACTCGCGCACCCGCGGCGCTTTTGCAGGGCTGGCGCTGGATGGCACCGTCATCTCCATCGATGACGACTCCAACGAGCTGTTCTACAAGAAGCCCGACGTCGGCGCCTCGGAGATCTTCTCCGGCGCGGTGACCAGCAACGACACCGCGGTGCAGCGCTTCATGGCCGCCGTGACGGCCAGCGCCGGCGTGCAGCGCACCGCCGCCGTCACTCCCGCGCCGCAACCGGCGGTGACCCCCGAGACGCCCGCCAGCGCGCCGGCGTCGATGCCAGCGGCGAGCGGCGCGAAATCCTACCCGCTGGCCGATCCGCAGCCGGGGCAGGAGCCGAAGTAACGGCCCGCGATCTTCTGAGGAAGCCGCCTCAGCCGGCGCCCTCGGGCCCGGAGGGGGCCGCGACCGCGACCGGCAGGATGGCGGCGGCACGCAGCTTGCGGCGGAACTCGCGCCGCAGCAGCCACAGACTCGTCAGCGCCTGCAGCGCCACCGTCGCCACCGACAGGTGCCAGACCTGCGTAAGCGTGAAGCCGGGGCGCGTGGACAGCCAGAACGCCGGCAGCGCGAAGGTGAGCAGCCGTGAGGCCGAACTCAGCAGCGACGGCCAGGTGTTGCCCAGGGCCTGGAACAGCCCTGAGCAGGTGAAGATCAGCCCGGTCGCAACGAAATTCCACGAAATGATGCGCAGGTACTCCGCCCCCACGGCGACGACGTCCGGCTGCCGGCTGAAGCCCTGGATGAACAGCTGCGGGCGCAGCTGACACACGAGCGTCAGCCCCAGCATCAGGACCGAGCTCAGGATCGCCGCGTGCCAGAAGGTGGCGCGCACGCGCTCGTAGTGGCGGGCGCCGAAGTTCTGCCCCGCCAGCGGGGTGGCGCCGAAGGCCAGCGCCATCACGGGCAGGAACAACGCCTGCATCATGCGCCCGCCGATGCCGAAGCCCGCCTGCGCGGCCGGCCCGAAGCCGCGGATGACCCAGTAGATCACCCCGAGGATCACGAACATCATGAAGAACTCCCCGCCCGCGGGGAGCCCGATGTTGAGGATGCGGCGGATGGTCGCCCACTGCGGGCGCCACAGCTTCGAGCTGAGGCCCACGTAATGCTCGAGTCGCACGAAATAGATCCACAGCAGCAGCACGCCGACCCCGATCGCGAGGCTGCTCGCCAGTCCGGCCCCCGCGGTCCCGAGCGGACGCTGCGTACCCCACCCGGCGATCAGCACCGGCGCGAGCACGATGTTCACCACCACGGTGAGCATCTGCACCAGCATCGTCGGGCGCACGATGCCGGTGCCGCGCAGCGCCGATCCCAGCGCCACCACCGCGAACTGCAGCGCCAGCCCCGGCGTGTAGGCGTAGAGATAGGCGATGCCGGCGCTGGCGGTGGCTTCATCCGCGGAGACCGCCCGCAGATACGGCCCGGTTACGAGGATCCCGGCGACGAGGGTCGCTGCCCCGCACAGCGCCGATAGCAGCACGGACTGGTTGAACACCAGGTTCGCCTGCGCCTGGTCCTTGGCCCCCGCCGCCTGCGCCACCAGCGCCACGGTGCCCACCCCCAGCATCTGCGTGAGGGCGAGGATCACGAACCCTGCGGTCCCGGCGCTGCTGACGCCGGCGATGGCCGCATCGCCCAGGCGCGAGACGAAGTACAGGTCGACGAGAAAATACAGGGTCTGGAACAGCATGCCGATCGCGATCGGCACGGCCAGTCCGATCAGCAGCCGTGTGATGGAGCCCTGGGTCAGGTCTTTCATTGTTGTTCGCTCGCTTGCACGCTCATTCGTCACGCGTGATCTTGGACCACTTGCGCCACTCCCTGGTGACGGTTTCGCCCATGCGTTGCGCGGCCTTGGCGAGCCACGCGGGCCTGCGGGCGCCGAGATCCCTCAAGATGGCGCGCCGCTGCCCCGGAGTACCCAGGTGCATGTTGGCCGTCTCCCAGCCCATCATCCACAGCAGCCGCCGTTCATCGTGGCCACGCGGCAGGCTCTCGAGCGCGATGCGGCTGCAGTCCGGCGCCAGGCGCCGGATGAGCCACGCGCCGTGCACCGCAAGACACGGATCCGGAACCCGCACGGCGCGCCGGATCAACTCGGTGTAGCGCGCGGTGCGCGGCACGCGGGCCTGGCGCGCCCACTGCCAGGCCGACGGTGCGAGCGGCTTCGCCTCCCGCGCGACCATCCCACCGCGCCACTCGGCCAGCCCGACCAGTCGCAGCCGTCCCAGGCTCCCGAGCCCGGCCTGGCGCTGGACGAAGCGCACGTCCAGGCCACGCTCGGGCATCGCCGCCTGCAGCAGGCGGCGCACGGGCGGTGGCACGCGACCGGAGGCGCTGCGCAGGCCGCGCATATTGTCCCAGTACGGACGCTGGTCCTTCAGGCGCACGATGGCAAGATCGCGCAGCCAGCGGTAGCGCTCGGCGAGCACCGCCGGGCCGCCACCCTGGCGCAGCGACTGCGCGTAGCCCTCCAGGATGGCCTCACAGGCGCCGCGGCCGGAGAGTGTCAGTCGCGATTCCTCGATCGCCACCAGGGCGCTCGCGCCGAGGCGCACCAGGTCCTGCGTATACGGCAGCGTCGCGGCTTCGTCGAAATCGTTCACACCCCAGATCAGGCGTCCCTCGGCGTCGCGCCAGGTGCCGAAGTTCTCCACGTGCAGGTCGCCGACGCACAGCACGCGGGGTGCCGCGGCCGACTCGCTGCAGATCTGTGGCCACAGCTGCGCCCAGCGGTAGAAGGTGGCGCGCAGGAACGAGAACACGTTCTCCGCCATGAGCCGGTGCTTCAGATCAAGGTCGCCCCGCAGAACCGGCACGCGCTGCATGAGCCAGCGCTCGTAGGTGCTGGTGGCTTCCCGGATGTCCACGACCCGCACCTTAAGGGAGGCCCTGAACCGCTGCCACCGATAAGGCGGCGCCGGAGGCTGCGACCGAGAAGGTGAGTTCGGCGCAAGCCTGGGTGAAGAGCGCCCCGGAGAACTCGGCGAGCTCGGCGAGGAT
>Ga0209811_10000024_pt1 | contig 75604 bp, 72 predicted proteins | sample Coa_R1_6_FD_187161 | JGI IMG/M metagenome (GOLD analysis project Ga0209811, IMG submission 187161) | Surface soil microbial communities from Centralia Pennsylvania, which are recovering from an underground coalmine fire. - Coalmine... | ecosystem: Environmental > Terrestrial > Soil >... | reverse complement strand
GTCCGCGCGGTCCGCAACACCGGAACCAAGGTCGCCACGGCGCACCTTCGCCACCTCAACCCGTTCCCCGCCAACACCGGCGAGGTGCTGCGCGCCTACAAGCGGGTCATCGTCCCGGAGATGAACACCGGCCAGCTCGCGCTCCTGTTGCGGGCGGCATACCTCGTCGACATCCAGTCCCACACGTCCGTGCGCGGACTGCCCTTCACCACCGTCGAGCTCGCCGACGTCGTCGTCCGCGCGCTGGAGGACCTGTCATGACCGCCCTGGAGACCGTCGAGCTCGGCCTGCCGACCACCATCGGCACCGGCCTCGCCCACATCCCGCACCTGGCGTCCGACGCCCCGGCGCAGACCAAGAAGGACTTCACCTCCGACCAGGAGGTCCGCTGGTGCCCCGGCTGCGGCGACTACATCATCCTGGCCGCGGTCCAGGGCTTCCTGCCCGAGCTCGGCCTGCGCAAGGAGAACATCGTCTTCGTGTCCGGGATCGGCTGCTCCTCGCGCTTCCCGTACTACCTGGACACCTACGGCCTGCACTCGATCCACGGCCGCGCCCCGGCGATCGCGACCGGCCTGGCGACCAGCCGCGAGGACCTGTCGGTCTGGGTCGTCACCGGCGACGGCGACGCCCTGTCGATCGGCGGCAACCACCTCATCCACGCGTTACGCCGCAACGTGAACATGACGATCCTGTTGTTCAACAACAAGATCTACGGGCTGACCAAGGGCCAGTACTCCCCCACGTCGGAGGAGGGCAAGATCACCAAGTCCACCCCGATGGGCTCGGTGGACCACCCCTTCAACCCGGTCTCTCTCGCGCTCGGCGCCGAGGCCACCTTCGTCGCCCGGACCATGGACAACGACCGCAAGCACCTCGTCGAGGTGCTCAAGGCGGCCGCCTCGCACCGCGGCACGGCGCTCGTCGAGATCTACCAGAACTGCCCGATCTTCAACGACGGTGCCTTCGACCTGATCAAGGACCGCACCCAGCAGGAGGCCCGGCTGGTCCACCTCGAGGCCGGCGAACCGGTCCAGGTCGGCTCCGTCGAGGAGCGTCGCACCCTCGTGCGCGGCGACAACGGCGAGCTGTTCTTCGTGCCGGCCGCCGAGGCGACCCCGGACCGGGTGGTCCGTCATGACCCGTATGCCGCGGACCCGAGCCAGGCGTTCGCCATCAGCCGGCTCGACGGCCCGGACATGACACACGTGCCGATGGGGATCTTCCGCTCGGTCGACCGCCCGACCTATGACGACCGGGTCCGCGCCCAGGTGCAGGCCGCCACGGACACCGCCGGCGGACCCGCCACCGACGACGACCTCGACGCGCTGCTCCGTGGTCGCGACACGTGGAACGTGGGGTGACGTCGCCCGACGACGTCGCACGACCTGGTCCCGCGGAGGGTGATGGCGGGGAGACCCGCCGCGGCACGGCATACGGGTTCCTCGCCTATGGCATCTGGGGGGTCTTCCCTCTCTACTTCCACGCGCTGAAGCCGTCGGGTGCGTTCGAGATCCTGGCCCACCGGATCATCTGGACCCTCGTCTTCTGCGCCGGCGTCCTGCTGGCGCGGCGCGACCTGGCGTGGGTCGGCCCGTTCCTGCGCCAGCGACGGCTGACCCTCGGCATCACCGCGGCGGCGTTCCTCATCGCGACGAACTGGGTCATCTACGTCTTCGCCGTCCTCACCGGCCACACCTACGAGGCGGCCCTCGGCTACTTCCTCAACCCGATCGTCACGGTCGGCCTGGGCGTCGTCGTCCTCGGTGAGCGGCTGCGCCCGCTGCAGTGGGCGGCCGTGGTGGTCGGCCTCGTGGCCGCGCTCTATCTGGCGATCGCCGGCGGCACTTTTCCCTGGGTGTCGCTCAGCCTGGCGTTCTCCTTCGGGCTCTACGGGCTGGTCAAGAAGAAGGTCGGCGCCTCGCTGGAGGCGATGCAGTCGCTGGCCGCCGAGACCGTCGTCCTGGCGCCGGTCGCCCTCGTCATCCTCGCGGTGCTGGCCGCTCGACACGACGCGACCTTCCTCGGCCACGGGACCGGGCACCCGGTCCTGCTCGTGCTCGCCGGGCCCGTCACCGCGGTGCCGCTGCTCCTCTTCGCTGCCGCCGCCCGCCGGATCCCGCTGGTCACGGTGGGGCTCATCCAGTTCGTCACGCCCGTCCTGCAGCTGCTCTGTGGCGTCTTCCTGCTCGGCGAGGACGTGTCGACCGGCCTCTGGATCGGCTTCGGGATCGTCTGGGTCGCCTTGATGCTGCTCACTCTCGACTCGATCCGGGCCCGTCCGGGACGACCGATCGACGCCTGCGAGCCCGGCACCGCCTGAACCCCCAGGAGCGCACAGGCTTCACAGCCTGGGCATAGGCGGGGATCAGCCAAGCCCCAGAGACCGGCCATAGCGTCGCCCAACGTGACGACCACCGAGTCCGCGCCGGCTCAGACCGCAGCGCCCGCGAGCCCCAGACGTCGGCGACCCTGGCGACGTTGGCGCGGCTGGCTGCTTCGCGTCGGTCTGGCAGTGGTGCTCGTGGCCGCCGGCGTGGGAGGCGGGATCTGGTGGGAGCACCGGGCCAACGCCTCGAAGGCCACCACCACGACGACTCGCACGACGCTCGTCCAGGCGACCCTCGGGACCGTCAAGCAGACCGTCGCAGCCACCGGCACGATCGAGCCGGCGCGTCAGTCGACCCAGTCGTTCAGCTCCTCCGGCACCGTGACCGCGGTCGACGTCGCGGTCGGCGACAAGGTCACCAAGGGCCAGACGCTGGCCACCATCGACCCGACGAGCCTCCAGTCCGCGGTCGACCTCGCCCAGGCCTCGGTCACCGCTGCCCAGTCCCAGGTCGACAGCACCTCCGGGACGAGCGGCGCGGCGTCGGCGCAGGCCCAGCTCGCCTCCGCCCAGCAGCAGCTCGCCTCGGCCCAGGAGGCCCTGGCCGGCGCCACCCTCACCGCACCGATGTCCGGGGTCGTCGCCAGCGTCTCGTATGCCGTGGGCGACACCGTGGGCAGCGGGTCTTCCGGCTCCGGGTCAGGCGGATCCGGCGGGTCCGGCGCCGGGAGCGGCACCGGTTCCTCCAGCGCGTCGTCAAGCACGAGCGGGATCAACGTCGTCAACACCTCCTCGTGGCAAGTCGACGCCACCGTCACGAGCAGCCAGCTCGGCGAGCTCAAGAAGGGCCTGCAGGCCACGATCACCCCGTCCGGCGCGGCCGAGCCGATCTTCGGGACGGTGGCGAGCGTCGGCATCGTGGCCTCCTCCTCCGCGAGCGGAGCGGCCGAGTTCCCCGTCGTCATCGACGTCACCGGCAGCCCCACCGGGGTGCACGCCGGCACGACGGCAGACGTCGCGATCACCGTCAAGCAGCTGAGCAACGTCCTCACCGTCCCCACGTTGGCCGTCGGCACGACGAACGGTCAGACGACGGTCACGGTGAGCAAGAACGGCAAGACCTCGACCGTGCCGGTGACCATCGGCGGGGTCTACGGCGCGACGACCCAGGTCACCAAGGGCCTGGCCGAGGGTGACCAGGTCGTCGTCACGACCCGAACCTTTGCCGGGGTGGGAACTGGGACGACCGGTCGCACCGGGACCGGGACTCGGGGTGGGTTCGGCGGCGGCGGCTTCGGTGGTGGCGGGTTCGGCGGCGGTGGCTTCGGCGGCGGCGGAGCCGGAGCGGGCGGAGGGGCGGGCAAGGGATGAGCCCGGACCCGGCATACGCACTCTTTCCCGATCCCGAGCCGGCCACCCGACCGGTGCCGGGACCGGACCTGCCGACCGAGCCCATCCTGCGGCTCACCGACGTCGGCAAGACCTACCGCTCCGGCGCCCTCGCTGTGGAGGCACTCCGCGGCGTCACGCTCAGCGTCGACGAGGGTGACTTCGTCGCGATCATGGGGCCGTCGGGATCGGGCAAGTCGACGCTCATGCACATCCTGGGCTGCCTCGACGTGCCGTCCACCGGCACCTACCGGCTCGGCGGTGAGGACGTGTCGACGATGAAGGAGAGCCAGCTCGCCGACGTCCGCAACCGCCGGATCGGCTTCGTCTTCCAGCAGTTCAACCTGCTGCCGACGATGTCGGCCTGGCGCAACGTCGAGCTGCCCCTCGTGTATGCCGGTCTCTCCCGTCCCGCGCGCAAGGCCCGTGCCGTCGAGGCGCTGGCCCGGGTGGGCCTGGCGGACCGGATCGACCATCGCCCCGGCGAGCTGAGCGGCGGTCAGCAGCAACGGGTCTCGGTTGCCCGAGCCCTGGTCACCGACCCCCAGCTCATCCTGGCCGACGAGCCGACCGGCAACCTCGACTCGGTCTCGACCGAGGACGTGCTGGCCCTCTTCGACGAGCTGCACGAGCAGGGCCGGACGATCGTGCTCATCACCCACGAGCAGGACGTCGCCGACCGGGCCCGGCGCTCGGTGCAGATCCGGGACGGCCAGTTCATCGATGCCGCCGCGACCCACACGCGGGTGGGGGCGGCCACGTGAGCTGGCTCGAGACGCTGCACACGGCGTTCGACGCGATCCGCACCCGCCGGATGCGGTCGGCCCTCACCATGCTCGGCATCCTCATCGGCATCGCCGCCGTCATGCTCACGGTGGGCCTCGGCCAGGGGGCGCAGAAGCAGGTCGCCTCCCAGATCGACAAGCTCGGCTCCAACCTGCTCATCGTCACCCCCGGCAGCACGACGAGCCTCACCGGGGTGCGCGGGGGGCGGGGGTCGGCCACGACCTTGACGACAGCGGACGCGGCGATGCTCGCCGACCGCTCGGTCGCACCGGACGTCAAGGCGGTCGCCGCGACCTCCTCGACCCAGACCTCGCTCACCGCCAACGCCACCAACTGGACGACGAGCGTCGTCGGGACGACGCCGTCCTGGTTGCAGGTCCGCGCGCGCACGATGGGTTCGGGCCGGTTCTTCACCGCCGCCGAGCTCGCCGCGGCCCAGCCCGAGGTCGTCCTCGGCGAGACCACGGCCCAGGAGCTCTTCGGCGCGCGCGACCCGGTCGGCGAGCAGGTGACCATCGGCTCCCAGCCGTTCACCATCATCGGCGTCCTCGCGACCGTCGGATCCACGGTCGGCGGCGACCAGGACGACCAGGCCGTGGTTCCGGCGACGACCTACGCCAACGTCGTGTCACCGACCGCGGGGACCAGCGTCGCCTCGATCTACCTCGAGGCGGCCGGCCAGGACGCCCTCTCCGCGGCCTACCAGGAGGCCAACAACGCCCTCCTCACCAGCCACGGGGTCGCCGAGACCGCCTCGGACTTCACCCTGTCCAGCCAGGAGTCGATCGTCCAGACCGCGACGAGCACCTCCCGCACCCTCACCGTGCTGCTCGGCGGCATCGCCGCGATCTCGCTGCTCGTCGGCGGGATCGGCGTCATGAACATCATGCTCGTCTCGGTCACCGAGCGGATCCGGGAGATCGGCCTGCGCAAGGCGCTCGGCGCGACGCCGCGCGTCATCCTGCGCCAGTTCCTCACCGAGGCAAGCATGCTCGGCTTCGCCGGCGGCGTCCTCGGCCTTCTCCTCGGGATGCTCGGCGCCGCCGTCCTCCCCTCCCTCATCGGTCAGCCGGTGACCGTCTCGGCCGTCGCCGCGGTCGCGGCCATCGCCATCTCCGTCGTCATCGGCGTCGTCGCCGGGGTCTACCCCGCCGGCCGCGCCGCCCGCCTGTCCCCCATCGACGCCCTACGAAGCGAGTGAGACCCATGATCCGCACCCCCCGCACGTATGCCGTGTGCGCACTGGCCGCAGCCGCCGCCCTCTCCCTCGCCGCCTGTGGCGGATCCGGGACCGGAACGGCGTCCTCGACGGCCGCGGCTACGACGCCCAGCGGCGCGGGGACCGGTGGCGGCGGTGGTCAGGGGCAGGGCGGCTTCGGTGGTCGGGTCCCCGGTGCGAACGGACTGATCGCCGCGGTCCAGGGTTCGACGATGCAGGTGCAGACGCGGACCGACCAGACCGCCGTCACCTGGTCGGCGACCACCAAGATCACCGCCGAGACGGCCGTCGCCGCATCCACCCTCAAGGTCGGCGACTGCGTCTCGGCCCGGCCGGCCGTGACGGCCGGCACCCGCCCGACCGGGGGCTCCGGGGCGACCCCCGACGCGGGGGCCGCCGCGGCCCCGACGAGGGTGGCCGCCGCCACTGTCCAGATCATCTCCGTCGGCGGGGCGGGGTGCTCCTTCGGCGGCAACCGGCCGGGCGTGGGAGCGGGCGCCGGCGCGCCGCCGACCGACCGGCCGACGGGCGCTCCGACGGGCAACGGGACCCGCAGTGGCGGCTTCGGCGGCCGCGGGGGCGGCCTCGGAGGGTTCGGCGCGATCGGGACCGTCGCATCGATCGGCTCCGGCACGTTCACCGTCACCGAGGCCGGCTTCGGCGCCCGGGGCGCCGGGGCGTCCGCGACCGCGACCGCGTCGCCCGCGGCGACCTCGCGCACCGTGACCGTCACCTTCACCGGCAGCACCCGGTTCACCACCGCCAAGGCGGCGGCCAGCAGCGCAATCAAGGTCGGCGAATGCGTTGCGGCACAAGGCAAGACCGACGACACCGGCAGCGTTGCGGCGACCACGCTGTCGCTCAGCCCGGCAACCAACGGCGAGTGCACGGGTGGCTTCGGTCGTGCCTGAGCTGTCACCGAGAGCAGCCGAGCGAGCCCGCTCACCGTGGCTGAGGCGCACGGCGGCAGTCTGTGTCGTCGCGGGCGTCGGCGCCGCGGCATACCTGTTCCTCGGGGCCGGGACCGGATCGGCCGCCACCGACGGGCTGCGGACCGCGACGGTGGCCCGCGGCAACGTCGACCAGACGACGACGTTGACCGGCACGGTCCAGCGAGTCGGCCAGGTGAGCGCAGCATTCCCGGCCGGCGGGCGGGTGACCGCCGTCAAGGTCGCCGTGGGCGACACCGTGCGGACCGGGCAGGTGCTCGCCATGATGGACACCACCGACCTCGCCCGGGCCGTGACCGTCGCCGAGGCCAACCTCGTCGCCGCCCAGGCCGCCCTCAATGACGAGACCAGCGCGACCACCACCACAACCTCCGCGACCTCGGCGACGAGCACTCCGACGGCTTCACCCAGCACGACGGCGAGAACCTCCACCCCTGCGACCCGATCCACCTCGACCGGGTCCGGGGGCAGCGGGCGGAGGACCGGCGGGGGCGCCGGCACCTCGGGGTCGAAGTCCGGGACCACGGGCATGGTGCACGGCCTGACGACGCAGACGAGCCTTGCGCAGGACCTTGTCGCCGCCGTGACCTCGGCCTGCCAGCCCCTCACCGGCTCGCCCAAACCTCCGACGTCCGGCACGCCGCACCCGACGCGGACCCCCTCGCCGACCACGACCACCTCGCCAGCCCCCTCGACGTCGACCACCGCCCCGGCCACCTCCTCCACGAGCCAGTCCTCGAGCCCGACCAGCACGACGAGCACCAGTTCCACGAGCAGCGGGCCGACGAGCGCGAGCAGCACCACCAGCCCGACCTCCACGAGCACCACCACGCCCCCAGCCACCGGTTCCACGGGTCCGACCGCGGCACAGATCCAGGCCTGTGTGTCCGCGCTCGGAGCGGCATTGGCCGCTGAGCAGGACACCAGCCGGCTCGCCGGTCAGCTGGCCACCGCACTGGACAAGGCAGCGACTGCGCTGCAGACCCAGACCGCGACGACGAGCACCACGGGCAGCAGCACCGGACGCACCGGCGGTAGTGGCGTCAGCGGGGCGGGCGCGAGCGCCGCCGCGGGCAGCGGTTCGGCCGGCCGCAACACTCCGGCCGCCGGGTCCGAGGCCGCGCTCGAGGTGAACCTGCTCAAGGCTCAACAGTCCCTCGCGACCGCCCAGCAGGCACTCTCCGGAGCCACCCTGACCAGCCCGACGAACGGCACCGTCGGCGCGATCGGGCTGGTCGTGGGCCGGGACGCGTCCACCTCCGACACCGTCACGATCGTCGCGCCCGGCACGGCCGTGCTGACGGCCCCGGTCCCGCTCGCCCAGCTGGGTCGGCTGCGGATCGGGCAGGCCGCCGAGGTCCGGCCCGCCGGGACGACGTCCGCGCTCGACGCGACCATCGAGACGATCGGCGTCCTGCCGGCGTCGTCCACCTCGACGACGCCGACCTACCCGGTGCAGGTGGCTGTCGCCGATGCGCCCACGGCACTGGCCACGGGATCGCAGGCCAGCGCGACGGTCACCTTGGCGTCGGTCACCGGGGTTCTCACCGTCCCGGTCTCGGCCCTCACCGGGGTCGACCAGGGCACCGGCCGGGTCACCGTCCTCAAGGGCGCCACCTCGACCTTGACCCGGGTTGCCGTCGGCGCGATCGGTCAGGGACTGGCCCAGATCACCAGCGGCGTGAGCGCCGGCCAGCTCGTCGTCCTGGCCGACCCGAGCCAACCGCTGCCCACCGCCAACGCGCTCACCGCCCGGCTCGGCGGCGGCGGCTTCGGTGGCGGCGGCGACGTCGTGCGCCCCGGATCCGGAGGCGGGACCGGTGGCGGCGCCGGTGGCGGCGCAGCACCCAGGGGATGAGCCAGGCGTAGGGTCTCCCCCGTGCCCGAGCCCGTCGACCTGCCCATCCGCGACGACATGATCCGTCTGGGCCAGCTGCTCAAGCTGGCTTCCCTCGTCGACGACGGCAGTGAGGCGCGGGCCGTCATCGAGGCCGGTGAGGTGACCGTCGACGGCGTCGTCGAGACCCGCCGTGGTCGCCAGGTCGTCCCGGGAATGACCGTCGCGTATGCCGGTCAGCAGGTCCGGGTGACTGCATCCAGGTGACGGGTCCGGCGGCTGACCGCGACTCGTAGGGTGGGCCGCATGACCAACCCGCTCCTCACGCCCAGCACCCTGCCCTTCGGGCTTCCCACGTATGCCGCGATCCGCGACGAGCACTACATCGAGGCATTCGACGCGGGCATGGCAGAGCAACGGGCAGAGGTCGCGGAGATCACGGCCAACCCCGAGCCGCCGACGTTCGACAACACGGTCGTCGCGCTCGAGCGCAGCGGCCAGCTCCTGGCGCGCGTCTCGCGGATCTTCTTCGGGATCGCTGCGGCCCACGGCACGCCTGGCATCCAGCAGATCGAGTCCGACTACTCCCCCAGGCTGTCTGCCCACGCCGACGCGATCCAGCTCGACCCGGCCCTCTTCGCCCGGATCCGCGCCGTCCACGACGACGCCGAGGCGATGGCGACCCTCGACGCCGAGTCACGGCGGCTCGTCGAGCGCTACCTCACCGAGCTGACGGCTGCCGGCGCCGGGCTGGCCGAGGAGGCGACGGCCACACTGCGCGACCTCAACGAGCAGCTCGCGACGCTCACCACCCGCTTCCAGAACGACGTCCTCGCCGAGACCGCCGACGGCGCCGTCGTCGTCGACGACCCAGCCGACCTTGACGGTCTCACGCCGGGCGAGGTGTCGGCGGCGGCCGCCGCGGCCGCCGACCGGGGCGTCGACGGTCACGTCCTCACCCTGCGCAACACGAGCGGCCACCCCTATCTTGCCTCGCTCACCAGTCGCGCTGTGCGGCAACGGCTTCAGGAGGCTCAAGTCACTCGAGGGTCGCACGGCGGTGAGCACGACACCCGGTCGACGGTCATCGACATCACCGCCCTGCGCGCCCGGCGCGCCGCCGTCCTCGGCTACCCCAACCACGCCGCCGCGACCCTCGCCGACTCGACGGCGGGCTCGCCCGAAGCCGTCCGGGACCTGCTCGCCCGCCTGGCCCCGGCTGCCGCCCGCAACGCCCGGGCCGAGCAGGCCGAGCTGGAGGAGACGGCGGGCCAGCCGGTCGCGGCATACGACTGGGCCTTCCACTCGGCACAGGTGCGCCGGGAGAAGTACGCCGTCGACGTCGCCGCTCTCCGTCCATGGTTCGAGGCCGAGCGAGTCCTGCGGGACGGGGTGTTCTACGCCGCCGGGCGGCTGTTCGGGCTGACCTTCCACGACCGGCCGGACCTGCACGGCTGGCACCCCGACGTGCGCACCTTCGAGGTCCGCGAGGAGGACGGGACCCCGATCGGGCTGTTCCTCCTCGACCTCTACAGCCGCGACACCAAGAAGGGCGGGGCCTGGATGAACAGCCTCGTCCTGCAGAACACCCTGCTCGACGAGCCGTATGCCGTCGTCACCAACAACCTCAACGTCCCCCGCCCGGCCGACGGCGAGCCGACCCTGCTCACCCTGGATGAGGTCAACACCTTCTTCCACGAGTTCGGGCACGCACTGCACGGGCTGCTCGCGCGAGTCACCTACCCGCACTTCGCCGGGACCCGGGTCTTCCGCGACTTCGTCGAGTACCCGAGCCAGGTCAACGAGATGTGGATGCTCTGGCCGGAGGTCCTCGCCAACTACGCCGTCCACCATGAGACGGGCGAGCCACTCCCCCAGGACGTCGTCGACCGGCTCATCCAATCCCGTTCCTACGGTGAGGGATTCGCGACGACCGAGTACCTCGGGGCCGCCCTGCTCGACCAGGCGTGGCACGCACTTGCACCGGGCGAACGGGTTGCGGACGCGGACGCGTTCGAGGCCAAGGCGCTCACGGCGGTCGGGCTGGACAACCCGGCCGTGCCACCCCGATACCGGACGAGCTACTTCTCGCACGCCTTCTCCTACGGCTACGACGCGCAGTACTACGCCTACATCTGGAGTGAGGTCCTCGACGCCGACACGGTGGCGTGGTTCGGGGAGAACGGCGGCCTGACCCGCGCCAACGGAGACCGCTACCGCCAGTTCATCATCGGCATCGGCGGCAGCGTCAACCCGCTGGCGTCCTACCGCGAGTTCCGCGGCGCCGACCCCGACATCGCCCACCTCCTCCAGCGCCGCGGGCTCGCCTAGCCCGCCCGCCCCCGACCTCAGGCGCCGAGGACGCGGTCCAGGTAGGGGTTGCTGAACGTGCGGTTCGGGTCGAGCCGGTCGCGCACCGCGACGAAGTCGTCGAACCGGGGATAGAGCTCGCGGAGCCGGTCCGCGCCCAGGGTGTGCACCTTGCCCCAGTGCGGCCTTCCCCCGTGCTCGGCGACGATCGCCTCGAACGCCGCGAAGTACCTCGAGCCGTCCATCCGGTGGTACTGGTGCACGGCGACGTAGGCGTTGTCCCGCGCGTATGCCGTGGAGAGCCAGAGGTCGTCGGCCGCGGCGAAGCGCACCTCGACCGGGAACGGGAGGTTCTCGCCACTGCTGTCGACCCACGCCCGCAACGCCTCGAGGACCGGGACGACCGAAGCCCGCGGAACGGCATACTCGCTCTCGGTGAAGCGGACCGTGCGCTGGGTGCAGAAGACCCGGTACGACGCGTCGGTGAACTCCCGGGCCGAGAGCGCGCGGGACGAGACCTGGTTGACCCGGGGCGCGAGCGACGGGCGCCAGGTGACGACCCGGTTGATGCCCTCGAAGAGGACGTTGGAGAGGAGGTGGTCGTCGAGCTCCTCTCGCCAGCGCGGCAGGGGCCGGCCGGGGTGCAAGGCGTCGACGACGTTGTTGCGCTTGGTGAGCGTCCGGTCGGTGTGCGGGAACCAGTAGAGCTCGAAATGCCGGTTCTCGTCAGCGAGCTCGTGCACCCGTTCCAGGACGGCAGCGAGGGGCTCGGGTCGCTCGACGGCGTGCAGCCGGAACGCGGGGACGAGCTGGAGCGTCACGTCGGTGACGATGCCGAGGGCGCCGAGCCCGAGCCGGGCGGCGGGGAGGAGGTCGGCGTTCTCCCTCTCGTCGATCCGCATCGTCGATCCGTCACCGGTGACCAGGGTGAGCCCGACGATCGACGCCGCCAGGCCCTGGAGGCCGGCGCCCGTTCCGTGGGTTCCGGTCGAGGTCGCGCCCACGATGGTCTGCCGGTCGATATCGCCGAGGTTGGGCATGGCCAGGCCGAGCCGGTCGAGGGTCGGGTTCAGCTCGTACAGCGGGGTCCCGGCGAGGACGCGCACCCGGCCGCGGTCCTGGTCGACGTCGATGACGCCAGTGAGGCGATCGAGCCGGACCTGGTCCTGGACCGGCGCGGCGATCGCCGTGAACGAGTGGCTCGAGCCGACCGCCTTGAGCCTCCGCCCATCGGCCGCCGCCTGCGTGACGAGGCCGACGACCTCCTCCAGGCTGCCCGGCGACAGGGTGCGGTCCACCTCGGCCGTCTGGTTGCCGCCCCAGTTGCGCCACGTCGTCATCCGAAGTTCTTGCCTTCCCCGCGGTAGCTCGGCACCGACTCGACGACCCGCTCGCCGTCGATGAGGTGGAAGGCATCGACCCGTTCGCCCAGCTCGCCGGCCTTGGCGTGCCGCAGCCAGATCCGGTCGCCCAGCCTGAGCCGGCGGGCCGCGCGACCGCGCACCGGCGTCTGAACCTCACCCACTCCCTCCGTCCCGATGAGCGAAAGCCCCTGTGCCACAAGGGAAGGCAGCCGCTTCCGATCCCCAGGCCCACTGGCGTGGTAGCCACCGGAGAACCCGGTGACAATCCGTCGTGCCGGACGCCGGACCACCGGGATCGCGTATGCCGCGGCGTGTCTGGGCGTGAACGCCCGGTAGCCGTCGAAGAGACCCGGGCCGTACAGCCCGGACCCGGCGGCGAGCTCGGTCAGCGCCGGGTCGGAGCAGACCAGCTCAAGGCTGCCCGTCCCGCCACCGTTGACGAAGACGACATCCGTGCCCGGGACCGCCCGGATCGCGTCGACGACCGGGCCGCGTCGCTCGGCGAGGTCGCCGAGCGAGCGCTTCTTGACGACGTCGAGGACCCGGCTGTCCGGCATACCGGCGACCTGGGCGTCGTAGAACATGACTCCCACGACCCGCAGCCCGCGCGCCACCGCGGCCCGGGCCACCTCCGCCGCCTGAGCAGGAGTGCGCAGCGGTGAGCGCCGCACCCCGAGGTGCGCGGGACCGACTCGCAGCGACGCGTCGATGTCGAGGGCCACCCGGAAGGGATGCTCGCCCTCCACACCGGCCAGGAAGTCCACGTGCTCGACCGAGTCGATGGTCAGCGCGATCTGCGCCGCGAGCCGCTCATCATTCCGGATCCGTTGCAGCGCAACGGTATCCACGCTCGGGTACGCGACGTAGACGTCGTCGTGGCCGGTCTCGGCCAGCCAGATCGCCTCGGCTGCGGCATACGCCATGACCCCGGCGAAACCGGGCCGCGCGAGCGCCCGGTCGAGCAGCGCGCGGCACCGCACCGACTTGGACGCGACCCGGATCGGCATGCCACCGGCGCGCCGCACGAGGTCGTCGGCGTTGGCGTCGAAGGCCTCGAGGTCGACGATCGCGAGCGGCGCGGGCAGCCCCGCCGTCGCCCGGTCCCAGCGCTGGGTCTGGTCGTCGCTCATCCTGCGGAGCGTAGCGGTCGCTCCCGCGCGGATCCCCGGAACGTCTTGCGGTAGGCCAGCGGCGAGACGCCGAGCGAGGCGCGCAGGTGCCCGCGCAAGGAGGCCGCCGACCCGAGACCGGCGCGAGCCGCGACCTGGTCGACGCTGAGATCCGTGGTCTCCAGCAGCCGCCGCGCCGCATGCACCCGCTGGTCGATGAGCCATCCTCCGGGCGCCTGCCCGGTCTCCTCGACGAACCGCCGGGTGAAGGTACGCACGCTCATCGACGCCCGCGCCGCGAGGGTCGGCACGTCGATCGGCTCCGCCAGGTGCTCCAGGGCCCAGTCGCGCGCCCGCCCGGTGTGGGAGTCGGTATGCCGCGGCACCGGTCGGTCGATGAACTGCGCCTGGCCACCGTCCCGCCACGGGGGAACGACACAGTGCCGGGCCACCGCATTGGCCACCTCGGCGCCGTGGTCCTCACGGATGACGTGCAGCGTGAGGTCGGCGCCGGCGGCCAGCCCGGCCGAGGTGAGCAGGTCACCGTCGTCGACGTAGAGGACGTCGGGGTTGAGGGCGACCGACGGGTAGAGCCGGGCGAAGTCGCCCAGGTAGGCCCAGTGCGTCGTCGCGGGCCGGCCGTCGAGCAGGCCGGCCGCCGCGAGGACGAAGGAGCCGGTGCAGATCGACATGATCCGTGCGCCGGCCGGGATCAGGCCGAGGGCTGCGCGGATCTCGTCGGGCAGCTCACCGGTTCGTCGTGGGCCGAGCACCTTGGTCCCCGGGATGACGACCGTGTCGGCGCTGGCCAGGACGGACTCGTCGGAACCCGGCAGCACGGCATACCCCGCGGTGGTCGGGACCGGAGCTCCCCCGAGGCCGGCGACGACCACCTCGTAGAGCGGACGGCCGTCGCGGTCCTTGGCCTCGCCGAAGAGGAGCGGTGGGATGGCCATGTCGTAGCCGACCACCGGCGCGAGGGCGAGGACGACGACGCGGTGAAGGCTCATGGCCGGATCCTTGCACAGATTGGCAGTTCGGTCACTCGTGTCGTCCGCCGACCGTTTGGCACGCTGGAGCACATGTCCTTCCTGCCGGCGTCCGGCCGCACCCCGACGTTCGCACCCGATGCATCCGACTTCGGCCGGTCGACCGACCGCAAGCACGCCCGGTGGGCACTCACGATCGCGGTGGTCAGCTTCGTCACGCTCATCGGAGCCGCCGGCTTCCGGTCGGTACCCGGGGTGCTCATGGACCCGCTGCACATGGAGTTCGGCTGGAGCCACGGGACGATCAGCGCGGCGGTGTCGGTCAACCTCGTGCTCTTCGGGCTCACCTCCCCCTTCGCGGCTGCCCTCATGGACCGGTTCGGCATCCGCCGGGTCGTGGCCGCGGCGCTCACCCTCGTCGCGCTCGGCAGCGGCCTGACCGTCTTCATGACGGCGTCCTGGCAGCTCATCCTGCTCTGGGGTGTCGTCGTCGGCCTCGGCACCGGCTCGATGTCGATGGCGTTCGTCGCCACCATCACCTCGCGTTGGTACGTCGCCCGCCGCGGCCTGGTCAGCGGCGTGCTCACCGCGGCCAACGCGACCGGTCAGCTCATCTTCCTGCCGCTCATCGCCCGGCTCACCGCCGACCACGGCTGGCGCCTCGCCGCCCTCGTCGTCGCTGGCGCGGCCGTGCTCACCGTTCCGCTCGTTATCCTGCTCCTGCGCGACCACCCGCACGACGTGGGCGTCGTCGCCTACGGAGCCAGCCCGGCCGACCCGGGCCTGCCCCGCCTGAACGCCCCGACCGGCGTGGCCCGTCGAGCCCTCAGCACGCTGCGCGACGGCGCACGCACCGGCACCTTCTGGCTGCTCGCCGGGTCCTTCGCCATCTGCGGCGCGACGACCGTCGGCCTGGTCGGCACCCACTTCGTCCCGGCCGCGCACGACCACGGGATGCCGTCGACGACCGCTGCCGGTCTGCTGGCCGTCGTGGGGATCTTCGACATCGTCGGCACCATCTGCTCGGGCTGGCTCACCGACCGCTACGACCCCCGGCTGCTGCTCCTCGGCTACTACGGCCTGCGCGGGCTGGGCCTGCTCACCCTTCCCGCGCTGCTCGGTCCGGACGTGCAGCCGAGCATGTGGGTGTTCATCCTGTTCTACGGCCTGGACTGGGTTGCCACGGTTCCGCCGACCGTCGCCATCACCCGGGAGCGGTTCGGCGACCGAGGACCGATCGTCTTCGGCTGGGTCTTCGCGTCGCACCAGGTGGGTGCGGCCATCGCAGCCTTCGGGGCCGGTGCGATCCGGGACGCGACGGGCAGCTACACGATCGCCTGGTATGCCGCGGGGGGCCTGAGCATTCTCGGCGCCGCCCTCGCCGTCTCGATCCGCCGCCCTCGCCCGGCACACCTGCTGACCCCAGGTCAAGCGGTCCCGTCACCGAACTGACCCCAAGTTTGTGTCCAGTCCCGTCACGCACTGACCCAATTGTTCCGGTAGTCACTGGGGGGCGTGACTACCGGAACAATTGGGTCGATCAGTCACGGCGTGGATGACAGGTCTAGCGGGCGCGCGCGACGACACTCGTCGCGAGGGCGAGCAGCGCGGTCTTGGCCTCGCTGTCCGGCAGTGGAGCGAGCACGTCCTGCGCGCCGCGCCCGACGGCATACGTCCGCTCGGCCGCCTGTTCCATGGCGGGGTGCGCGCGGAGCAGCCGGATCGCCTCGTCCAGACCGGCCTCATCGTGGCGCAGGTCGGACCGGAGCAGCTCCCGTAGGCGGGCGTCGGCCGGGTCGGTCGAGGCGAGCGCGTACAGGACCGGCAGGGTCCGCTTGCCCTCACGAAGGTCCGTACCCGGGGTCTTTCCGCTCGCGTCAGAGGCGATGTCGAGCAGGTCGTCGGCGAGCTGGAAGGCCATGCCGAGCCGCTCGCCGTACTCCCGCATCACCTCCACCACGTCCGGACCGCTGCCGCCGAACATCGCGCCGTACCGGGCGGCCGTCGCGATGAGGACACCCGTCTTGTCGGCGAGCACCCCGAGGTAGTAGTCGACCTGGTCCGCGTCCGCGGGTGCCGGCCGGTCGTCGCGGATCTGCCCGGCGCACAGCCGGACGAACGTCTGCGCCTGGATCCGCACCGCCTCCGGTCCGAGGTCGGCCATGATCTCCGACGCGGTCCCGAAGAGCAGGTCACCGACGAGGATCGCCGTGGAGTTGTCGTATGCCGCGTGCACGGTCGGCTGCCCATGGCGCACGTCGGCCTCGTCCATGACGTCGTCGTGGTAGAGGGAGGCGAGGTGGGTCAGCTCGACCCCGGCCCCGGCGGCAACGACGTCGTCGTTGATCCCGCGGGGACCGAGCTCGGCGGCCAGCAGCGCCAGCAGCGGCCGCAGCCGCTTGCCGCCGGCCAGGAGATGGCGGTTGGCCCCGGCGATGAACGGGTCGTCGTGGTCGACCCGGTCGGCGATGAAGGCGTTGACCCGGTCCAGGCCGTCGGCAAGACGCTCGGACAGCTCGAGGCTCACCCCGGGCAAGGCAAAGGCGGTTGCGTCTGGGCTCATCGGTGCACGGGTGGGGGAGGTCAGCGGATGAACTGCGACGCCGAGTCGGCCAGCGAGAGAACCAGACCCGGGGCGATGCCGAGCAGCACCGTCGCTGCGGTGCCCACGGTTACGGCCACGGTGGTCAGCGCGGACGGCACCAGCACCTCGACCTCGTCCGAGCCGGCCTCGGTGAAGAACATCAGGACGATGAGGCGGACATAGACGAAGCCGGTGATCGCACTGCACAGGACACCGACGATCGCCATCGTCACCCCGGCCCGGCCGCCGTCGGCCACGGCGGGAGCGAAGACCGCGAACTTGGCGGTGAAGCCAGAGGTGAGCGGGATACCGGCGAAGGCGAGCAGGAGGAAGGCGAAGACGCCGGCGACAACCGGGTGCTCCTTGCCGAGCCCGGCCCACTGGGACAGGTGCGAGGCCTCCGAACCGACCGACCCGTCCGGGCCGCCGGCCCGGACCATCGAGACGATGGCGAACGCCGCGATCGTCGTGAACCCGTAGGCGACGAGGTAGAAGAGCACGCCCTGGACCCCCTGGCGGGAGAACGCGAGGACGCCGACGAGGATGAACCCGGCGTGCGCGACCGAGGAGTAGGCGAGCAGCCGCTTGACATCGGTCTGGGTCACCGAGAGCACCGACCCGACGACCATAGTGAGGATGGCGACGGCGATGACCTCGACCCGCCAGTCCCAGCGCGACCCGTCGAAGGCGACATAGGCGACCCGGAGGATGGCGCCGAAGGCGGCGAGCTTGGTGCAGGCCGCCATGAACCCGGTGACGGGGGTGGGCGCACCCTGGTAGGCATCCGGCGTCCAGGAGTGGAACGGCACCGCGCCCACCTTGAAGAGCAGGCCGATGAGCACGAGCAGCACGCCGGGCACGAGCAGGCCCTCCAGGACCGGGTCGGCGGCCGCGGTGACCGAGGCGATCTTGTCGAAGTCGAGCGACCCGGCATACGCGAAGAGCAGCGCGGCGCCGAAGAGGAAGAACGCACTGGAGAACGCGCCGAGGAGGAAGTACTTCAGCGACGCCTCCTGGGAGAGCAGCCGCCGCCGCCGGGCCAGCCCGGTCATGATGTAGAGCGGCAGGGAGAGCACCTCGAGAGCGATGAACGCCGTGATGAGGTCGCCGGCTGCCGGGAAGAGCAGCATCCCGCCGACCGCGATGAGGGTCAGCGGGAAGACCTCGGAGGTCGTGAAGCCGGCCCGCGCGGCGGCGGCCTCCTGCGGCGAGCCCGGCGTTGCCGCACCCATCGGGGTGAAGGCGTCGGCGTCCTGGCCGCCCCACTTCTCGGCCATAGTGAGCACGCCGAGGATCGACAGGACGAGCAGCGTGCCCTGGAGGAAGACCGCGGGGCCGTCGATGACGATCGAGCCGCCAAGGGTCTTCGCGTGGTTGTCACGCGACCAGAGCAGGAGGGCCCCGAGCGCGGCGGCGAGGGTCACCAGGGTCAGGGCGACCTGGGTCGTATGCCGCGAACGTCGCGGTGCGAAGGCCTCCACGAGCACACCGACCATGGACCCGCCGAACACGATGAGGATCGGCGCGATGGCGGTGTAGTCGACCTTGACCGCCTCGAAGGCGGGCACGAGGGTGGTCACGGCGGGCGTCACTTGGTGCTCCCGGAGGCGATGGTCGGCGCGGGATCCGTGACGCCGACGTGCTGGAGCGTCGCCTTCACCGCGGGGTTGATGAGGTCGAGGACCGGCTTGGGATAGAACCCGAGCACGAGGAACGACGCGATGAGCGGGATGACGACGACCTTCTCGCGCCAGTCCAGGTCGGCGACCGGTGAGGACAGCTCCGGCTTCGGACCCGTCATGACCTTCTTGTACATGAGCAGGATGTAGAGGGCCGCGAGGACGATGCCGAGGGTGCCGATCACGGCGGCGAGCTTGTAGCGCTGGAAGGTGCCGGCGAGGACGAGGAACTCGGAGATGAACGACGACAGGCCGGGCAGCGACAGGCTGGACAGGCCGGCCACGAGGAACACCCCGGCAAGGACCGGCGTCACCCGCTGCCAGCCGCCGTAGTCGGGGATCCGCTTGCTGCCGCGGCGCGCGACGAGCATCGCCGCGATGAGGAAGAGGGCCGCGGTCGAGAAGCCGTGGTTGACCATGTAGAGGGCCGAGCCCGCCCCACCGGTCGTCGTCATGGCGAAGATTCCGAGGACGATGAACCCGAAGTGGCTGATCGAGGTGAACGCGATCAGGCGCATCATGTCGGTCTGGCCGATGGCCAGCAGGGCGCCGTACAGGACCGAGATGACGGCGAGACCGAGGACCACCGGGGTGGCCCACTTGCTGGCCTCGGGGAACAGCTGGAGGCAGAACCGGATCATCCCGTAGGTGCCGACCTTGTCCAGCACGCCGACGAGCAGCACGGCGGTCGCCGGCCGGGCCTCGGTCGCCGCGTCGGGCAGCCAGGTGTGGACCGGCCACATCGGGGCCTTGACGGCGAAGGCGATGAAGAAGCCGACGAACATGAGCCGTTGCGCGGTGGTGCCGGCGTGCAGTGCACCGGTGAGCTTCTGGACGAGGAAGCCGTCGCTGCCGCCGGGGCCGTAGTGGTAGACGGCGATGACGGCCACGAGCATGACCAGGCCGCCCGCGAGGGAGAACAGGAGGAACTTGACCGCGGCATACTGCCGGCGCGCGCCGCCGTAGGACCCGATGAGGAAGTAGACCGGGATGAGCATGGCCTCGAAGAAGACGTAGAAGAGGAACACGTCGGTTGCCGCGAACACCCCGACCATGAAGGTCTCCAGGACGAGCAACAGCGCGAAGTAGTTCTTCTCCCGGGTCCCGCCCTCGGGCACGTCGTTCCACGCTGCCAGGATGCAGACCGGGGCGAGGACGACCGCCATCAGGATGAGGGCCAGGGCGATCCCGTCGACACCCACGGCATACGAGACCCCGAACTGCGGGATCCACGAGTGCTGCTCGGTGAGCTGGAACTGGTCGGTGGACCCGGTCTTGAACTGCAGGGCGGCGCCGATGGCGAGCACGAGCGTGACGACCGAGAAGCCGAGCGCGACCTGCTTGGCGCGCGCGGCCGGGCCGGGCAGCAGCGCCACGAGGAGCGCACCGATGAGCGGCACCACGCCGATCGCCGTCAGCCAGGGGAACGAGCCGCTCATTTGGGGTCCTCGCGAAGTATCTGGCGGAGCGTAGCGGGGGAAGAACTTCGGGGGGTTCTCATTAGCTCATCACCCACACGAGTCCGAGGATGGCGACGACGCCGGTGAGCATCGTCAGGGCATAGGAGCGGGCGTAGCCGTTCTGGATGCGACGCAGCCGCGAGGACGTGCCGCCGATGAGGGCTGCCAGCCCGCTGACCCCGCCGTCGACGACCTTGCTGTCGCCGTAGACGAGGGAGCGGGTGAGGTGGATGCCGGGCCGCATGAAGAGCCCTTCGTTGAGGGCGTCCTGGTAGAGGTCGCGCCGGGCGGCCTGGGTGAGCAGCGACCCCTTGGGCGCCACCACCGGCACCTCGTCGCGCCAGTAGCGCATCCAGGCGAGCGCAGCCCCGGCGGCGACGAGGACGAGGGTGAGCAGGCTGATCACGAGCGAGGGCAGGACAGGGCCGGCCGCCTCCTCGTGGGTGCCCACCACCGGTTCGAGCCAGGCGGGGAACCCGGCATACCAGAGGATCGCGCCCAGGAACGCCGAGCCGACGGCCAGCACCATCATCGGCACGGTCATGGTCAGTGGCGACTCGTGGGGGTGGGCATCGTCGTTCCAGCGCTTCTTGCCGTGGAAGGTGAGGAAGAACAGGCGCGACATGTAGAACGCGGTGATGCCGGCGCAGATCATCGTCGCGCCGCCGAACACCCAGGGTCGCCAGCCCTCGCCCTCGAACGCGGCCTCGATGATGTGGTCCTTGGAGTAGAACCCGGACAGGAAGGGGAAGCCGATGATGGCCAGCCAACCGAGGCCGAAGGTGACCCAGGTGATCTTCATGGCACCGGAGAGGTTGCCGAAGCGGCGCATGTCGACGTTGTCGTTCATCCCGTGCATCACCGAGCCGGCCCCGAGGAACATCCCGGCCTTGAAGAAGCCGTGGGTCAACAGGTGCAGGATCGCGAAGGCGTAGCCGACCGGTCCGAGCCCTGCGGCGAGCATCATGTAGCCGATCTGGCTCATGGTCGAGGCGGCGAGTGCCTTCTTGATGTCGTCCTTGGCACAGCCGACGACCGCCCCGTACATCAAGGTGATCGCCCCGACGATGGCCACGGCGAGCTGGGCGTTCGGCGCCAGGTTGAAGATGACGTGGCTGCGGACGATGAGGTAGACGCCGGCGGTCACCATGGTTGCCGCGTGGATGAGCGCGGAGACCGGGGTGGGGCCGGCCATGGCGTCGCCGAGCCAGCTCTGCAGCGGGAACTGGGCCGACTTGCCGCAGGCGCCGAGCAGGAGGAGCAGGCCGATCGCCGTGAGCGCACCGGTGCTCGCCTTGGGGGCGCCTGCCTCGACCGAGGCGAAGTCGACGCCGCCGAAGGTGACGAACATCAGCATGATGGCGATGCTCAGCCCGAGGTCACCGACCCGGTTGACGACGAACGCCTTGTTGGCTGCGGTGGCGTATGCCGGGTTGTGGTTCCAGAAGCCGATGAGCAGGTAGGACGCGAGACCGACACCCTCCCAGCCGACGAAGAGGAGCAGGTAGGAGTCGGCGAGGACGAGCAGGAGCATCGCCGCGACGAAGAGGTTGAGGTAGGCGAAGAACCGGCGCTTGTCAGGGTCGTGCGCCATGTAGCCCAGGGAGTAGACGTGGATGAGCGACCCGACGAACGTCACGAGCAGGACGAAGGACACCGACAGCTGGTCGACGAGGATGCCCGCGTCCAGGTTGAACCCGCCGGCGGGGATCCAGTGAAAGAGCAGCTTGTGCAGCTCGCGGTGCTCGGGGTCGTTGCCGAGGAGCTGGAAGAACACGACGGCACCGACGCCGAAGGCCGCCCAGGACAGGCCGGTGGCCAGCGCCGGTCCGAACTTGTCGGTCCGCTTGCCCCCGAGGAGCAGGATCGCGGCGCCGAGCAGCGGCAGCGCGACGAGCAGCCACGCGACGCCGGCGGCGCCGGTAGCGGGCAGCGCGCCCTCGGTGTGGGTCATCAGGGTGTGCAACTCTGGCTCCTTCTAGAGCTTCAGCAGGTTGGCATCGTCGACGGAGGCCGACCGGCGGGCACGGAAGATGGCCATGATGATCGCCAGCCCGACGACGACCTCGGCGGCCGCGACGACCATGACGAACAGGGCGATGGCCTGGCCGTCGAGGGCGCCGCGCATCCGGGCGACGGTGACGAAGACCAGGTTGGACGCGTTGAGCATGAGCTCGACACCCATGAAGACGACGATCGCGTTGCGGCGGACGAGGACGGTCGCCCCGCCGATCGCGAACAGGATGATCGCCAGGTAGATGTAGTTGGCCAGGTTGCTCATCGGTCGCGGCCCTCCTCGATCTCGGACTCGACGGTGTGCTCGGCGTCGACGAACCGGGTCGGCACGGCGACCTGGTCGCGGGAGGCGAGGACACGCGAGGTGGACAGCTCGGCCGGAGTGCCGTCGGGCAGCAGGGCCGGGGTGTCGACGGCGTTGTGCCGGGCGTAGACACCGGGGGCCGGCAGGCCGGCGACGTTGACGTTGTCGCGGATCCGCCGGACCGACCAGTCGCGCTGGCTCGGCGCGGCGCCGAGCCGCTCGCGGTGGGCGAGGACCATGGCTCCGAGCGCGGCGGTGATGAGCAGCGCGCTCGTCACCTCGAACGCCCACACGTAGCGGCCGAAGATCAGGTTGGCGAGCCCGTTGACGTTGCCGACCGAGTCGTTGGTCGACACCACGCCGTCGGAGGTGCCGAAGTGGACCTTGCCGACGACCCCGATGAGCAGCGCGAGCAGCCCGAGGGTGAGCACGACCGCCGCCCACTTCTGGCCCTTGATCGTCTCCACCAGGCTGTCGGAGGAGTCGACGCCGACGAGCATGAGGACGAAGAGGAACAGCATCATGACGGCGCCGGTGTAGACGAAGATCTGGATGACGCCGAGGAACGGCGCGCCCTCGCCGAGGTAGAACATGCCGAGGGCGATCATCACGACCGCCATGCCGAGGGCCGCGTGCACGGCCTTCTTGGCGAACAAGAGGCCAAGAGCCGACAGGACCGCCAGCGGCCCCATGACCCAAAAGAGAATCTGCTCTCCGCCACCCATCAGGCGTCGCCCTCCTCTGCTCGGGCCACATCGGCCGCGACGTCGGCCACTACCTCGGCCGCGACATACTCGCGCTGGGCCTCGGTGCCCGAGACCACCTTGCCCAGGTAGTAGTCCCGCTCCTCCAGGCCCGCGACCATCGGGTGCGGTGGCTGGACCATGCCCTCCTGGAGGGGGGCGAGCAGCTGGTCCTTGGTGAAGATCAGGTCAGCCCGGTTGTCGTCGGCCAGCTCGTAGAAGTTGGTCATCGTGAGAGCCCGGGTCGGGCAGGCCTCGATGCACAGGCCGCAGAAGATGCAGCGCAGGTAGTTGATCTGGTAGATCTTCCCGAACCGCTCGCCCGGGCTGAACCGCCCGGTGCCGCCGTCCTCGAACGGGGTGTCGTCGTTGCTGGCGCCCTCGACGAAGATCGCGTCGGCCGGGCAGGCCCAGGCGCACAGCTCGCAGCCGACGCACTTCTCCAGGCCGTCGGGGTGCCGGTTGAGCTGGTGCCGGCCGTGGAAGCGCTTCTGGGTGGGGCGCTTCTCCTCGGGGTACTCCTCGGTGTAGACCTTCCGGAACATCGTCGCGAAGGTGACGCCGAAGCCGCCGACCGGGGCGAACAGGTCGGAGAAGAAGCCGGACTTGTTGTCCTCAGCCATGCTGGTCCTCCTTGCTCGTCAGGGTGGGGGTCGCGGCGGTGGCCGCTGGCTCACGCAGCCGCTGGCCGGGCAGCGGAGGGACGGGGAACCCTCCGGCATACGGGTCGACCTCATCGGGTCGTATGCCGGACTCGGCTGCCTTGGCCTCCTGCTTGCCCTCCCAGATCCAGGTCGCGAGCAGCGCGGTGGCGGCGACGACGACGATGAGGGCGAGGGTCGAGTAGGGAATCTCGCGGCCCAGGATGTGCAGCTTCGCGTCGCCGAGCCAGCCGTTGTTGGCCCCGCGGATGAAGGCGACGAGGACGACCCAGCCGAGGGTGACCGGGATGAGGAACTTCCAGCCGAAGCGCATGAACTGGTCGTAGCGGGTGCGGGGCAGCGAGCCGCGCAGCCAGACGAAGAAGAACATGAAGATCCAGAGCTTGATGGTGAACCAGAGGATGCCCCACCAGCCGTGGTTGAACATGCCGTCGTTGATCGCCGAGATGCCGGGAGGTGCCTGCCAGCCGCCGAGGAACATCGTGGTGGCCAGGGCCGCGACGGTGAACATGTTGACGTACTCGCCGAGGAAGAACATCGCGAACTTCAGCGAGGAGTACTCGGTGTGGAAGCCACCGGTCAGCTCGCCCTCGCCCTCGGCGAGGTCGAACGGGAGCCGGTTGGTCTCGCCGACCATGGTGATGACGTAGATGAAGAAGGAGAGGAACGCCGGGACGATGTGCCACAGCGACTTCTGCGCCGCGACGATGCCCGAGGTCGACATCGAGCCGGAGTAGAGGAAGACGGCGACGAGCGACAGGCCCATGGCGATCTCGTAGGAGATGACCTGAGCGGTCGAGCGGAGCCCACCGAGCAGGGGGTAGGTCGAGCCGGACGACCAGCCGGCCAGGACGATGCCGTAGACGCCGACGCCGGCGACGGCGAGGACGAGGAGCACCGCGACGGGCAGATCGGTGAGCTGTAGCGGGGTGAGGTGCCCGAACATCCACACCGACGGGCCGAGCGGCATGATCGCGAAGGACACAAAGGCCGCGGCCCCTGCGATGGCCGGGGCCGCCATGAACACGATCTTGTCGGCGTTCTTGGGCGTCAGGTCTTCCTTGAGCGCCAGCTTCACGCCGTCGGCGAGGGTCTGGAGCAGGCCGAACGGGCCGGTCCGGTTCGGGCCGGGCCGCTGCTGCATCCGGCCGATGACGCGGCGCTCGAACCAGATGACGAGGAGCGTCGACACCAGCAGGTAGACGAAGATGAGCAGCGCCTTGGCGAGCGAGAGCCACCACGGGGTGTCGCTGAAGTCGGCCGTCGGGTTGCCGGTGCCACTGCCGCCGATCATCGGCACGTATGCCGGGAGCGCGGCGAGGGCGTGCAGGGCGCTCATGCGGTGGTCCCCTTCGAGACGGTGACGACGCTGCCGGAGTCGGCGCCGAGTGTGGCCCGGACGGCCGAGCCGGCCGAGTTGGTCGGGAGCCAGACGACGTGGTCGACCATGTCGCTCACGGCGACCGGCGCGGTGATCGTGCCGTGGTCGGTGGCGATGGTGACCTCCTCGCCCTCGACGACGCCCAGGCCGACGGCGGTGGCGACGGACACCTTGGCCACGGTCCGGTGCGCGGTGCCGGCGAGGAACTTCTCGCCGTCCTGCATCCGGCCCTGGTCCAGGAGGTAGGCCCAGGTGGCGAGGACGAGCTGATGGTCGCCCGGGCTCGGCACGGCATCGGAGGACACCGTCGGCGCAGCCGCACGGGCCCCGGTCCACGGACCGAGCTCGGCCAGCTCGGCCCGGATCTCACGCTCGGTGCGGGTGCCCAGGAACTCACCGAGCTCGGCGCTCACCATGTCCAGGACCCGGTGGTCGCTGAGGAAGCCGGTCTGCAGTGCCGCGTCGAAGGACCGGACCCTCCCCTCCCAGTCGACGAACTGGCCGGCCTTCTCGGCGTGCGCCGCGACGGGCAGGACGACGTCGGCGACCTCGGTGACCGCGGAGGAGCGCAGCTCCAGGGAGACGACGAAGGCCTTGGCGAGGGCCGCGGTGGCGTCGGGCGAGCCGATGTCGGCCGGGTCGACGCCTCCGACGACGAGGGCACCGAGCTCACCGGATGCTGCCGCGGCAAGGATGCCGGCCGTGTCGCGACCCACCGCGGTGGGCAGGTCGTCGACACCCCAGACACCGGCCACCTGCGAGCGGGCCTCGGCACTGTCGGCCGGACGCCCACCGGGCAGGAGCGAGCCGATGGCGCCGGTCTCGAGCGCACCGCGCTCGCCGGCCCGCCGGGGCACCCAGGCCAGCCTGGCTCCGGTGGACGCGGCCAGAGCAGCGGCGGAGGAGAGCCCGCCGGGGACGGTGGCGAGCCGCTCGCCGACGAGGACGATCGCGCCGTCGCCCTTGAGCGCCTGGCTCGCAGCCTTCATTGCGTCGGAGTCGCCCGAGCCGTCGGCCAGGGCGTCGAGCACCTCGGCCTCGGTGCCGGGGGCGGCCGGGATGAAGGTGGCGCCCAGCTTGGCCGAGCCGCGGGTGAGGACCGGCGACACGGCATACACCGCGGTCTTGCTCTTGCGGGACGCCTTGCGCAGGCGCAGGAAGACGATCGGGCTCTCGTCCTCGGGCTCGAAGCCGACGAGGACGACGGCCTTGGCGCGCTCGAGGTCGGTGTAGGTGACCGCTCCCCCGTCGGGCCCGGTGGCGACGACGTTGCTCGCCAGGAAGGCGGCCTCCTCGGCCGAGTGCGGGCGCGCCCGGAAGTCGATGTCGTTGGTGCCCAGGGCGACCCGCGCGAACTTGCCGTAGGCGTAGGCGTCCTCGGCGCTGACCCGTCCACCGACGAGCACGCCCGCCTTGGTGCCCTTGAGGCCATCGGCGGCGGCCGCGAGTGCCTCGGGCCAGGACGCAATGCGCAGCTGGCCGTCCTCGCCACGGACCATCGGGAACTCGACCCGGTCACCGACCGAGGTGTAGGTGAACGCCCAGCGACCCTTGTCGCAGTTCCAGAAGTCGTTGACGGCCTCGTCGAGGATGGCCATCCGGCGCAGCACGGTGCCGCGGCGGTGGTCGGTGCGGATCGCGCACCCGGAGGCGCAGTGCTCGCAGACGCTCTTGGTCGACACCAGGTCGAACGGCCGGGACCGGAAGCGGTAGGCCGAGCCGGTCAGCGCACCGACCGGGCAGATCTGGACCGTGTTGCCCGAGAAGTAGGACTCGAACGGCTGCTCCTCGTAGATGCCGACCTGCTGGAGCGCGCCGCGCTCGACGAGGGCGATGAACGGGTCCCCGGCGACCTGGTCGGAGAAGCGGGTGCAGCGCGCGCAGAGCACGCAGCGCTCGCGGTCGAGGAGAACCTCGGAGGAGATGTTGATCGGCTTGGGGTAGGTCCGCTTGACGTCCTCGAAGCGGGAGACCGCGCGGCCGTTGCTCATGGCCTGGTTCTGCAGGGGGCACTCGCCGCCCTTGTCACACACCGGGCAGTCGAGCGGGTGGTTGACGAGGAGCAGCTCCATGACGCCCTGCTGGGCCTTGTCGGCGCCGGGCGAGGTGTACTGGGTGTTGACGACCATGCCCTCGGCGACGGTCATCGTGCAGGACGCCTGCGGCTTCATCCGGCCGGGAGGGCCCTGCATCTGGCGGGGCTCACCGGGCTTGCCGTCGGGGCCGGGCGGGCCGGGCATGGCGACCTCGACGAGGCACTGCCGGCAGGCTCCCATCGGCTCCAGGGCCGGGTGGTCGCAGAAGCGCGGGATCTCGATCCCGGCCTCCTCGGCGGCCCGGATGATGAGCGTGCCCTTGGGCACGCTCACCGGGATGCCGTCGATGGTGAGGCTGACGCCGTCCGGCTTGGGCGCCACCGCGGCGTCGGGGCTGGTGGTGACGGTCATGCGGACACGTGCTCCTTGGCGAACAGGGTCGAGGCGTCGCGGTCGAAGGGGCAGCCGCCGGTGGCGAGGTGGGCGAGGTACTCGTCACGGAAGTACTGGATGCTGCTCGTGATCGGGCTGGTCGCGCCGTCACCGAGGGCGCAGAACGACCGGCCGAGGATGTTGTCGCAGATGTCGAGCAGCTTGTCGAGGTCCTCCTCGCTGCCCTCCCCGTGCTCGAGGCGCCCGAGGATCTGCTTCATCCACCAGGTGCCCTCGCGGCACGGGGTGCACTTGCCACAGGACTCGTGCTTGTAGAAGTCGGTCCACCGGTCGACGGCCCGCACGACGCACGTCGTGTCGTCGAAGATCTGCAGGGCGCGGGTGCCGAGCATCGAGCCGGCCGCACCGACCGACTCGAAGTCGAGCGGCACGTCGACGTGCTCGGCCGTGAAGAGCGGTGTCGAGGAGCCACCCGGGGTCCAGAACTTGATCGGGTGGTTGGGGTCGCGCATGCCGCCGGCCATGTCGATCAGCTCGCGCAGGGTGATACCGAGCGGGGCTTCGTACTGGCCGGGCTTGGTGACGTGCCCGGAGAGGCTGAAGATGCCGAAGCCCTTGGACTTCTCGGTACCCATCGCGGCGAACCACTCGTCGCCGTGCAGCACGATCGGCGGGATCGAGGCGATCGACTCGACGTTGTTGATGACGGTCGGTCGCGCGTAGAGACCGGAGACGGCCGGGAACGGGGGCTTCAGGCGCGGTTGGCCGCGGCGACCCTCGAGGCTGTCGAGCAGCGCGGTCTCCTCGCCACAGATGTAGGCGCCGGCGCCTGCGTGGACGGTGATGTCCAGGTCGAAGCCGGAGCCGTGGATGTTCTTGCCCAGGTGGCCCGCGGCATACGCCTCCTCGACCGCGCGCAGCAGCCGCCGGTAGACGTGGACGACCTCACCACGCAGGTAGATGAAGGCGTGGTTGCAGCCGATCGCGTAGGAGGTGATGACGCAGCCCTCGATGAGGAACTGCGGGGCGGCCATCATGAGCGGGATGTCCTTGCAGGTGCCCGGCTCGGACTCGTCGGCGTTGACGACGAGGTAGCGGGGGCCGCCGTCCGGCGGGGGCAGGAAGGACCACTTCATGCCGGTGGGGAACCCGGCTCCCCCGCGGCCACGGAGCCCGGAGTTCTTCGTCATGTCGATGAGCGTCTTGGGATCCAGGGCGAGCGCCTTGTCCAGGGCCTGGTAGCCCTCGTTGCGCACGTAGGTCTCCAGGGTCCAGGACTGCGGGTCGTCCCAGAACTTCGTGAGGATCGGCGTCAGCGTCGTGCTCATGACTGGTCCTTCCCATCGGCGGGGTCGGTCTGGTCCTGGGTGCGGTTGCGGTCGAGCGCGTCGGTGAAGCCGGCGGCGACCGCCGCGGCGGCGTCCTTGAACCAGACCTCGGGCCGGGTCCGTCGGTACCAGGGTGAGCTGGGGGCGTGGAAGAGCATCGAGCTGGCGTTGCCCTTGACGTCCCACCCCGCCGGGCCGCTGCCGTCGGCGGCCGGCTTGGCCGATCCCTCCCCGTGGCCGCCGTCCTCGTGGCTGCCCCGGTCGGTCGCCTTCTCCTGGCTCGCGGCGGCGGCGAGGAGGTCGCTGCGGGAGACCGTGGCCCCGGCGTCGTCATCGTCGTCGTATGCCGGTCCGCCGGCTCCACCGCGCGCGACGAGGTTGATCCGGGCGACGGTGGCCTCGTCGACGTCGCTGGTGGCCTCGGCCTCGGGCTCGGGCTCGGGCTCCGGCGCGGGTACGGGCTCGGGCTCCTGCTGCGCCTCGGCGAAGAGGGTCGGCTGCTCGGTCTCGGCCTCGATGGCTCGGTCCTCGGCGTTGTCGGCGAGGACTCCCTCCGGCGTCGCCTCACCGACGGCCTCCTCGGCGGCGGTCGCCGCGTCGTCGGCAGCCGTCCGGGACTCCTCCTCGTGCGCCGCCTCGGCGAGCACCTCCGGGGCGATGCCGACGCCGGCGCCGGTGACCTCGGCCCGCTCGACGGCAGCGGTCGGGTGCAGCGTCTCGGGCTCGACCGCCTGCTCCTCAGCGGCCTCCTCAGCCTTGGACTCGATCTCGCCGGTGGCCTTGGCCTCGGCGGTGTCGACGGCCGCCTCCTGGGCCGGCGTCTCCTCGTCGGCGACGACCTGCTCGGCGCTCGGCTCCCCCGGCGCGGTCCAGCCGTTGGCGTGGGCCAGCTCCAGGCCCACGAGCGAGGCCGGCCCGGCTCCGACGCCCTGGTCGGCGAGGCCGTCGCTGAACCCGGCGAGGGTCCGCGACACCTGCTTGAAGGTGCACACCTTGTCGGGCCCACGGCTGGGCCGGACGTCCTTGCCCGCGCGCAGGTCGTCGACGAGCTGCTTGGTCGACTCAGGCGTCTGGTTGTCGAAGAACTCCCAGTTGGCCATGACGACCGGCGCGAAGTCGCAGGCCGCGTTGCACTCGACCCGCTCGAGGGTGATCTTGCCGTCGGCGGTCGTCTCGTCGTGACCGATGCCGAGGTGGTCGGAGACCTCGTCCCAGATCCGGTCGCCGCCCATGATCGCGCAGAGGGTGTTGGTGCAGACGCCGACGGTGTATTCACCGTTGGGGTGGCGCTTGTACTGGGTGTAGAACGTCGCGACGCCGGAGACCTCGGCCGTCGACAGGTCGAGGACCTCGGCGCAGAAGTCGATGCCGCGACCGGTCACGTAGCCGTCGACGGACTGGACGAGGTGGAGCAGGGGCAGCAGCGCCGAGCGCTTCTGCGGGTAGCGCGCGATGACCTGCTCGGCATCCGCCTGCAGCGACGCGAGGACGTCACCGGCATACGGCTCCTTGGACTCCGCGGAGACGGTGAGGTGACCGGCAGCGGTCTGCAATCCGTAGTGCTCGGCCATCAGCGGTCGACACCTCCCATGACGGGGTCGATGGAGGCGACGGCGACGATGACGTCGGCGATCTGGCTGCCTTCGCACATCGCGGCCGTGGCCTGCAGGTTGTTGAAGGACGGCTCGCGGAAGTGCACCCGGAAGGGCCGGGTGCCGCCGTCGGACACCGCGTGGCAGCCGAGCTCGCCCTTGGGGCTCTCGATCGCGACGTAGGTCTGGCCGGCCGGGACCCGGAAGCCCTCGGTGACCAGCTTGAAGTGGTGGATGAGGGACTCCATCGAGGTGCCCATGATCTCGCGGATGTGGTCCAGGGAGTTGCCCTGGCCGTCGCCGCTCACCGACAGCTGGGCCGGCCAGCCGATCTTCTTGTCCTCGACCATGACCGGACCGGAGCCCTTGGCCAGCCGGTCGACGCACTGCTCGACGATCTTGAGCGACTGGTACATCTCGTCCAGGCGGATCCGGAGGCGACCGTAGGCGTCGCACGACTCACGCGTGACGACGTCGAAGTCGTAGGTCTCGTAGCCGCAGTAGGGGGCCAGCTTGCGCAGGTCGTGCGGCAGCCCCGCGGACCGCAGCACCGGGCCGGTCATGCCGAGCGCGATGCAGCCGGTGAGGTCGAGGTAGCCGACGTCCTGCATCCGGCCCTTGAGGATGGGGTTCTGGTTCATGAGCAGCTCGAGCTCGCCAACACCCTTGCGCACCAACGGAATCGTCTCGCGGATCTTGTCGATCGCGCCGTGCGGCAGATCCTGGGCGACACCGCCTGGGCGGATGTAGGCGTTGTTCATGCGCAGGCCGGAGAGCATCTCGAAGATCGACAGGATCCGCTCGCGCTCCCGGAAGCCGACGGTCATGACCGTGGTCGCGCCCATCTCCATGCCGCCGGTGCCCATGCACACGAGGTGCGAGGTGATCCGGTTGAGCTCCATCATCATCACCCGGATGACCGAGGCACGCTCGGGGATCTGGTCGGTGACGCCGAGCAGCTTCTCGACCGCGAGGCAGTAGACGGCCTCGTTGAACAGCGGCATGACGTAGTCCATGCGGGTCGCGAAGGTCACGCCCTGGGTCCAGGTGCGGAACTCCATGTTCTTCTCGATGCCGGTGTGCAGGTAGCCGATTCCCGCGCGGGCCTCGGTGACCGTCTCGCCGTCGAGCTCGAGGATGAGCCGCAGCACGCCGTGGGTCGAGGGGTGCTGCGGGCCCATGTTGACGACGATCCGCTCCTCGTGGAGCGAGGTCGCCTCGTCGACGAGGCTCTCCCAGTCACCGCCCTGGACGTTGTAGACCGCCGCGCCGGCAGCGTCCTGCTCGTCGGCGACCGAGGTCGCGAAGATGTCGCTCGCGAGCTCGGGCCCGCCGTCGGCGCTCTCGTAGGTGTCCGATGTCGTCGCACTCATCGGGGTCCCCGCGAAGTATCGGAGCAGGGTCCCACGCTCTGCGTGGGCCGAAGGAGCGAAGAACTTTGTGGGGTGATCATCAGCTGTACGACCTCCGCTGGTCCGGCGGCGGAACGGTGCCGCCCTTGTACTCCACGGGAATCCCGCCGAGCGGGTAGTCCTTGCGTTGCGGGTGGCCCGGCCAGTCGTCGGGCATGAGGATCCGGGTGAGGGCCGGGTGGCCGTCGAAGATGATCCCGAACATGTCCCACGCCTCGCGCTCGTGCCAGTCGTTGGCGGGGTAGATCGCGACGATCGAGGGGATGTGGCGGTCGGAGTCCGGGGCGGTCACCTCGACGCGCACCCGCCGGCCGCCGTGGGTGATCGACATGAAGTTGTATGCCGCGTGCAGCTCGGCGCCCGCGTCGTCCGGGTAGTTGACGCCGCCCACACCCAGGCACAGCTCGAACCGGAGGGCCGGGTCGTCACGCAGCGCACGGCATACGGCCAGCAGGTGCTCGCGACGCACGAAGAGGGTGAGCTCGCCACGGTCGACGACCACTCGCTCGACGGCCTCCCCGAAGGAGGCGTCGCCACCCACCAGCGCGGTCTCTAGCCGGTCGGCGATCTCGTCGAAGTAGGAGCCGTAGGGGCGAACTGCCGCAGCGGGGAACAGGATCGGCACGACGAGCCCGCCGTAGCCGGAGGTGTCCTGGCCGTCGTTGGCGCCGAACATCCCGTGCCGGACGCCGATCTGGACCGGGTCCGGGACGGTGCCGGGAGCCGCGGGGAGGTTGTCCGGCTCCTGGTCCTCCGCCGGCTGCGGGGTCGTGTCACTCATGCGAGGAGGTTCTTTCCGGCGGGGGCGACCAGCGCACCGACGTGGGCCAGGTGGTCATGGGTCGGCGCCATCAGGCTGGTCGGGGTCGCGGCAAGGGCGGCGGCCTCGGCGGCACGGGCCGCCTTGACCCGGTTGACGCCGAGCTTGGAGTGCTGGATCTGGTCGTGCAGGACCAGGATCGCGTTGAGCAGCATCTCCGGGCGGGGCGGACAGCCCGGGAGGTAGACGTCGACCGGGATGATGTGGTCGACGCCCTGGACGATCGCGTAGTTGTTGAACATGCCGCCGGAGCTGGCGCAGACACCCATCGAGATGACCCACTTGGGCTCGGGCATCTGGTCGTAGACCTGCCGGACGACCGGCGCCATCTTCTGGGAGACCCGGCCCGCGACGATCATCAGGTCGGCCTGGCGCGGCGTCGCCGAGAACCGCTCCATGCCGAACCGGGCGATGTCGTAGTCGGGCGTGCCGACGGCCATCATCTCGATGGCGCAGCAGGCCAGGCCGAAGGTGGCCGGCCACACCGAGCTCTTGCGCATGTAGCCGGCGACCGCCTCGACGGTCGTCAGCAGGAAGCCTGCGGGAAGCTTCTCCTCGATACCCATGTCTGTCGTGAGCCTCTCAGTCCCAGTCGAGCCCGCCGCGGCGCCACACGTAGGAGTAGGCGACGAAGACGGTGAGGATGAACAGCACCATCTCGACGAGCGCGAAGAGTCCGAGCTTGTCGAAGGCTGTGGCGAACGGGTAGAGGAAGACACTCTCCACGTCGAAGATGATGAACAGCATCGCGGTCAGGTAGTACTTGATCGGCACCTTGCCTCCGCCGGAGGCCTGCGGGGTGGGCTCGATGCCGCACTCGTAGGCGTCGACCTTGGCCCGGTTGTAGCGCTTCGGACCGGTCAGCCCGGCGATGAGTACGGAGAAGACCGCGAAGCCGCCGCCGAGGGCGACGAGGAACAACAGCGGGATGTAGGGGCTGGTCATCGGCGAACAACTCCCCTTCCTGGACGTGACGTGGCTCTCACTCTATTGCCCTCCGTATGCCGCGCGCAGAAGGGCCACGCGGGCCGGCCGGGGGCGCGACCGGACCACCCGGCATACGACGGATCAGGCATTGGGCGCCAGCCTGGACATCGCGTTGACGAGCCGGTCGTCGGCGTGGCCGCCGCGGGGTTCGGCGAGGTTGGCCATGATCTTCAGGAGCAGCCGCATGAGGGCGGTGCGGGGCAGGCCGTACTTCGTCGCGAGCCGCATGACCTCGGGGTGGCCGATGGCGTGGGCGAACCAGCGGCCGAGGGTGAAGTAGCCGCCGAGCTCGTCCTTCATCACCGTGGTGTAGCCGTGCAGCACGCGGTCCCGCTCGGCGATGGTCGGGCGGGCGAGCGCCTGGACGATGACCTCGGCGCCGACCCGGGCGGCCTCGAGGGCGTAGTCGATGCCCTCGCCGTTGAACGGGTTGACCATGCCGCCGGCGTCGCCGACGAGGAGGAGGCCATCGGCATACAGAGGCGTGCGGTTGAAGCCCATCGGGAGGGCGGCGCCGCGGATCGGGCCGGCGCTCTCGTCGTGGGTGAAGGACCAGGAGTCGCCGAGGTCCTCGACCCAGCGACGCATGACGTCCTTGTAGTCGGTGTTGCCGTAGGCCGCGCTGGTGTCCAGGATGCCGAGACCGACGTTGGCCCGGCCGTCCTCGAGCGGGAAGATCCAGCCGTAGCCGGGCATGAGCATCCGGCGGCCGTTGTCGTCGGTCGTCCAGAGCTCGAGGTGGGACTCGAGGTAGTCGTCGCGTCGCGGGGTGTCGTAGTAGGCCCGGACCGCAGTGGCCATCACCCGGTCGGCGCGCTTGGGCCGTCCGGCGGCGACGGCGAGCCTTGAGGAGACCCCGTCCGAGGCGATGACGACCGGGGCGTGGAAGGTGCGGGTCTCGCCGGTCGCGCGGCCGCGGTCGTCGAGGACCTTGGCGGTGACGCCGTTGACCCGGCCGCTGTCGTCGCGGATCGGGGCGGTGACGCTGGTGCGCTCGTGCAGCTTGGCGCCGCGGGTCTGCGCGTGGCGGGCGATCGCCTCGTCGAGCTGGGCCCTCGTGCGGACCATCCCGTATGCCGGGAAGTGGTCGGTCGTCGGCCAGTCGAGCGTGAGCGTGTGGCCGCCGCCGAGAATCCGCAGGCCCTTGGTGCGCTGCCACCCGGTCGTGTCGACGCCGAGGTGGATGAGCTCGCGCACGGCGCGCGGCGTGAGGCCGTCACCGCAGATCTTGTCGCGAGGGAAGGCGGCCTTGTCGAGGAGGAGGACGTGGCGACCGGCGGCGGCGAGGTTTGCCGCGGTCGCGCTGCCGCCGGGGCCGGCACCGACAACGATGACATCTGCGGACTCGGTCGCATCGGTCATGTCGTGGGGCACCTCCCGTCGTCGTCGAGCCGGCTTGTGAATGTCTTCACGAATCAGTCGGCGAGTCTATTCCCGGCCGGGCGCGCCCGCTCCACTTAGGTGCCCCTTACCTCACCCCCCGTCTCACCCCTGCGGGCGCCCCCGCCCCGGACGGACTTTCCCGCCCCATCCGGGAAAGTCATCTTCGCAAGGGATATCAACCCTTGCCTACCTGGGGTTTCCCGCCCCATCCGGGAAAGTCATCTTCGCAAGGGATATCAACCCTTGCTTAGATCACTTTCCCGCCCCCGGCGGGAAAGTTGAGACGGGTGGGACGGGTCAGGGGGTGGGGGTGGGGTTGGTCGGGTTGGTGGCGCGGTGGAGGGCGACGATCCCGCCGGACAGGTTGCGCCACGAGACGTCGGCCCAGCCCACCTCCTGGATCTTGGCGGCCATGGCTCGCTGGTCCGGCCAGGCCTGGATCGACTCGGCGAGGTAGACGTAGGACTCGGGGTTGGAGCTGACCCGGCGGGCGATCGGGGGAAGCGAGCGCATGAGGTACTCGCTGTAGACCTTGCGGAATGCGGCGTTGACCGGCTGGCTAAACTCGCAGATCACCAGCCGACCGCCCGGCTTGGTGACCCTCCGGAACTCGGCGAGCGCGGCGGTGGGATCGGCGACGTTGCGCAGCCCGAAGCTCATCGTCACCGCGTCGAACGCCGCGTCGGCGAAAGGCAGCCGCATCGCGTCGGCGGCTGTGAACCCCAGGTCGGGGCGGCGGTGGTGCCCGACCCGGAGCATGCCGAGCGAGAAGTCGGCCGGGACCACGTCGACCCCGTGGTCGGCGAACGGCTCGCTCGAGGTGCCGGTGCCGGCCGCGATGTCGAGGACGACGTCACCACGATGGGCCTCGACGGCGGCGATGACGGCACGTCGCCAGAGCCGGTCCTGCCCCAGCGAGAGCACGTCGTTGGTGACGTCGTACCTCCCCGCGACGTCGTCGAACATCGCGGCGACGTCCTTGGGATCCTTGTCGAGGCTGGCGCGGGTCATGGCGACATTGTGGCCGACGTAGGCTGTCCGGCGATGACCACGGTCCCGTCCCCCGGCGAGCCGGCACCCGCCGCGCTGCCCGATCACGCCCCGCTCGTCGTCCGCACGGTCCGGCTGCCACCGGCCACCGCGGCGGCGCTGCTCACCCTGCTGCCTGCCCTTCCTCCGACCCAGCTGTCGTCGTGGGTACGCCGCGGCGAAGGAGTCGTCGGCTGGGGCCGCGCCGCCGAGTTCGCCTCGTCCGGCCCCGAGCGGTTCGCCGACGCCGAACGCTGGTGGCGGGCCACCGCCTCGGCCGCGGTGGTTCGCAACGAGGTCGGCGGCAGCGGGACCGGCCCGGTCGCCTTCGGGTCGTTCTCGTATGCCGCGGACTCACCAGCCGGGGCTGTCCTCGTCGTGCCTGAGGTCGTCGTCGGCCTGCGCGGCAACACGGCCTGGCTGACGACCGTGGCACGCGGAGCCGGCCTCCCGGGAACGGTGAGCGTCCAGCCGACCGAGGCGCCGACGGCTCCACGGGACGTCGCCTTCGCCGACGGCTCCCGCTCCGCCGCCGAGTGGGAGGTCGTCGTCGCCGAGGCCGTCGAGCGGATCAACGGCGGCAGCCTGGACAAGGTCGTCCTGGCCCGTGACCTCGAGGCCGACGCGGCCGAGCCGATCGATGCCCGTTGGCTGCTCCAACGCCTCGGTGAGCGCTACGACAACACGTGGGTCTTCGCCGTCGACGGTCTCGTGGGCGCGACACCGGAGCTCCTCGTCCGCCTCGAACGCGGCCTGGTCACCTCCCGCGTCCTCGCCGGCACGATCCGCCGGACCGGGGACGACGACCACGACCTGGCCCTGGCCGGCTCGCTCGCCCGCTCCTCCAAGGACCTCGAGGAGCACGAGTACGCCGTCCGCTCGGTCGCCGAGGCGCTCCGCCCGCACTGCTCGTCCATGAACGTGCCGGAGTCGCCGTTCGTGCTCCACCTCACCAACGTCATGCACCTGGCAACCGACGTCGCGGGGGTGCTGTCCGACGACACGACCTCGCTCGGGCTCGCGGCCTCGCTCCACCCGTCCGCCGCGGTGTGCGGAACCCCCACAGCTGTCGCGGATGCGCTCATCACCGAGCTCGAAGGCATGGACCGCGGCCGGTATGCCGGTCCGGTCGGCTGGCTCGACGCCAGTGGCGACGGCGAGTGGGGCATCGCCCTGCGCTGCGCGGCATACGACACCGGCGACTCCCGCCGTCTCCGTCTCTTTGCCGGATGCGGCATCGTCGCGGGGTCCGACCCGGAGGCCGAGGTCGCCGAGTCCGACGCCAAGCTGGTCCCGATGCGGGACGCCCTCAGCGCGTCCTGAGCTCGGCAGCGTCGGCGCGACGGCTGCTCCGGTCCGCGTCGATCTCCACGACGCTGATCCCGCTCGGCTGTGCCGCAACGGTTTTCGCGAATGCCTCGGCAGTGTGGACCTGCGAGTGACGTATGCCGTGGGCCGCGCACAGCGCTGCCAGATCGGTGCCGGTGGGCGTCCCGAAGAGGCGCTCGAAGTCTGCAGCCCGCTCGGGTGATCCGGGCTCCAGCACGTGGAAGATTCCGCCGCCGTCGTCGTTGACCACGACCACGGTGAGGTTCGGACGCGGCTCTGTGGGGCCGATGAGCAGACCGTTGGCGTCGTGGAGAAAGGTGAGGTCGCCCATGAGCGCGTATGCCGGTCGCTCGGGTTCGGCGAGGGCCAGGCCGACGGCGGTCGAGACGCAGCCGTCGATGCCGGCCAGGCCGCGGCTGGCGACGATGTCGAGGGTTTGCGCCCGCGGACCCAGGGCGATGTCGAGGTCACGCGGGGCGTTCGACGAGCCGACGAAGAGCAGCGCGCCGGCGGGCAGGGCCGCCCCGAGGGTTCGTGCGATGGCAGCGCCGGACGGCCACTGCGGTGGCTCAACGACGAGCGATGCCTCGATCTCGGCACCCCGCTCGAACCAGGCGCCCGCCCAGTCACGGTCCACCGGTCGGGTTGCCCGCGAGTCACCACGCGCCGACAGATCCGTGAGCACCGACGAGGGCACGCGCTCGGATTCCCGCTCCGGAACGCTCCAGTCCAGGCCCGACTCGATGATGACGCGCCGCATCCTCGGCCGCCGGACGAGCGCCGACACCGGCCGAGAGAGGGTCGGCCGACCGACGATGACGACGCAGTCTGGCTCGTGGGCGTCGACGAACTCTTGGTCACCGAGGGCAAGCACCCCGTGCTGGACGACGCCTCCGCGGGGATGCGGCCCAAAGGGCTCGGCAACGACCGGCAGCCTGTGCCGTGCGGCCCAGCCCAAGGCGACCTCTGCCTGCCCGACACGCGGTAGGTCCCCCATGATGACGAGCGTGCGCTCCGGGAGCACCAGCGCGGGGACGGCGTCCCGACCGCCCTGACCGTCGTCGAAGCCGTCGCTGGCGGAGCCGAACCACCCGTACGCCGACGTGGCTCCGGACTGCGCGCTGAGCCACGTCTCCACGTAGGTGGAGTGGCTCGACTCCCTGGGCGGGGTCGGAACCGTCGGAAGGGCATTCGGCGTCATCGCATCGTCGACTCCGACGACAGCGAGAGCAGAGTCCTCCACGTCCGGCACGAGCGGCTCGCGGAACTGGATGTTGAGGTGCACGGGGCCCGCACCAACGCCCGGGAACGACAGGGCCGTGCCGCCCGCCGCGTTGACGAGCGCGGCGACCGACGACCGGAGCCGTGCTGCTCCCTGATCGCGAGCCCACTCGTCGTCGGTGTCGACGACGGGCTCCATGTCCTGTCGGACGAGCCGTCCCTCGACCGTCGTGGCGATGGGCATCGTGTCGGGGGCCGAATCCGGCCACGACAGCGGCGCGAGGTCTGCTTCGGCGCGCAGTGCACCGGCGAAGATCCCGGGCTGGGTCGTCGTCTGGTTGGCACCGCTCCCCCGCAGCTCGGCCGGCCGGTCCGCCGACAGGACGATGAGTGGGACGCGGGCATGGTGCGCCTCGAGCACGGCGGGGTGCAGGTTCGCCACCGCTGTGCCCGATGTCGTGACCACCACGGCTGGCACCCCGGTTCGCTTGCCCAGCCCCAGGGCGAGGAAGCCCGCCGACCGTTCGTCGACCCGCACGTGCAGGCGGAGGCGACCGGCTCGCTCGGCGGAGCGGACGGCATACGCGATCGGCGCCGACCGCGAGCCCGGGCAGAGGACGATCTCGCGAACCCCAGCGTCGACGAGAGCGTCGACGATGGCCACCGCCGCGGCGGTCGAGGGGTTCACGCTGGCCGATTGTGCCAGCCGCCCTGATGGTCACCGCCGCGCCTCGACTGATGACAGCGGCTCGGTCGGCAGGCGGGTGATGCGGAAGTCGGTGACCTGTGCCGGTCGGTCACCGCCGAAGAAGGGTGCGGCTCCGCGCGCCCAGGCGTCGAGCGACGCCGACTCGTGCGTCGCGATGGCGCCGTCGACCTCCTCGGCCGTCGTGAGGTAGATGCTCGAGCCGTGACTGGCGCCGGCACTGACCGGCGCGCCGCGCTCGCGCAGGTCGGCGCGCACGGTGGTCCACGTCGGGCGGTCGGGGTTGGCGGAGCCGTCGAGACGCGGCACCGGGTCCTGCACGTGCTCGAGCGACAGCACAGGGACCGACGGTGGGATCGGGAAGCCGGCGATGGGTGACCCGGCGGTCACAATCTGGAGCCGAGGGTGCGAGGCGCGGAAGGCCGGGTCACTGGCCAGCGAGGCCGAGATGATGCCACCCTGGCTGTGGCCGGACAACAGGACCGGATCGTCGCGGCCGGTCGCTCCAGCCCGGCCCGCCGCCGCCATCGCCTGCTCGAGGGCACGCCTCGTCCCCACCGCGGCCAGGGTCGCCGCACCGGTCATCGCTGAGACATCGGTGGACAGGTCGAAGGGGTTGCCACCGGGCCGCGGATCCCAGTCCTGGGTACCGGGGACCTGCACGACCCACGCCGACGAGCCGTCGGGCTGCGGAATCCGGGTGACCCTGACCCGCCCCGGCTCGCTCGGGTCCCCGAGATCGACGGCGTCGGTCAGCAGGCCGGCGAGTCCGGTGGGGGCATGACCGGCCAGGTCGGCGGCGCGCGGAAGAGCCGTGACGGACACCCCGGCATACGCCACGCTCTCATCAAGGGCGCCGGCCATCGCGCCGACCTGCTCGAGGACGGCAGTGGCCTCCCGCTCGTCCCCCGGGGGCCAGACCACCCCAGCCTGGTACGAGGCCGCGACGAGCACGATCGCGCACATCGGGTCGGCCGCCAGGCCGCGGAGCAGCGCGTCGGACCCACCGGCGAGCAGGTCGACCGCCCAGGGCACCCGGTAGGCGGCCTCGTCGAGCAGGCTGGCGACCTGGGCCGGACCGACGACCCGCCCCGCTGGCGACGCGAAGGCAGTGAGACCGATCGCCCCCAGCCCGAGGAGCAGGGCCGGCGCGGCCATCCCGACCTCGGACATGACGAGGTCCTCGGCGTCACGGACCAGCATCACGGCCGCTCGGTCGGCAGCCCGGTAGGCGCCCACGACCTCGCGGACGGTTGAGGCCAGCAGGGCCAGAGCGGCCGCTTCACCGCCCGCCCCCGTGGCACCGACCAGCCCCAGGGCATGCCGCTCCACCTGGGCCACAGCCGCTCCCGCGGCCGCCGCCAGGTGTGGCGCCCGGACGGCGATCCTCACAGCTGCCTCGGCCAGGGCCGGGCTGGCTCCGGTGGCCAGCGCCCGCCCCGCGCAGCCGAGCAGGTGCTGCCCGATGGCGTCCAGTGTCCACGCCGCCGCGTCGAGGTCGTCGAGCTCGGCCGCGGTCCCACCGGCCCCGCCGCTGACGTCGATGCTCACGTCGGCTCCTCGGACCGTTGCAGGACGCTCAACAGGTGCTCGAGCCAGAACGCGAGAACCTCGAACCGACCGGCGAGGAGCCGCAGCTGGTGGGCGCGCCGCGCCGTCTGCTCCCGGAAGCGCTGGGACGCGAACGAACGCCATCGGATGTCGTCCAGGGCAAGCACCTGCGTGGCGGCCAGCCGGCAGCGCTCGGCGTCGAACCGGGCGCGGGCCACCAGGTGCGCGAGGTCGCCGTCGATGTCCATGGCTCCACCCAACGCCGGTCCGACCGGCCGAACCAAGTAGGTCCGGTGAGGCTGTGGAGAACCCCGGTCCTGTCATGGGCCTGTGGAAGAGCCCCTCCGCCGATGGGCCCCCGGCCTCAGCCGGTGGCCACCCAGGCGCTGCTCGGAGTCCGGTCGGTGAGGCAGTAGGCGAAGCCGGCCGGGTCGCGCAGCACGCTCCAGAAGTCGCGCTCGCTCTCGAGCGCCGCTCCCAACCGGAGGTGGCGCGACTGGGTCGCGGCCCGGTCGACGCACGCGAGGTCGACGTGCCCGCGGACCGGACCGGCCGCATCGCCCAGGCGTTGGAAGAGCAGACGCAGCGGCATCCGTCGGGGGCGTCGCAGGTAGCCGAACTCTGCGAGCGCGGAGGCGACGAACTCCCAACCGGTGAGCGCGGCCCAGAACGCCACCTCGGCGTCGTGCGCGGCCAGGGGCAGGTCCAGACAGACCTGGTCGAGCAGGTCTGCCTGACCCTCACGGACCTGCTCGCTCTCGCCGTGGGCGCGGGTGAGGCAGAAGGTGAAGCCGCCGGGGGACCGCATGACGACATAGCCGAGGTCGGCGACGACCGTCGCGCCGAGGTCGGCGGCGGCCCGTGCCGCGACCCGGGGATCGTCCACATCGAGGTCGAGGTGCACTCCCCCGCCGTGTCGGACCCGCTGGAGCTTGACCCACGGATCGCCGTATGCCGGTGTGAGAGTGGCGAACTCGCCGTCGTCTCCCCGTCGCGGAGACAGGCGCGAGCGGGTCGCCGCCGCCCAGAACTCCCACGTCGCGTCAGCGGCGGGGCCGGGCACGTCGAGGAAGACCCACATCCAGCGGACGGTGACGGCAGGCATGCCGACCCGGTCAGCTGTCGCGGGTCGAGAGCACGCAGAACTCGTTGCCCTCAGGATCGGCGAGGACGGTCCACGACACGCCCTCCTGCTCGCTCTGCCCGATCTCGACGGGCGTCGCGCCGCGGGCGATGAGGGCGGCGACCTCGGCGTCGCGGTCCTGACTCGTGTGCGGGGCGAGGTCGATGTGCAACCGGTTCTTGAGGGTCTTGCCCTCGGGCACCGGGACGAAGGTGAGACCCAGCCCGGCCGCCGCCCACTTCGCCGGGTCGGTGATCGGGTCCTCGCTCATGCCCGGCGGGATGATCACCACCTCGTGGTCGTCTTCGTAGACGATCCGGTAGTCAAGGGTCTCGGCCCACCAACGGGCCAGGGCAGCGACGTCGTGGCTGTCGACGACGACGGAGTACCAGCGAAGGCTCATGGGTTCACCGTATGCCGGGACCCGACAGTTCGGCGTGGGCAGCGGCGAGCCGATTGCGCCACCACACGACCCGGTCCGGCGCGGCCGCGAAGCGGGCCAACGCGTCCTCGTCCACCTCCAGGCGGTCGGCGTCGACACGGTGGAGCACCCCGCCGAGCGGGACGAGCGGCTGCCGAGCAACATCGCCGTCGAGCAGCGCGACCGTGCCGAGGCCGCAGGCGAACGGCAGGGCAGGCAGCGCCGACGCGAGCGCCACCCCGGCAGCCATCCCGACACTGGTGTCCAGGGCCGACGACACGACGGCCGGCAGCCCACAGTCCTCGACAACGGCGAGCGCGGCGCGGACCCCACCCAACGGCGCGACCTTGACGACGACGAGGTCCGCTGCCTCACGGCGGGCCACCTCCAGGGGGTCGCTCGCTCTGCGGATCGACTCGTCGGCCGCGACCGGCACGTCGACTCCGCCCCGCGCCAACCCGACCCGCAGCTCGCGCAGCTCCTCGACCGTCGCGCAGGGCTGCTCGGCGTACTCGAGTCCGTACGCCGCGAGTGCGCCGATGGCGTGCAGCGCGTCGTCGACCGACCAGCCGCCGTTGGCGTCGATCCGGATGCGCGCGGAAGGCCCCATCACGTCGCGGACGGCGGCCACCCGGTCCAGGTCGTCAGCCAGCACCTGGCCGCGCTCGGCGACCTTGACCTTGGCGGTCGTGCAGCCGTCGAACCGGGCGACGACCCCTGCCACCGCATCAGCCCCCACCGCGGGGACGGTCGCGTTGACCGGCACGTCGTCGCGGACGCCCGTCGGCCACCCGGCATACGCGCTCTCGATCGCCGAGGCGAGCCATCGCGAGGCCTCGGCCGGCTGGTACTCGAGGAACGGGCCGAACTCACCCCAGCCCACGGGGCCACGCACGAGTCCCACCTCGCGCATGGTGATCCCCCGGAAGCGCACCCGCAGCGGGATCGACACCACCCGCAGCGAGGTCAGCAGCTCACCGAGCGGCGGCAGGTCAGGGTGGGTGGTCACCGTCGCAGGCTACCCAGCGCATCAGAACCACTCCTCTGGCGGCAGATCCGCCGCCGGAGCCCTGCCCACGGCCAGCTCGGTGGCCAGGTCGGCGGCCAGCTCGGCGGCCTCGGCCAGGGCCAGGTCGCGGGCCGTGACGAGCTCGCGCCGGAACGTCGAGACGAGGAGGTCGGCGTGACCGAGCACGGGGACATCCGGCGCCCCTCGCGGCCGCGTGTCGTACCACCAGGCGTGGCCGCCGACGACGGACACGATGCTGCTGGACCGGGACGACGGTGGGGACTTCAGTTCGAACGCCTCGGTGACGGATCGGCTGAGCAGTGGTCGGTCCGCGCCGATCAGGTTGCTGGCCCGCCCCACGGCATGGAACAGCCCGCCGGCGATGAGATCGTCGCGCTCGCTGCGGGCCAGGTACTGGCGGTCGGCCGCGAGGAGGTACCGCATCAGTCGCCGGGTGGCGGTCCGCAGCTCAACCATGGGCTGCCCCTCGACCAGGCGCCCGAGCGCCCGCGCGACGAGGGCGTCAATGGCCAGCAGTCTCGGGACGTCGACGTCGCGAAAGGCTGAGCAGTCCAGCTCCTCGGCCGGCAGGGGAAGGTCGTCGAGCGCCAGCAGCGCCTCACGTCCACCGACGACCCGGTCCAGCCAGCGCAGCATCGGCTCGTGGTGGGGCGGCGGCGCCGTCTGGACGTATTCGACCCGAGGTGGCCGACGTGCGGCGCCGAGGTCCTGCGCGACGCGCTCGTAGCCGCTGCCCCGGACCGGCCGCCGTCGGCTGTCCACCAGCTCGCCTTCGACGAACACGACCTCGGTCAGCATCCCGAGGTCGTCACCCGACGGGCCCTCGTCGTACCAGCGGTCGGCGTCGTCGTCTGCGTAGCCCTCGACCAGGCTGTCGGCGCGCCAGCGCGCGGACGGCTCCGGGACGGCATACGGCCGGAATCGCTCGGACATCGTTGGCTCCATCTCCCGGCCCGCCCTGGGCCGCTGCACACAGCCTGACTCCGAGCCCCGACAGGGCACATCACCGAACCTTCAGGCTGTGGACGACGCGACCGATGTCATGGGTCTGTGGACAACCCGCACGGACAACCCGCACCGGGACGGACCTGTCGGAGGCCGGTGCGAGACTCGCGCCATGACCACCGCCGACGCCGTGCTCGCTGTCGGCCGCGCCCTGCCGCGAACCCGTGAGCAGGTGGTCCGCAGCCGGCTCAAGCTGAAGATCGGGTCGATCGTCTATGTCGCCTTCTCGGCCGACGAGCGCGACATCGGGTTCGGCTTCCCCAAGGTGGAGCGCGACGACCTCGTCGCGGGCCGACCCGACACCTTCTTCCTCCCACCCACGGGCGACCTGCGGTACCAGTGGGTCTGCGCGCACCTCGCCCGTCTCGACGACCAGGAGATGCGCGAGCTGGTCACCGACGCCTGGCGGATGTGCGTGCCCCGGATGCTCCACGACCTGCCCGACCTCCCTACACCGGCCGCCGAAGCCTGGGACGCGATCGACGCCGGCGACTGGGCCGCGGCGAGACCGCTGCTCCACCCGTATCTGCGCTTCGACGACGGCGGCACCTCGATCCGTGGCCGAACCCACCTGGCCCGGCACCTCGCGGAGCACCCGCGACCGCGTCCACCACGTGTGGTCGAGATCCGCGACGGCCGGATCTACCGCTGGGTCCGCTGAACATCACGTGGTGCATCACTACTTGCATCTTGATGCACCATGTGATGCACTGATGACATGCGAACGACGGTCACCATCCCCGACGACCTTCTGCGCGAGGCCAAGGTGCTGGCAGCCCGGGAGGACCGCACCGTCAGCAGCGTGCTCGAGCAGGCACTTCGAGCCCTTCTCACCGAGGCGGCGGAGGCCGACGAGCGCAGGCGGGCCGAGTTCACGCTGCCAGTCATCCACGGTGGCGGATGGCTGGTCGACCTCGACGACAAGGAGGCCCTCGCTGAGGCTTTGGGCGACAACGAGCCGCCATGGCGGTGATTCTTGATGTCAACGTGTTCGTGTACGCCCTGGACGCCGACAGCCCGCATCACAGGCAAGCGCGGGCCTCTCTCTCCGGCGCGCTCACCGGGGACGATCCCGCCCTCCTGCTCGAAGAGACGCTGGTAGCGACCGCCCGGGTCATCACCCACCCACGCGTGCTGCGTTCACCGGCCACGCCGGCCACCGCGATGGCGATGATGGAGATCATCCGTGACGCCCCGAACGCGACCCTCCTTGTGCCACACCCTGGGACGTGGCACCGGTTTGCCCAGACCGTGCAGGACTTGGGTCTGGCCGGCACCGATGTCCCTGATGCCTGGCTGGCAGCGGTGGCCGTCGAGCACGACGCCACGTTTGTCACGTTCGACCGCGGCTTCCGCCGGTTCCCCGGACTGCGCCTCGAGCTGCTCGGTTCGGGCTGAGGCGCGCGACCGGCATACGACCTGCTCGTATGCCGCGCGGCCGGCTGCACACGACCGCGTTAGTCTCCCCAGCGTGAGTGCACTGCCTGGCGTGAGCGAGACCTTCGACCCCGACGCGTGGGACGAGGTGCCCGGCTTCGAGGACCTCACCGACCTCACCTACCACCGCGCGCGCGGCCTCGGCGCGGTGCGGATCGCCTTCGACCGGCCCGAGGTGCTCAACGCGTTCCGGCCGCATACGGTCGACGAGCTGTACCGGACCCTCGACCACGCCCGTCGCACCCCCGACGTCGGCGCCGTCCTGCTCACCGGCAACGGCCCTACCCCTCGCGAGGGGCAGTCCGCGACGACGAACGGATGGGCGTTCTGCACCGGAGGCGACCAGCGGATCCGCGGCCGCAGCGGCTACCAGTACGCCGACGGCACCACCGCCGACACCGTCGACGAGCGCCGGGTCAAGGCCGAGGGCGGCCGACTGCACATCCTGGAGGTCCAGCGCCTGATCCGGACCATGCCCAAGGTCGTCATCGCAGTCGTGGGCGGGTGGGCGGCCGGCGGCGGCCACTCCCTGCACGTCGTCTGCGACCTCACGATCGCCAGCCGGGAGAACGCCCGGTTCAAGCAGACCGACGCCGACGTGGGCTCCTTCGACGCCGGCTACGGGAGCGCCTACCTGGCCAAGATGGTCGGCCAGAAGTTCGCCCGCGAGATCTTCTTCCTCGGCCGCGCCTACACCGCCGAGGACATGCATCGGATGGGCGCGGTCAACCTGGTCGCGGACCACGCCGACCTGGAGGCCACCGCGCTGGAGGTCGCCCGCGAGATCATGGGCAAGTCGCCGCAGGCCCAGCGGATGCTCAAGTTCGCGTTCAACCTGCTCGACGACGGGCTCATGGGCCAGCAGGTCTTCGCCGGCGAGGCCACCCGCCTGGCCTACATGACCGACGAGGCCGTCGAGGGCCGCGACCAGTTCCTCGAGAAGCGAGACCCCGACTGGTCACCTTTTCCCTGGTACTTCTGAAGGCCCGGGCCCCCGCCCACGACGAGCGATCACGACATGCGGAGTCCGGCTCGGGGACCCCCGCGTGTCGTGATCACTCGATCGCGCCGCCGGCCGGCGCCGGCTAGAACCCCGCCCGAGCTCGCTCCTCAGCCGGAGCCACCGATGTCCCAGTCGTATGCCGCGTAGACCAGGTCCGACCCGAGCTGTCGGTGCCTGACGAGGCGTCCCATGAGTGCCGTGACGTCCTCCCGGAACGCCACCGGGTCGGGAATCGGCCCCTCGGCCTCGAGGATCCCGAGGAACGTGGCCACGCACGCCGACACCTCGATGTGCTCGGCGGTCATTCGCTCGACGGAGCCGGCCAGGTGCGGAGCGGAGGCGAGAATGCCGGCATACCAACCGTTCTCGCCTTCGGTCAGGGCGCGGTGATGACGGAAGTCGTGGGCCAGCTCGGCCATCGCCGCAAGGACCCTCTGGCGCCAGTGCGGCACCTGCAGCGGGTGGCCCAGGGCGTCGTCGACGGCGAAGACGGCATCGGCCATCTGCGCCCGGTGCGCCCGGACCTGCTCGACGTGGGCTCGCATCTCGGGTGCCACCGCCAGGGAACTTCGATTCGCCTCCATGCCGAGCCGCCTCTCACTCGCCGTGCCACGCCGCCACCTCCCATGGTGCGCCAGCGAACCGGATCCGTCCACCGGGCGAACGGGCGAACGGGCGAACGGGCGCGATGTCCCGCGCAGCCATCCGGTGCGCGAAGATGGCACGGTGAGCGACGACACCCTCCGCGACCTGCTCGGCACGCACGGCAACGGCGGTCTCGTGGCGCTCAAGCGCGACGGCCGGCCCCAGATCTCCACCGTCTCCTACGCCTACGACCGTGACCGCGACCTGATCCGCGTCTCGGTCACCGCCGACCGGGCCAAGACGGCCAACCTGCGCCGTGACCCACGGGCCAGCCTCTACGTCACCGGCAACCGCGGCTGGGCGTATGCCGTGGCCGAGGCCCGGGCAGAGCTGATGCCGACCGCGGCGAGCACCGACGACGCGAGTGTCGAGGAGCTCGTCGACATCTACCGCGCCATCGGCGGAGAGCACCCGGACTGGGACGAGTACCGCCGCGCGATGGTCCAGGACGGGCGTGTCCCCCTGCTGCTCCACGTCGAGCGGGTCTACGGGCTGGCCTGAGGGCCGTCGTCGTACCACCCGCGGGCTTCGACCCGGACGCGTTGCAGCACCTGGGAGTCGACGGCCTCGGAGCCGCGCACGCCCCTCACGTCATCACGGCTCTCGCCGGGCCGGGGGGGTCGACTGCCTCGACGCGATCCTCGTCAAGACGGCGGCGCACGCCGACCCGTCCACCGAACGCCTCGTCGACCGCCCAGACCTCTCCGCCGACCGGAGCCGGGCACTGGTCACCGCTGGACGGGGTATCGGCGGCCTGACCGAGGTGGGCATCGAGACCGACGGGTCCGTCGACCCGCTCGACCTCCTGCGTGCGGCCGAGGCCGAGGTCCGGCCCGGTGAGCCGGTCCTCGCCGCCGTCGCCCCGGGCAATGCCCGGGCCCTGCGCACCTTCCTCGCGGCCGGCTACACCCCCCTCGGCAGCGTCCAGCTCGTCGTGCCACGATCGCTCCCGTGACCCTGCGCCCGCTCCCCGTCGGCCCGGGGGCTGCAGCCCTGGACGTCCTCCCGGCGTTGCGCGCGGCGTTGGACGGCGGTCCGGCCCTCGTCCCGTATGCCGCGGGCTCACCCCTCCCTGACCTCCCCGACCCGCTCGGCCCCCTCCCCGCCGGGCTGGCCCTGGTGGTGTCCACCTCCGGCTCGACCGGGAGCCCGAAGCGCGCCATTCTCACGGCCGGCGCCCTGCTCGCGAGCGCCACGGCGACCCATGAGGTTCTCGGCGGCCCCGGGTCCTGGCTGCTCTCCATGCCCGCCCAGCACATCGCCGGCCTGCAGGTCCTCATCCGGTCACTCGTCGCCGACACTGACCCGGGCGTCATGGACCTCGCCGACGGCTTCACACCGGCGCGTTTCGCCGCCGCCGCCGGGCAGCACGCCCGGACGAACCCCGGCGGCCGCCGCTACACCGCGCTCGTCCCCACCCAGGTCGCCCGGCTGCTCGACGACCCCGCGGCCACCGCCGCGCTCGCGGCCTACGAGGCGGTCCTCGTCGGCGGCGCCGGCACCCCTGCACCCGTTCGCGAGCGCGCCGAGCGCGCCGGCGTCCGGCTCGTCCCCACCTACGGCATGAGCGAGACGGCCGGTGGCTGCGTGTATGCCGGGCGCCCCCTTCCCGGAGCGAGCGTCCGGGTCGAGGACGGCCGGGTCCTCCTCGGCGGTGCCACCCTGGCCAGCGGCTACCTCGGCCGGCCCGACCTCACGGCCGCAGCCTTCTCCCAGGACGACAGCGGCGCCCGCTGGTTCCGCACCGACGACGCCGGCCACCTGGACGCCGACGGCGAGCTGCACGTCGACGGCCGGCTCGACGACCTCATCAACACCGGCGGCTACAAGGTCTCCCCCCGCGTCGTGGAGGAGGCGATCCTCAGCCGACTGACCGGCATACGGGAGGTGGTGGTCGTCGGTGCACCCGACCCAAAGTGGGGCCAGACGGTCTGCGCAGCGATGGTGACCGAGCGCGCGGATCTGGCACGCGACACCCTCCGCGAGGCGCTGCGCGACGTCCTGCCCGCCCATGCCCTCCCGCAGCGGACCCGGGTCGTCGACGCCATCCCCCAGCGCGGGCCGGGCAAGCCCGACCGACGTGCCGTCACCGCGTGGTTCACCGTGGGACAATGACCTCGTGTTGCGGTACCTGCCCGTCCTCGTCGTCCTCGGCGTGACGATCTATGCCCTCATCGAGTGCATCCAGACCCCCGACGACGAGGTCCGCAACCTGCCCAAGATCGTCTGGGTCATCCTGATCCTGTTGTTCGACATCGTCGGCTCGATCGCCTGGTTCGTCGCCGGCCGCTCGCAGACCCGGCCCGGCTCGATCCAGCGTGGCCGGACCGGCCCCCCGCCCCGCCCACCCCGGGGCCCGGACGACGACCCGGACTTCCTCCGCAAGCTCTGACCTGCCCGACCACTCACCCCACCTCCTGTCCCACCTCACCCCGAGCGAGCTCCCCGAACCATGGCCACCCCCGCACAGTGGATCGCCGGCGCCCGGCCCCGCACCCTGCCCGCCGCCGTCGCACCCGTCATCCTCGGTACCGCCGCCGCCGCGGCCGTCGACAAGGCCAACCTCGGCCTGGCGATGCTGGCGCTGCTCGTGTCGGTCGGCCTGCAGGTCGGCGTCAACTACGCCAACGACTACTCCGACGGGATCCGCGGCACCGACGCCGAGCGGGTCGGACCGGTCCGCCTCGTCGGCCAGAAGATCGCCAACCCGGGCAACGTCAAGATCGCGGCGTTCGGGTCGTTCGGCTTCGCGGCCCTCATGGGCCTGGCGCTGGCCGGCCTGTCCGGCGCGTGGCCCCTCATCCCGGTCGGCGTCCTGTGTGTCGTCGCTGCTTGGCGCTACACCGGCGGTGACCACCCCTACGGCTACCGCGGGCTCGGCGAGGTGTTCGTCTTCGTCTTCTTCGGCCTCGTCGCGACGCTCGGCACCCTCTACGCCCAGGCCGACCGGCTCACCCTCGTCGGACTGCTCGCCTCGGTCGGGGTCGGCGCCGTCGCCTCGGCGATCCTCGTCGCCAACAACCTGCGCGACATCCCGACCGACGCCGTCAGCGGCAAGAAGACCCTCGCGGTGCGGCTCGGCGACACGCGCACCCGCACCTTCTACCTGGCCCTGCTCGCCGTGTCGCTCGGCTGCCTCGGCGGCATCGCGGTCACGCACGTGTGGGCGCTGCTCGGGCTCGCGGCATACGGGCTGATGGTCAAGCCGGTCCGCGTCCTGGTGCGCGGGGCGACCGGGCGCGAGCTGGTTCCGGTTCTTGCCACGACGGGGATCTTCGAGCTCGCGTATGCCGTGCTGTTGGGCCTCGGGATCGTCCTCTCCCAGGCCTGACGTTCAGCGGAAGTCGTCGGTGCCGGCGGCGTCGATCTCGGCGTCCTCGCTCGACTCGTCCCGCCCGGCCGCAGACCCGGCCCCGGCCTGTGCCTTGGCCCGACGGGCGTCCACGCGCGCCGCGAGCGACGCCGACGCCTGCTCGCGGAACGGGCGGAGCACGAAGTAGGAGATGGCGAGCGAGAGCAGGGCGGCGCCGACGACGAGCGGCACCTGCTCCTCCTTGCTCCGCAGGCCGACCAGCCAGAGCAGGGTGAGGCAGCCGAAGAAGACCAGGACGCGCAGCAGCGTGTAGCGGACCATCGCCCGGTCAGAGCCCCGAGTAGGAGTGCTGGCTGACGAAGTACACGTTGACGACGCCGAAGTTGATGACGATGCAGGCGAACCCGGCAAGGGCCACCCAGGTCGCCCGGGACCGGCTCCAGCCACTCGTCGCGCGGGCGTGGAGGTAGGCCGCGTAGACGACCCAGATGACGAAGCTCCACACCTCCTTGGGGTCCCAGTTCCAGTACGAGCCCCAGGCCTGGCGGGCCCAGATCGCACCGGCGATCACGGCGAACGTCCACAGCGGGAACGCTGCGATGTGGATCGAGTAGCTGAACCGTTCGAGCGTTCGGCTGGCCGGCAGCCGGTTGAGGAAGGAGGGCCGCCCCTCGGCCTCCACCCGGACCTGCCACAGGTACAGACCCGCGGTCGCCGCCCCGAGCCCGAAGAGCGACGCGGCGATCGTCGCGACGGTCACGTGGATGACCAGCCAGTAGCTCTGCAGGGACGGCATCACCCCGGACGCCTGGGTGTACCAGACCGTCGAGGCCAACCCCAGGACGAGCAGCACGGGCAGCGTGATGAACAGGCCGAGCCAGCGCAGGTCGCGCCGGGTCGACAGCCCGAAGTAGAAGAGGAGCACGAGCATCGAGGCGAACGTCCCGAACTCGAACATGTTGCCCAGCGGCCACCGCTCGACGGCGACTCCGCGCGTCGCGACGGCGGCGACGAGCAGCGCGGTCGCGAGCCAGCCGAGGGTGCGGGCCATCCCGGCGGCCTTGCGGGCCCGGACCGGCTCCCCCTGCTCGATCTCGTATGCCGGGTGCTCACCCGACGCGACGACCTCGCCTCCGCCGTCGCCCACGAGCACCGCCTCGCGCGCGGCCACCCGGGCGTCCTTGGCGTCGGCGCGGGATGGGGCCAGACCGGCGAGGTACGCGGCATACGCGAGCATCGACAGGGTGAGGACGGCCATCGAGGAGTACAGCGCGATGTTCGCGTAGTCGGCCAGGTTCTGGTTCATCGCTTGTCTCCGATTGCGTCGTGCAGGGCGGCCACCACGTCGTCGAGCAGCTCGGGCAGGCCGTCGTCGTCGTCCTTGGCGAGGCCGCCGACCGATACGAGGGTACGGCTCCCGTCGGCCGAGGGCGACACCCGCACGAAGACCCGCCGGCGCCGGATGAGCAGCGAGCCGATCAGGCCGGCGAGCGCGAGGATCGCCGAGGCGAGGGTGAGCCACTTGCCGGGGTCGTGCCGGATCGACAGGCCGGCGAAGCGGGTGACGCCGTCGAAGGTGATCGAGCCGCGGCCGCCGGGCAGCTGGTAGGTCTGACCGGGCTCGAGCCAGATCCTCAGCGGCTGCTTCTTGGCGTCCTTGAGCTGGGTGAGCGAAGCCGTGTCGAGGGTGTAGACCGACTGCGGCCGGCCGCCGGGGTTGAGGTCGCCCTCGTAGACGGTGAGGGCCAGGGCCGGCTTGAGCGCCTGCGGGAACACCGAGGTCGGACCGGCGTGCGGGTCGATCGTCGCGGTGGGCAGGAAGAGCCCGCTGAAGCCGAGCTCCTTGGGCTCGGCGGCGGGCACCTTGACCGCGCCGACCGACGTGTAGTTGTTGTCGCGAGCCAGGAACGGCGTCGCCTCGCTGTAGAGGACGTCGCCCTTGGCGTCGCGGACCGTGATCTTGGGGGCGTAGCCGTTGCCGAGCAGGAAGACGGTCGCTCCGGGCACCGACAGCGGGTGGTTGACCTTGATCGTCGTGTCCTTGGCCGGGCCGCCGGGCTTGTCCGCCTCGGTGACGTATGCCGTGAAGTCACGAGGGGTGCCGAACTGGCCCTTGCCCTTGGTGGACTCCTCGAACGTGGCGTCCAGCTTGTGCAGGGTGAGGGTGAACGGGGCGAGGGTCGAGTCGTCGACCCAGGGGCCCGGGGCGAAGGTGGCGTAGCGGCCGACGCTGTTGGCGAAGGACTGTCCCTCGGGGACGATGACGTCACCCTTCCAGCCCCAGATGTGGCCCACCGCGACGCCGATGATGACGCCGATGAGGGCGAGGTGGAAGAGCAGGTTGCCGGTCTCCTTGAGGTGGCCGGCCTCGGAGCTCACCGAGGAGCCGTCGTGGCTGTGGACGCGGAACCGCTTGCCGCGCAACACCTTCCGGGCGGCCTCGATGACGGACTCCGGCGGTGCGGCGATCTCGGTCGTCGTGTGCGCTACCAGTCGCTCGAGCCGCTTGGGGGCACGCGGCGGCCTGGCTCGCATGGCCCGCCAGTGGAGGAGCGACCGGGGCAGGACGCAGCCGACGAGGGAGACGAAGAGCAGCAGGTAGATGGCGGCGAACCAGGGCGCCGCGAACACCTCGAAGAAGCTCAGCTTGTCCAGGATCGGCCCGACCGTCTTGTGCTGGGCCAGCCAGTCGGCGGTGCGTCCGGCGTCGATGCTCCGCTGCGGCAGGACCGAACCGGGGAGGGAAGCGACGGCCAGGGCCAGCAGCAGCATCAGCGCGGTGCGCATGCTCGTGAGCTGGCGCCAGACGAACCGCAGCCAGCCGCGGGCATTCAACGTCGGCTGGGTGATCGTGTCGTCGCGGTCGCTCGGCTGGCTGGAGAGCGCGTCGTCCGTCATCAGATCGCCACCTGGAAGCCGCTGACCAGCTCGCTCTGCACCCACCGGTTGAGGTCTTCCCACAGCCCGGTGACCAGCAGGATGCCGACGACGAGCAGGGTCACGGCACCGATCCGCTGGATGAGCCGCTGGTGGCGCCGGAGAAGGGCACTGACCACGGCGAACCGCTCCACCCCGGCGGCGATGACGATGAGCGGCAGGCCGAGCCCGAGGCAGTAGGCCGCCGTGAGCACGACGGCTCGCGGGACGCTCGGGTCGGTCGAGGACGACGCCATGAGCAGGACCGCCGCAAGGGCCGGGCCGATGCAGGGGGTCCAGCCGAGACCGAAGACGGCGCCGAGGAGCGGCGCCCCGAGCAGACCCGCACGCGGCCGCCAGGACAGCTTGGCCTCGCGCGTCCCGCCGCCGAAGAACAGGGCCACGGCCAGCACGACGACCGCGGCCCCGCCGACCCGCATGAGGGTCTCCCGATGGAGGACGAGGCCACGCCCGAGCGTCGTGATGAAGATCGAGGAGAGGATGAAGACGACCGAGAACCCGGCTACGAAGAGCAGGGCCCCGAGCACCAGCCGCCCGCGGGACCGGCGCTCGAGGGACACGTCGGACAGGCCGGTGACGTAGCCGAGGAAGCCTGGCACGAGCGGCAGCACGCACGGCGACGCGAACGACACGAGCCCGGCGAGCAGGGCGACGCCGAAGGCGAGCGGGAGTGCGCCGGCGGTGATCGTCGAGCCGGCGTCGAGAGGCATCGAGCTCACCCGGTGGCTCCCGAGAGCACGTCGTCGACGAGGTCGGTGAGGGTCGTGGCGGTGACCTCCCCGTTGACCCGGCCGGCGATCCGGCCCTGCGGGTCCAGGACGAGGGTGGTCGGCGTCGAGACGGCCTTGCCCTGCAGGGACAGGACGAGCACGCCCGGCTGGTCGGTGAGCGACGGGTAGGTGACCCCCCGGCTGCGGAGGAACGCCGCCCCGGTCGCCGCACTCTCCTGGACGTCGATCCCGATGAACTGGACCGGCTTCCTGGCCGTCGACAGGTCGCTCCACGCCTTCTGCAGTGCGGGCGCCTCGGCGACGCACGGGGAACACCAGGACCCCCACACGTTGACGACGAGGGCCTTGCCGCGGGCGCCGGCGCTGGACCACTTCTTGCCGTCGACCGTCGTCCCTGACAGGTCGACCGCCGGCCCGCGCCTGGCGACGGCGATCCGCTCGATCGACCCGTCGCCGCTGACATAGCCCTTGCGGTCGCCGTCCTTGGCCTGGTTCGCCACCGAGTTGGGGTCGGACGTGCAGGCGCCGAGCATGAGGACCGCCGCCACCAACGCCACGACCGTCGTGACCGCACGCTTCACGCGCCGGCTCCCGGCGCGGCCATCGGCAGCAGCTCGGCCGCGGGCTCGCTGTAGTCGACCGACTCCAGGACGTCACCGGCATACGTGAGGGTGGTGATGGAGGCGAGCGAGCACTCGCGCTTGCGGGGGTGGTGGACGAGGCGTCGTCCCTCCAGAGCCGAGCGGAGCATCCAGATCGGCGCCTGGTGCGACACGATCACGCCCTCGTGGCCGGCGACCCGCCCGCGCAGGTCGGCGACCGCGGCCGTCATCCGCGCGACGAGGTCGACGTACGGCTCACCCCAGGACGGGCGCAGCGGGTTGAGGAAGTACTTGAACATCCGGGGGTCCCGGAGCAGGCCCTTGCCGCCCGCGACCTGCCGCCCCTCGAAGACGTTGTCGGCCTCGATGAGCCGGTCGTCGATGTCGATGGGCAGGCCGTGCTCGGCGGCGATCGGCGTAGCCGTCTCGACGGCCCGCTGGAGCGGCGAGGAGACGACGGCGACGATGTCGCGGTCGGCGAGCTGGGCGGCGGCCAGCTCGGCCATCTGGTGACCGAGCGCGGAGAGCCCGAAGCCGGGCAGCCGGCCGTAGAGGATGCGCCCGGGGTTGTCGACCTCACCGTGCCGGACGACGTGCACGACGGTGCGCTCGGCGGCGGCGGGGGCGGTCATGGCGGTGATTGTCGCAAATCAGTCTGTGCCGGCCGCCGCCGCCCGGGCAGCGGCAGGCAGCGCCTCGAGGACCCGGCCGACGGCCTCCTCGTCGTGGGCCGCGCCGACGAACCAGCACTCGAAGGCCGACGGCGGCAGGTGGACGCCGCTGTCGAGGAGGGAGTGGAAGAACCGGCCGTATGCCGCGGTGTCCTGCGCCTTCGCGTCGTCGTAGTTCGAGACCACTCCGTCGCGGAAGAAGACGCTGAACATCGACCCCGCCCACTGGACCCTGTGCGGGACCGAGGCGGCGGTCAGGGCGTCGCTCGCAGCGCCGGCGATCGTGTGGGCGACCCGGTCGAGGTGGTCGTAGACCTCGGGGGTGCAGCCCTGCAGGGTGGCCAGTCCGGCGGCCGTGGCGACAGGGTTCCCGGACAGCGTCCCGGCCTGGTAGACCGGTCCGAGCGGAGCGAGCAGGGCCATCACGTCGGCCCGGCCACCGAAGGCCGCGGCGGGGAAGCCACCGCCCATGACCTTGCCGAAGGTGAACAGGTCCGGAGCGCCGAGCTCGTATGCCGCAGAAGCAGTTTCGAGGCCGTACCAGCCGGCGGCGCTGCACCGGAAGCCGGTCATCACCTCATCGGAGATGAGCAGGGCCCCGTGCTCCTTGGTGACCCGGCGGAGGCCGTCGGTGAAGCCGGGCGCCGGCGGCACGACGCCCATGTTGCCGGCGGCGGCCTCGGTGATGACGGCGGCGATCTGGTCGCCGCGCTCGACGAACACGGCCTCGACGGCAGCGAGGTTGTTGTAGGGGACGACGATCGTCTCGGCCGCGGAGTCGGCGGGAACGCCCGCCGAGTCGGGCAGGGCGAGGGTGGCGACGCCCGAACCGGCGGCGGCGAGGAGCGAGTCGACGTGGCCGTGGTAGCAGCCGGCGAACTTCACGATGAGGGTCCGACCCGTGTAGCCGCGGGCCAGCCGGATCGCTGACATCGTCGCTTCGGTGCCGCTGGACACGAGCCGGACCTGCTCCACCGGGTCGACCCGGCGGACGATCTCCTCGGCGAGCGCGACCTCGTTCTCACTCGGCGTCCCGAACGAGAAGCCGCGCTCCGCGGCATACGCGACGGCCTGCAGGACCGACGGGTGGGCGTGGCCGAGGATCATCGGGCCCCAGGAGCAGATCAGGTCGACGTAGGTCTTGCCGTCCACGTCGGTGAGCCAGGGGCCGCGCGCGGAGGCCATGAAGCGCGGGGTGCCGCCGACCGAGCGGAAGGCGCGGACGGGGCTGTTGACCCCGCCGGGGATGACGGCCGACGCGCGCGCCATGAGGGCGGCGGAGGCGGGCGCGAGGTCAGCGGCGGGGGTGTCGGTCGACAGGGTCGGGCTCATGGGCCCATTGTCGCGGACCGGGATCAGGAGCCGGGCGCGAGGTCCGCGGGCTCGGCGACCGAGGTGACGTCCTGGGCCGCACGGACGAGGGCCATGGCCTCCCCCAGTGCGGCGAACTGGGCGGGCGGCATGACGTCGACGAGGTGCCGCCGGACCGACTCGACGTGGACGTGGGCCATCGCGACGACCTCCTGGCGCCCGGCCGGGGTGAGCACGAGCTCGACCCCACGACGGTCTTCCAGGCACGACTCCCGGGTGACCCAGCCGCGCTTCTCCAGCCGGGAGGCGGTGTGGGTGACCCGACTGCGGGACTGGATGACGAGGTCGGCGAGGGTCGACATCCGCAGCCGCCCACCGGGGGCCTCGGAGAGCATCGAGAGCAGCTCGTACTCCGAGAGGCCGACCCCGTGCGACTGCAGGTCGCGGTCGAGCGAGACCTCCAGGGCACGACTGGCTCGTAGGTAGGACCGCCAAGCGTCCTGTTCGCTCTCGGTGAGCCAGCGCGGCTCCGGTTCCTGCGCCATAACCTAGAAGTATGCCGGGTGCGCCGACCGGAGGTAGCCAGACTCCCCGGAATATGGTTGAATCTTCAATGGTTAACCTCCTGTCCCCACTCTGACTCCCGAAAGAGGTCTTGCCATGAGCACCACCACCCTTCCCGGCCTGGACGCCGGCACCTGGACCATCGACCCCGCGCACACCGAGGTCGGCTTCGCGGCCCGTCACCTCGTTGTCAGCAAGGTCCGCGGCTCGTTCAGCGGGGTCGAGGGCACGGTCGTCGTCGCCGACCCGGTCGACGGCTCGACCGCTGAGGTCACCGTCCAGATGGACACTGTCTCCACCCGCAGCGCCGACCGCGACACCCACCTCAAGAGCGCCGACTTCTTCGATGTCGAGAACTTCCCGACGATGACGTTCAAGAGCACCTCCTTCGACGGCTCGACCCTCGTCGGCGACCTCACCATCAAGGACGTCACCAAGCCGGTGACCTTCGACGTCTCCTTCGGCGGCGTGCAGACCGACCCGTGGGGCAACACCAAGGCCGGCTTCGAGGCCACCGCCTCGGTCAACCGCAAGGACTGGGGCCTGAACTGGAACGCGGCCCTCGAGGGTGGCGGCGTCGTCGTCTCGGACAAGATCGACCTCGTCCTCGACGTGGAGCTCAACAAGGCCTGAGCCCCGCGGCTCCAGCACCACGGACCTCGTCTCCCGCCGCAGACCCGCCGCAAAGTTATCGGGTTCTCGGGGTAGTAGTCGGCTCACCCGAGTTCATTACTCGGGTGAGCCGACTACTTGTCTGTGGGCCCGTCCCCGCGCGCCGATCCCACCCCCTCAGACAGGCCGGCGCGGCCCCAGCGGTCGGTCTCCGCGCAACGTGACCCGGCGCATGATCCTGGTCGCCGTGTAGTCCCGGTTGGCATAGTGCGCGGTCGACCGGTTGTCCCAGATCCCGACGTCACCGACGGTCCAGCGGTGCCGGATCGTGTTCTCGGGCCTGGTCAGGTGGGCATAGAGGAGCGACAGGATGCCGGCGCTCTCGGCGTCGGACACCCCGACGATGTGCGACGTGAACCCCGGGTTGACGAAGAGCCCCTTGCGCCCGGTCTCGGGGTGCACCCGGACGACGGGGTGCTCGACGGTGGCCAGCTCGGCCACTGCCTCGCCCTCCCACTCGTTGCCCCCGCCACGGCGGCGCAGGTACTGGCCCCACTCGCGGTTGCCGTCGTGGACGGCGGTGAGGTCGTCCACCAGTCGCTGCACGGGTTCGGCCAGCGACTCGTATGCCGCCTGGCTGTCGGCCCAGCTCGTGTCACCGCCCGTGGGTGGCAGCTGGACGGCGCGCAGGATGGAGGCAGCCGGCGGGTTCGGCATGAACGTCACGTCGGTGTGCCAGACGTCGGAGAAGGAGAACTCCGGGTCACTGCTGTCGATGTCGTAGATCTCCGGTCGGGCGGCGTCGACGTCGGCAACGGGGTGACCGACCGTGAGCTGCCCGAGCAGGTTGCCGAAGCGGATCTGGTCCTCGTCGGTGAGCTCCTGCCGGGGGAAGAACAGCACCTTGCGGTCGGCGAGGGCGGCCCGGATCGCCGCGATGTCGGCCGGACCGACCCGGTCCAGGCGCACCCCGTGGACGATCGCCCCGAAGGACGGACCGAGTGGCTCCAGCTCGAGGTGGTCGGGGTCGTCGAGCAGCCCGGCGGGGCTGCTGTCGCGGTCGGTCGTGACCGTCATGGGGAATTCCTCTCGGATGGGTGGTGGATGGGATGCGTCCGGCTCAGGCTGCACCGGGCGTGGCCGCCGACCGGCGCAGCTCGACGGCCAGCTCGCCCCGGATCCGGGCGAACTCGCTGCTCGCCCGGATCTCGGCAGGCTCCACCCCGGTGCGGGGCAGGTCGACGGGCAGGTCCAGGACGATCTGGCCAGGCCGCGCCGACAGGACGACGATCCGGCTGCCGAGGAAGACGGCCTCGTCGACGCTGTGCGTGACCAGGACGGCCGTGCGCCCGGACTCGGCGCTCACCGCCCGCAGGTCCTCCTGGAGCACCTCGCGGGTCAGCGCATCCAGGGCGGCGAACGGCTCGTCGAGGAGCAGGACCGGTGCGGGGACGGCGAGAGCCCGGGCGATCGCCACCCGCTGCTGCTGGCCACCGGAGAGCTCCCACGTATGCCGGGTGGCGAGGCCGACGAGGCCGACCCGCTCCAGGAGCGCATCCCGAGTGGCGGGCCAGTCTCGTTGCGGCACACCGGCATACGAAAGAGCGAGGTCGATGTTGCCGCCCACGGTGCGCCACGGGAGAAGGCGTGGCTGCTGGAAGACGATGCCCGAGTGGCGCCCCGGCACCGGGGCTTCGCCGGCCAGCAGGACGGTCCCCTCCGAGGCCGTGTCGAAGCCTGCGATGAGGCGCAGCAGGGTGCTCTTGCCACAGCCCGAGGCGCCGACGATGACGGCGAACTCCCCCTTGGCGATGGTCAGGTCGATCGGGCCGAGGGCCGGGACCGCGGTGGCTCCCCGCCCGAAGCTGCGCCGGACGGCCGTGACCGCGATGGCCGGCTGCGTGGACGATGACTCAGCTGCCGGTGACATCGGCGAACCCCTTCGTGTAGACGGCCTTGGTGAAGGTGGCCAGATCGGGTGCGGCGTCGATCTTCTTCTGGTCAGCGAGGAACACCGCGCCCTGCTGGAGGTTCTTGCCGACACCACCCGGAGCCGCCTCCGAACCCAACCAGGTGGTCGACGCCTGCTCGGCCGGGGTGAGGAAGATCCCTTGAGCGAGCTGCTTGCTCGCGTCGTCGGCACTGATCCCGAGTTCGGCGCCGATGGCCGCGGCGGCCTGGGCCGGCTGGGACTTGATGGTATTGACCCCCTGGGCCTCGGCCTTGCGCCAGGCGTCGACGACGTCGGGATGGGCGTTGATCAGGGCGTTGCTGACGACCCCGAGGTCCAGGGTCGGGTAGCCGGCCTTGGCCAGCTCCGCGCTGCTGGTCAGCTCGGTGCCCGTGGCGCGCAGGGTGTCCAGTGACGGGAGCCAGACGTATGCCGCGTCGATGTCACCACGCTGCCAGGCGGCGACGATGGCCTGCGGCTGGAGGTCGACCAGCTTGACGTCGGAGTCGCTCAACCCGGCACCGCGCAGCGCGGCGAGCAGGCTGTAGTGCGACGTCGAGGCGAAGGGGGTGGCCACCCGCTTGCCCTTGAGCTGGGCGATCGACGTGATCCCGGTTGCCTTGCGTGCGACGAGGGCCTCGTTGCGGCCGGCGACGTCCAGGACGAAGGCGACCGAGTAGGGGATGTTGAGTGGGGCGGACAGTCCGCGGGCCACCGGGCTGCTGCCGATGGCGCCGATGTCGACGGCCTTGGCGATGAACGCGGTGTTGATGCTCGCACCGGAGTCGAAGGCCTTCCACTCGATCGAGTAGCCGGGCAGCGCCTTCTCCAGCAAGCCCTCGTGCTTGACGACCAGGTCGCCGCTCGGGAACTTCTGGTAGGCGATGACCACCTTCGGACGGGATCCGCCGCCGGCTGCGGAGCCGCCCGCCTGGGTGGCGCCGGCGGCTGTGCACCCGACGAGCCCAGCCGTCGCGACGAGGCCGACGAGGGCCAGGGCAAGGGCACGGGGGCGGGGACTGCGGGGCATGACGAGCCTTTCGGTGGGGTGAACGCGATGGGTGTCGTTTCGGGGGCCCGACCGCGTGGACGACGCGGGTTCGGGACGTGGCGCTGCTCGGGTCAGGTGAGCGAGCGCCACCGGCTGGTGCGCCGGGTGGCCAGGGCGATCGCTCCGTCGATGAGCAGGCCGGAGAAGCCGATGGCGAAGATGCCGACGAGCACGACCGCCGTGTTGTTGTAGTTCTGCGCGTCACGGACCATGCCGCCGATGCCGGGCAGGCCGTTGACGGTCTCGGCCGCGACGACCGAGGAGTAGGCGATGGCCACCGAGAGTCGGACGCCGACGAGGACCTGGGGCAGCGCCGAAGGAATGACGACGTCCCGGATCGTCCCGAGGCGCCCGGCGCCGAGAGATCGAGCCGCCTCGACAAGTGCCTTGGGCGCGCTGCTCACCGCGTCGGCGGTGACGATGGCGACGGGGGGCAGGGCGGCGATCGCGAGCAGCATCAGCTTGGGCTTCTCGTCGATGCCGAACCACACGACGACGAGGCTGAAGTAGGCCAGCGGCGGCAGCGCCCGGACGAAGTTGAGCAGCGGCGCCAGAACGATCCCGATGGGTCGGATCGTGCCCATGAGCAGCCCGAGGACCAGTCCGGCACCCACCCCGGCGCTCGCGCCGATGCCGATCCGCCGCAGGCTCGTCGCGAGGTGGCCCCACAGGGTCAGCCCGTTGTAGCCCGCGCCGGCCGGGTTGGCCAGGTCGAGGAAGGTGTGCCACACGAGCAGCGGCGAGGGCCGCAGCGTCGGGTCCGGCTTGCCCCAGGCCGAGACGGCCCACCAGATGGCGACCAGCGCGACCACTGCTCCGACCCGCAGGGCGACCTCGCGGGCGACCTGACGTCGGGCGGCCGATGAGGACCGGGGGGTCGACGGGGGCTGGGTCCGAGCCGGGCGTCGCGTGGCCGTCGCCTGCGGGCCCGTCAGGTCGTGAATGGTCGTCGCGCTCATGGCATAACCGTATGCAGTGATACCCATAACCGTCGGTTACATCTCACATCGCAAGATTCCTACTGGTTCAGTAGGAGATGTCCGCCTCCCTCGCGGACAGCGGTGGCGCTTCGAACCCCGTGTCGGCCGCACCCGACAAGCCCCTTGTGCACCCGAGAACGAAACTCGGGTGCACTAGGGACTACCCCGAGAACCCGATGATTTTGGTCAGCGGAGGAGGGCGGCGGCGCGCAAGGCGTAGTAGGTCAGGATGATCTGGGCGCCGGCGCGCTTGATCCCGACGAGGGACTCGAGCATCACCCGGTCGCGGTCGATCCAGCCACGCTCGGCGGCCGCCTCGATCTGGGAGAACTCCCCCGAGATCTGGTATGCAGCGACCGGCACGTTCGAGATCTCGGCGGCGGCCGCGATGATGTCCAGGTGCGGGCCGGCCGGCTTGACCATGACGATGTCGGCGCCCTCGGCCAGGTCGAGCTCGATCTCGCGGATCGCCTCGGTCGCGTTGGCGGGGTCCTGCTGGTATGCCGCGCGGTCACCGACCAGCGAGGACTGGACCGCCTCGCGGAACGGGCCATACAGACCGGAGGTGTACTTGGCGGCATACGCGAGGATGACGGTGTCGAGGAAGCCGGCTCCGTCGAGCGCTTCGCGGACGACGGCGACCTGGCCGTCCATCATCCCGGAGAGCCCGAGCACGTGGGCCCCGGCACGGGCCTGGGCCAACGCCATCGCGGCATACCGCTCGAGCGTCGCGTCGTTGTCGACCGAGCCGTCGGCGGCGAGCACGCCGCAGTGACCGTGGTCGGTGAACTCGTCGAGGCACAGGTCGGTCATGACGACCAGGTCTTCGCCGAACTCGGACACCAGGCGCTCGACCGCCACGTTGAGGATGCCGGATGGGTCATCGGCGCCCGAGCCACGCGCGTCCTTGACGAGCGGAACACCGAAGAGCATGACCCCGCCGACTCCCGCCTCGACGCACCGATGTGCTTCTGCGACAAGGGAGTCCAGCGTGTGCTGGACCACGCCGGGCATCGCCTCGATGGCCACCGGAGCCGTGATGCCCTCGCGGACGAAAACCGGCAGGACGAGCTCGGCAGGATGCAGCCGGGTCTCGGCAACCAGACGGCGCAATGCCGGCGTGCGACGCAGCCGCCGCGGCCGCAGATAGGGTCCGGTGCTCACCGGCGGCGGGCGCCCGACCTGCGCGCCGACGGTCGCTGCACCGCGCGACCGGCCGACGCGGCCTCGGTCGCCAGGGCGCGGCCGTGGTCGGCGAGGGAGTCCACGAGCGCATCGGCGGACGCCTCGGTGGCGAGGACGTCGACCCGCAGGCCGTGCTCCTCGGCCGTCTTGGCGGTCTGCGGACCGATGCAGGCGATGACCGTCGAAGCATGCGGCTTGCCGGCGATGCCGACCAGGTTGCGGACTGTCGAGCTCGAGGTGAAGACCACCGCGTCGAAGGCGCCGTTCTTGATCGCCTCGCGGATGGACGCCGCAGGCGGGGCGGCCCGGACGGTCCGGTACGCCGTGACGTCGTCGACCTCCCAGCCCATGTCACGCAGTCCGGCGACGAGGGTGTCGGTGGCGATGTCGGCACGCGGCAGGAAGACCCGGTTGATCGGGTCGAGCACCTCGTCGAACTCCGGCCACTCGGCGAGCAGCCCGGCCGCCGAGGACTCTCCCGAGGGCACCAGGTCGGGGTTGATGCCCCACTCGTGCAGCGCGGCGGCGGTCACACCGCCGACGGCAGCGATCTTCAGGCCGGCGAAGGCGCGGGCGTCGAGCCCGAGCTCCTCGAACCGCTCCCGGACGGCCCGCACCGCGTTGACCGAGGTGAAGCCGATCCACTCGTAGCGCCCGGTGACCAGGCCCTTGACCGCCCGCTCCATCTGCTGCGGGGTGCGCGGCGCCTCGACCGAGATGGTCGGGACGACGGTGGAGGTGGCGCCATAGGACTGGAGCCGCGAGCTGATGCCGCCGGCCTGGTCCTTGGTGCGCGGGACAAGGACGTTCCAGCCGAACAGCGGCTTCGTCTCGAACCAGGACAGCGTCGTGCGCAGCTCGACGGTGGGGCCGACGACGGCCAGGGCGGGGAAGTTCACATCGGCGAGAACCCGGCTCACCTCGCCGAGCGTCGTGGTCAGGGTGACCTGGTCGGTCGTCGCGCCGCGCTCGGTGATCGCGACCGGCGTCTGCGGTGCACGACCCGCCGCGAGGAGACCGCCCAGGGTGGCGGCCAGGGTCTCGGGCACACCGAGGGCGACCACCGTCACCGAGTCGTCGACCGAGGCCGACAGGTCGGCGAGCCGGTCACCGGCGAGGACGTGGACCGCCCGGGTCGCGCCCGCGGTGAGCGGGATGCCGGCGTATGCCGGGACCGCGCCGACCGCACTCACACCGGGGACGATGTCGAACGGCACGCCGGCCTTGTGCAGGGCGGCGGCCTCCTCGGCCAGCCCGTTGAAGAACGCCGGGTCGCCGTCCATCAGCCGGACGACGAGACCGCCCGGGACCGCCTTGGCGGCGCGGACGACGAGCTTGGCGCGGCTGGCGTGGGTGAGGCGCTGGCCGTGGTCGCCGTGTCCGGCGTCGACGATCTCGACCTCGGCCCGGGCGTGGCGTGCGACGAACTCCTCGCGCGCGACCTGGTCGATGACGACGACGTCGGCGACGGCGAGGAGCTCGACCGCGCGGACGGTGAGGAGGGCGTCGTCGCCGGGGCCGGCGCCGACAAAGGCCACGCGGGCGGTGCGCGGCTGGCTGGGGATGGTGGTCGTGGGGCTCACGTGTGCTGCTCCGGGAGGTCTGGGGCGGTGTGCTGGACGTCGGCGGCGGCGGATGGTGCGGATCCATCCGCCTGGGCTGGGTCTGGTGGTCGAGCCAGGTCTGCGGCCCCGTCGTCGAGAAGGAGACGGGCCAGTCGTATGCCGAGCGCGGACGCCTCTTCGACGGTCCCGACGATCGAGCGGCGCAGCTCGGCCGAGCCGTCGACCGAGCCGACGAACGAGCGGAGCGACAGCTCGTCGCCGGCGACGCCTTCGACGACCTCGGCGAGGGCACCGACCGGGGCGGAGCAGCCGGCCTCGAGGGCAGCCAGCAGGCTGCGCTCGGCCGTCACACAGGCCCGGGTGTCGGCGTCGTCGAGGGCACCGAGCAGCTGGACGAGGTCGCCGTCGACCGCCCGACACTCGATGGCCAGAGCGCCCTGCCCGGGAGCGGGCAGACACTGGAGTGGGTCGAGGGTCTCGGTGATGTCCGCCAGCCGGTCGAGCCGACCCAGGCCGGCGCGCGCGAGGACGACGCCGTCGAGCTCACCGGAGGTGACCTTGCCGACCCGGGTGTCGACGTTGCCGCGCACCGGGACGACGGACAGGCCCAGGCCCAGGGCGTTGAGCTGGGCCTCGCGACGAGGCGAGCCGGTGCCGACCCGGGCGCCGGCGGGCAGCTCACCGAGGGTCAGCCCGTCGCGGGCGACCAAGGCATCACGGGGGTCCTCGCGGGACGGGATCGCGGCGAGGGTCAGGCCCGGCTCGAGCTGCGTCGGCAGGTCCTTGAGCGAGTGGACGGCCAGGTCGATCTCGTCCTCGTGCAGGGCTGCTCGCAGAGCGGAGACGAAGACTCCGGTCCCACCGATCGAAGTGAGCGGCGCGTCGGACAGGTCACCCTGGGTGACGACGATGACGAGCTCGACGTCGCGCCCGAGGGCTCGGATCGCATCGGCGACGCGGGTCGACTGGGCGACCGCGAGCGCGCTGCGACGGGTGCCGAGCCGGAGAGCGGGATCGGTCATGACAGGTCCACCGCCTCCGCAGGTGGGGTCGACACGGCGGCCGTGTCGCGGGGGTCGAGGTCGAAGAGCTCACGCAGCGCGTCGGCATACCGGCTGCCGGAGCCGTCGCTCGCGAGCTCCTTGACCCGGACGGTGGGCGTGTGGAGCAGCTTCTCGACGATCCGGTGGACCGACCGGCGGACCTCGTCACGCTCGGCGTCGGTCAGCTCCGGGGTCCGGCGCTGCAGGCGGGTCAGCTCGGTGTCGACGACGTCGGCAGCCCGGGCGCGGAGGGCAGCCACGGTCGGAGCGACGCTCTCGGCGCTGCGGGCGGTGAGGTACTCACCCACCTCGCCGACGACGAGGTCACGCACCTGCTGGACCTGCGGGCCGGTGGAGGTGTCGGCGAGGTCGGCGCGCAGCGACTCCAGGTCGATCCGGGTCACTCCGGGCAGCGTGGCGACAAGGGGGTTGACGTCGTGGGGGACGGCGAGGTCGACATAGACCTGCGCACCACCACGACGAGCGGCCACCGAGGAGGACGCGAGGTCGAGGTCGACGACGAGGCCGCTGGCTCCGGTGCTCGTGACGACGATGTCGGCGGCAGCCAGGGCGGAGCCGAGGTCAGCCAGCGAAACGGCATACGCACCAACGCGTTCCGCGAGCCGGACCGCCTTGGCGTGGGTCCGGTTGACGACGGCGAGCCGGGAGACGCCGAGCCGCGCGGCGGTCGTGGCGGCGAGCGAGGACATGCCACCGGCGCCGACGACGAGAACGCTGAGCGTGGACAGCGGCCCGAGCAGCCGCGACGCGTGGGCCAGCGCGGCCTCGACGAGCGACACGGACACCGAGTCGATGTCGGTCTCGGTGTGCGCCCGCTTGCCGACGCGCAACGCCTGCTGGAAGAGGGTGTTGAGGGCCGGGCCGACCTCATGGCGACGCTGGCCCTCGGCGAGCGCCTCGCGGAGCTGGCCAAGGATCTGGGCCTCACCGACCGCCATCGAGTCCAGGCCACAGGCGACGGTGAAGGCGTGCGCGATGGCCCGGTCCTCGTAGTGGACGTAGAGCTGGTCGCGCAGCTCTTCGCGCGGGACGCCGGTGACCTCGACGAGGGCGTCAGTGAGGTCGGCGAGCCCGCCGTGGAAGGCCGACACATCGGCATACAGCTCGGTGCGGTTGCACGTGGACACGACGAGCGCCTCGTCGACGTGCTCGCCGGACAGGAGCCGCGACCCGAGCCGGGAGCGCGCGGGTGCATCGAGCGCGACCGACTCCAGGAGGGTGAGCGGTGCGGTGCGGTGGGAGATGCCGAGGGCGAGCAGGCTCATACGGGGTCCCCGCGGCGGACTGTGGAGGAGCGGAGCGGGGGAACTGGACGTCGTGGGGTGTTCACGCGCGCGCCTCCTGCAGGTGGGTCGGCGGCTCGACCTTGCGCTGCTCGTGGAACGCGAGGATCTGCAGCTCGGTCGACAGGTCGACCTTGCGGACGACGACGCCGTCAGGGACGGTGAGCATCGTCGGGGCGAAGTTGAGGATGGACCGCACGCCCGCGTCGACGAGCCGGTCGCTCACGTCCTGCGCCGAGTCGGCCGGGGTGGCGATGACGCCGATCGCCAGACCCTCCAGGACCAGCTCGGGCAGGTCGGTGACGGGTCGGACCACGAGCCCGGCGATCCGCTCCCCGTGGAGCAGCTCGTTCTGGTCGAGCAGCGCCACGATCCGGAAGCCCTTGGTCGCAAAGCCGCGGTATGCCGCGAGCGCCCGGCCGAGGTTGCCCATCCCGACGATGGCCACCGGCCAGTCGTGGGTCTGGCCGAGGGCGAGGGAGATCTGGTAGGCAAGGTGGTCGACGTCGTAGCCGACGCCGCGCACGCCGTAGGAGCCGAGCTGGGAGAGGTCCTTGCGGACCTTGGCCGACCGGACGCCGGTCGCGGCGGCCAGGTCCTCGGAGGAGATCGACGTCGTGCCCTGCTCGGCGAACCCGCGCAGGGCACGGAGGTACTCGGGGAGTCGGGCGACCGTCACCTCGGGGATACCCCGACGAGCGCTCTGGTCGATCGACACGATGTGCGCACTCCTTCTGTGATGGCCGCGTCCACAGTACGTCCTTGTGAAGAGATGCACAAAGTCACAAAGGGCCCGGTGAGACGGGTCACCGGCCGGTGGGGTATGTGGTTCGACCGCCGGCCGACGGCGCTCGGTCGGTGGCTGACACTGTGCTCAGTCCGTGCTCAGGACCGCGCGCAACCGGGCTGCATCCACCCGCCAGTAGTCGTGCTGGAGACCGTCGACGAGAGTCACCGGGATCATCTCCGCGTACCGGGCGCGCAGGGCCGGGTCGTCGTGGATCGAGACCTCGGTCCAGCCGGTCCCGAGCTCGGTGCAGACCTGCTCGATGACCCCTCGGGCCACGTCGCACAGGTGGCAGCCGGGCTTGCCGATGAGCGTCACGCGGGGCGCCTTGCCATCACTCACCGCTTCACCGTATGCCGTGGCCCACGCTGCGGTGGCGCTCACCACAGCGATCGGCGACGATCTGGGGGAGAATGACCCGCTGGAGGAGGCCGGACCTTGGGACGAGTGGGCGACGCTGCCCGGCGGTGGTTGCACCGTCGGGGCGATGCCGCATGTCCCGATCCGGTAGTCGTCCGCGTGCCCAATGCTCGTCTCACCCCGGCATACGGACTCGCGTCCCCGGGCCACCACCTCGGAACCGGGCGGTTCCTCGACGACCTGCGCACCGTCCTGTCGGCCATCGACGAACCCCACCGGCAGACGCTCACCGACGTCGCGGCCCGGGCCGGGTTCGCCGAGGGTCAGGCGCCGAGCGACTTCCAGCGGGTCGCCGCGCTCCTGGAGCTGGCCCAGAAGGGCGACGCCGAGGCGTTCGGGCTGATCTACGAGCGCTACGTCGACCAGGTCTACCGGTTCCTCTACGTCCGGGTGGGCAACGTGCAGCTCGCCGAGGACCTCACGAGCGAGACGTTCGTGCGGGCGCTGCGGCGCATCGACTCCTTCTCCTGGCAGGGACGGGACATCGCCGCATGGTTCATCACCATCGCCCGCAACCTGATCATGGACAACGCGAAGTCGGCCAGGTACCGGCTCGAGGTGTCGACGGCCGACATGCTCGACGCCGACCAGCGGGCCGACGCCGCGCCGGAGGAGGAGGTCCTCACCCGGGTGCGTGACGCCCGGCTCGTCGACGCGATCAAGACGCTCAAGCCGGAGCAGGCCGAGTGCCTCGTGCTCCGCTTCCTCCAGGAGCTGTCGCTCGCCGAGACCGCGGAGGTGCTCGGCAAGTCCGAGGGCGCCGTCAAGCAGCTCCAGCTGCGTGCCGTCAGGGCGCTTCGCAAGGAGCTGGAGGGCGAGCAATGGTGACCGCCCGCACGCGTGACCTCACGGCGGAGACGTCGTTGTCATGGTGTGGAACCGGTGGGAAGAGAGGCGAGGTGAGCGCATGCCGTTGGTGACGCGCACCGCCGACCGCCTCGAGCGGGGACTCCTGGGCGAGCCGGTCACGTCGGAAGAGCTCACCGAGCTCGTCCGGCTCGCCCACTCCCTGCCGCCGGCGACCCGGCTCGTTCCCGGGCCCTCGGCCGACTTCGTGTCCCGTCTCGGGGTCCAGCTCCGCGAAGAGGCTGCCCGTCTCCCGGTCGTCGCGAGGAGTCCCACACCGACCAAGGCCTCCCCCGCCCGTGCCCCGGCGCGCCGCACGACGACGGTGCCGACCGTCCTCAAGCTGGGCGGTCGTGGCCTCAGGCTCGGCATCGCCGGCCTGGCCGTGGTGGCCGTCCTGCTCAGCGGGCTGGGCGTCGCGTCGCGCTCGGCCGTGCCCGGTTCACTGCTCTACCCGGTCAAGGAGCTGCTCGACAGGGTCGCCGTGGGCCTCGCCGGCTCCCACTACGACACCGGCATGACCTACCTCGGCCAGGCCCAAGGCCACGTGAGCGACGCGCGCAAGCTGACTGCCTCCCACGCCGAGATCGGGCCGGTCGACATCGCCCTGACCTCGGCGATCACCGATGTGCAGGCGGCCCAGCGCGAGTTCGTCCTGGACTACGCCTCGACCAAGGCCGATCGCGACGTCCTGGCCATGCGCGACTTCGCGACCCAGGTCCTCCCGCAGCTGGATGTCCTGCGCCCGTCGATCCTGCCCGCGGCCAGGCCCACCCTCGACCAGCTCATTGCCCTCCTGCGGCCGTATGCCGCGGGCGCCGGTCTCCCCGCGACGCTGCCCGGCGACGGGGTGCGCATTAGCCCGACCGGGACGCTGCCCGGCGCCCAGCCGACGGGACCGACGTCGGGGACCCCCGGATCCGCGACGTCCGGTCACGGTCAGCCCGGGGCGAGCGGCTCCACCGGCTCCACGGGGCCGGGTGGCTCCTCGAGCGGCGGCCTGCCGGGCATCCCCGGAGGGCCGACCCTGCCGGTCAACCCGCCGTCCTCCCCCGGCGTGAGCGTCAGCCTGCCGGGCGCGACGGTGACGGTGGGCCCGACGGGCGGCGGCGTGGTCGTCACGCCGACCATCGGCCCGATCAAGCCCACGGTGAGCATCACCATCCCGCCGGTGACGAGCCTCCTCCCGACCACGCTCCCGCCGATCCTGCCGACGACGCTGCCGGCCCTCCCCACCGCCCTGCCCACGGCGCCGTTCAAGGTCGGTGACACGGTGAAGATCCTTTCGGGCATCAACAAGAACCTCACCGGAACGGTGACCAAGGTCGACACGACGAAGAAGCTGGTCACCGTCAAGCTGCTCGTGCTGACCGTGACGCTCCCCTACGGGGCGCTCGCTAAGGTCTGATAACCGCCGCCCCCACCGCGCTGTGGGCTTCCCGTCGCGGCCGGGCCCACGAACAGGCAGTGCGGTCAGCGCGTCGCCAGCCCCGCGGCTACCTGAGCGTGGACGCGATCGTGGGCACCCGGCATACGGGATGACTGCCTGTTGCCCGGCACGGGTCGGTCCGAATAGGACCGGTCAGAAGAAGACCGAGCGGCGCTGCATGAGCAGCGCGTAGAGCGTCTGCTGGATCGTCTCGCGGATCTGGTCGGTGAGGTCGAAGACAAGCATCGGGTCGTCGGCTGCCGCCGGGTCGAGTGAGGCGGTGTCGACGGGCCGCCCGAACTCGATGATCCACTTGCTGGGCAACGGGATCAGGCCGAGCGGGCCGAGGAGGGGGAAGGTCGGTGTGATCGGGACGTAGGGCATCCCGAGCAGCCGGGCGAGGGAGGGGATGTTGCCGACGAGCGGGTAGATCTCCTCGGCGCCGACGATGCTGCACGGGATGATCGGCACCTGGCTCTTGATCGCCGCCGACACGAACCCGCCGCGCCCGAACCGCTGCAGCTTGTAGCGCTCCTTGAACGGCTTGCCGACGCCCTTGAACCCCTCCGGCCAGACGCCGACGAGCTCGCCGGAGGTGAGTAGCCGCTCCGCATCCGGGTTGGAGGCGACCGTCGAGCCGGAGCGCCGCGCGAAGGTGCCGAGGAAGGGGGTCTGGAAGACCAGGTCGGCGCCGAGCATCCGGAGGTACCGGTGCTGGGGGTGCTCGTCGTGGACAGCGACCTGGGTCATCAGCGAGTCCATGGCGACGGTGCCGGAGTGGTTGGCGACGATGAGGGCGCCACCGGTCGCCGGGATGTTCTCGATGCCGCGGACCTCGACGCGGAACCACGTCCGGTAGAGCGGGCGCAGCAGTGGCAGAGCGATGTGGTCGGTGAAGTCGGCGTCGAAGCCGAAGTCGTCGACCGTGAAGTCGCCGGCGATCCGGCGCCGCACGTATGCAAGGGTTCTCGCGACCTGGTCCTCGATGTCAGCCGGGTCGATGCCGGCCGCGGTCGCGGCGACCCGCAGGGTCGAGATGGCGACCTTGAGGAACTCCTCGACGCCTGGGACGACCTGGGTCGAGGCGGCCGCGGCGGCGTGCACGGCCTCGGCCGGGGTCGCTGCCGTCGCCAGGTCGGCGTCGGTGACGGCCTTGAGCGGGCGCGATGCGCGGCGCGCGGCGATCTCGGCGCGGGTCGGCCGGGTTCGTCCCCCGGACTTGGCCGCCGCCTTGCGGCTCGGACCGCTGGTCACGGTGGGCTGCGGCCGGTGCCGGGGAGTGACCTGCTTCGGCGCCGAAGCCGTTGCCTCAGAAGGATTTTCGAGCTTCTCGTATGCCGTGGTGCTGGGTTCGGGGGTCGTAGCCGGGGTCGGGTCGACGCGGGGCGCCTTGGTGGCCGCGCGCTTGGTCGTCGCGGCGGACCCGGCCTTCGCGGTGGCCTTGGGAGCCGAGGTCCGGGCGCTCGGGACGCTCGGCGCGGACGGGACGGCTGATGTTGGCGGGGCTTGCTCGGACCCCGCGATGAGCGGGGTGGAGCGGCGTCGGGCGCGTTCTCCCCCAGCCCGAGCGGCACCCGCAGCGACGCTGCCACGGCGAGCGACCGGCATACGGGCTGGGGTTGCGCGTCGCGAACTCGGTTGGGACGCCTGGGTTTCGGCCATCAGCCAGCCTCCTGATGGGTGTTGTTGCTGCCGCCGCTGCGCAGGGTGCGGGCGAAGTCCTCGAAGGCCTCGCGCGTCGTGTAGCGGGGGGTGAAGTCGAGCACCTCACGCATGGCCGTCGTGTCGAGGCCGCGACCGTAGGCGAGGAAGTCCATCTGGTCCGGAGAGAAGTCGGCGACGCCGCTGCGCTTGACGAGTGAGCCGAGCGGGCCGGCGGCAAACATGGGTACGGGCACCGGGATGCGTCCGGCGATGGCGGCTGCCTGGCCCACCGTGATGACGCCGTCGCCGGCGACGTTGACGATGCCCGAGACGTCACCGAGGACGGCAAGGACGAGGGCGTCGACGGCGTCGTCCTCGTGGACGAACTGCATCCGCGCGTCGTGCCCGAGCGGGATGGGCAGGACCGGCAGGCCGAAGTAGTCCGTGATCGAGGTCCGGATCCCGGGGCCGACGATGTTGGCGAAGCGCAGCATCGCGATCGAGACGTCGGGGCGGCGGCGGGAGAAGCCGCGGACGTAGCCCTCGACCTCGACCGAGTCCTTGCCGAAGCCGGCCCGCGGCATCCGCTTGGCGCTCATCCCCTCGGTGAACATCGCCGGGTCCCGCGGGCTCGAGCCGTAGACGGCGGCCGAGGACTTGACGACGAGCCGCTTCACCGACGCTGCCTTCTGGCAGGCCGCGAGCAGCTGCATCGTGCCGATGACGTTGATCTCCTTCTGGGAGGTCCGGCCGCCGGCGAAGGTCGGGGTGGCGATGACGTTCATGTGCACGACGGTGTCGACGCCGGCCTGCTCGATGATCTTGCCGATCATCGGGTTGCGGATGTCGGCGCGCACGAACTCGGTCGCCCCGATGTCGTGCGGTGGTGGGATGACGTCGACCCCGATGACCCGCTCGATCTCGGGCATGGCCGAGAGGCGGGCGGCGACTCGGCCACCGAGGTAGCGGGAGACGCCCGTCACGAGAACGACGGATGCCACGGGGCTCCTTCCAGGACCGGTTCGAGCCCAGCCTAACGAGGCCGGGTGTGGCGCGGCTCCCCTTGCGGTGGGAAGTGTGTCGACCGCCTCATCGACGGTTTTCGTATGCCGGTCCGGGGCATAGGAGAACGGCCCCCGACCGGGTGTCCCGGTGGAGGCCGTCTGCTCACTTCTTGTTGCGACGCTGGTGGCGCGTCTTGCGAAGCAGCTTGCGATGCTTCTTCTTCGCCATGCGCTTGCGGCGCTTCTTGATCACAGAACCCATGAATGTCCTTGCAGTGTGAGTGGTGGCGTGCCGACGGGACACGCAAACGCACCACGCCGAACAGACGGCTCAGCGTACCGCCCTGCGCGGGCGGGCCCCAAACTCGTCCTTGCGGCGGACACGATTGGGCCTGTCGGAGGCTTCCGGCGGCGGCGCGCTTGGTCTGGTTCGGGTGCCCGTCGATGCGCGCCGCTTGTGAAGGAGTTCACTTGCGCTGCAGCGAAACTGGCAGTGTCCGGGACTGGACATGTGTTCGCGTACAGGTGTACGATAGGGGTATGACCGCGGCACCCGCACTCGACCCACCCGCGCGGCCACGGTCCAGCTGTATGCCGCAGCCCGGCCGGCCGTCGCGATGGCCGGGCTGGGCTCGGCTGGGCTGGTCGACTTCGTCGGTGAGTGTCAGGCCGGGTTCCGGGCGTTGGAGGCGGCCCAGACGTTGGCGGTGGCCCGGTTGGCGGCCACCGAGGAGGTCATCACCCAGGACGGCACCCTGAAGGAGGCCGGTCAGGGTCTGGGGTATCGGCGGCTGGATGCGCCGGACCTGGTCTCCGGAGGTGTTGGGGCTGTCGGCGCAGCAGGCCGGGCCGACAGTGGACGCGGCGGTCGTGTTGGCGTCCAAGCTGCCCTCGCTGGTGGATGCGATGGGCGCCGGGAGGGTTGATGCCTACCGGGCCGGGGTCATCGCCGCCGAGCTGCGCGAGGCACCCCGCGCGGTGTGTGATGAGGTGCTGGCCCGGATCGATGGGTCGCTGGGCACGCCGGTCGGGGTGCTGCGGCACCGGACCCGACGCGCCCTGGAGCTGGTCGACAAGAAGTCCCTCATCGCCAAGGCCACACGGGCCCGGTCCGAACACGGCCTGCGGATGGTGCCCACTGACGACTCCACCGACACCTGGACCGCGGTCCTGCCCACAGAGCAGTCGAGGGAGGCGTGGGCCGCGCTCGAACCCCTGGCCAAGCAGATCCGTGCGGCCGAAGGTGTCACGTTGGACCTGGCCCGGGCCAAGGCGATGACCCAGCTGATGCTCGGCCACTGTTCGGGCACCTTCCACGTCCACTTCGCCGTCCCCGCCGACCAGACCCAAGACCTCGCCGCCCGGATGAGCCGGGACTGCCCGGATCCGGCTACTCCCCAGGCCACACCTGCCCGATCCACTTCCAAGCCCGCCGCCACTGCCGAGGCGCCCGTCGAAACCGACGCGCCCGCCGATGCCGCCGACGATGGCCAGCCCCAGCCCACAGAACCAGCGGATGACTCGCCGCCCAGGGACCAGGCTCGTGCTGTCGCCGATCAGGCCGACGGGCTCCTCGCGCCGGACGGTGATGAACCGGACGATGACGAGCCGGACAGAGATGGGCTGGACGAGGAGGAGTGGGTGGTGGTCACCGGGCTGGGCACCGCCTGCACCACCATCGTGCCCAGCGACTGGGTCGCCGACGTCCTCGCCGGCCGGCACGGCCGGGTTGAGGCTGACGTCATCGGCTGCGACCCCACCACCGGCGGATTCGTCACCGACCCCATCCCGGTACCGACCACCAGCGACTCGAAGTCACCCCCAGGTCGGCGGCGGCCTACGCCGAACCTGGCCACCACGGCCTACCACCCGACCAAAGCCTGCCGGGCCTACGTCAAGGCCCGGGACCAGCGATGTCGCTTCCCGGGCTGTACCGCCTCGGCCTACTTCACCGACCTCGACCACGTCCGCCCCTGGCCCCTCGGCCCTACCGACCCGACCAACCTGGCCTGCCTGTGCCGACGCCACCACCGGATCAAACAACGACCCGGCTGGCAGGTCCGCCTCAACCCCGACGCCTCGATGGACTGGA